>Ga0207705_10001213_pt1 | contig 20875 bp, 16 predicted proteins | sample KBSC13metaG_FD_184314 | JGI IMG/M metagenome (GOLD analysis project Ga0207705, IMG submission 184314) | Corn rhizosphere microbial communities from Kellogg Biological Station, Michigan, USA - KBS C1-3 metaG (SPAdes) (version 2) | ecosystem: Host-associated > Plants > Roots > Rhizosphere > Soil ... | reverse complement strand
CCCGCTTCGATGTGGTCAAGCTCGACCTGCCCGACGAGCTTGCTCTGATGCGGCTCGCGATAGGATGCATACCAAATAACAGCGTACACTATGCCGATGGATCCACAGATCAGGAACAGCGAACGCCAGCCAGCGGCCTCTACGATCCAAAAAAGGACCGGACTAAAAAAGGCGAGCCCAACATACTGGCCGACCGAATAGACTGCATTTGCTCGCGCGCGCTCCTGCTGCGGAAACCATGTGCTGAGCACCCTGCTATTCGCCGGAAAGCACGGAGCTTCCGCAACACCGAGACCAAAGCGCAACCCGAGCAGGACTCCGACATTCTGTGCAAAGCCGTGCAGGAACGTGAACATCGACCAGACGGCCAAAGACAAGCCGTACGTGATGCGCGTTCCCAAGCGATCGAGCATCATCCCACCGGGTACTTGCGCAATGGCGTAGGTCCAGGAGAAGGCAGAGAAGAGCAGGCCCATAGTTACAGGCGAAATGTGCAGCTCCCTGGTCATCGCCGGAGCCGCCACGCCCATCACCGCACGATCCAGATAGTTCAGGATCGTGGCAAGCGTGATCAATGCGAGGATGAGCAGGCGCGTTCTTGGCATCCGCCGAGGCCGCGCCGTTGAACTCAGATCCGCGGGGGCGCCGCTCACCAGCGGTTCCGCAGGACGCAGGCGGGGCCCGACACGGGCGGGCACGGTGGCAAGCATCCGGTGCGCTCGCAACGGCTCAAGGGCTCTCTCCCCCAACAGTCACGGTCTGTCTCGACACCCCTTCGGCATAGGCAGTTTGAACAGTGTTGCAACGGCAAATGTACGACAAAAAAAGCAGATCGGTAGAGCAAATGCGGCACTTGTCGGTGCGTGGCTTCTCGGTCATGACATTTTGGCTTGGGCGATCTCACTGAGCGTTCCCATGCGCCTGCCGTGAGGGACCCGTGCGCAACCGCATGTCTAACGGAATGAAGACGACGAGAAATGCGTTCTCAGAACCGGGCGCCGCAAGAGCGCCGAACGGGCGCCCCTCGGGTGATCGCGGTCGCGATGCCGAACAGACGCGTGAGGACATCTTGTCCGTGGCCACCGAGGAGTTCGCCGAGAAAGGCCTCAGCGGAGCGCGGATCGACCAGATTGCGGAGCGAACGAGCACCAGCAAGCGGATGATCTACTACTACTTCGGGGGGAAGGACGGACTTTACCGTGCGGTACTCCAGCGCGAGTACACGCGAATCCGCGATGCGGAGATGGCGATTGGCCTGGAGCATTTTTCGCCCGAAGACGCTCTGGCAAAGCTCGTGCGTGCGACGTTCGACTCGCACATCGAACGACCGACATTCGTCCGGCTCGTCATGAACGAGAACATACACCACGCCGAACACCTCAAGCGCGTCGAAGGCCTAAGCAGGCTAAACGAGGCAATGATTGATTCGCTCTCCGGCATATTGCGCAGAGGTGCGAAGACCGGCGTATTCCGACGGGGAATCGACCCCGTCGACCTGCACATCAACATCACGGCACTATGCTTTTACACGGTTTCGAACCGGTATACTTTCAGGGAAGGGTTCGGGCGCGATCTGTGGGATCGTCGCGACGCCAAGAAGCGCCGCGCCCAAGTTGCCGATATAATCCTTAGGTGGTGCGCGGCGGGCTAGCCAATCACAGCCGTCACGTGGTGACGTGGGTGACTTTTTCGCCGGGTGAATAAATGTCCATGATGTTCCAGTGGCCCGTAGTCGGCACCGGCGCATTTTCCATGATTACGTCGAGCACGACGGGCCGGTTACTTTTTATCGCAGCCTCGAGTGCCGGTTTGAACTGACTGGCGGACTCGATCGTCACACCTTCAACCCCATAGGCACGCGCCACGGCGGCAAAATCGGCCGAATAGGGACAGCCGTTCTTCTCAAACACTGTACCGAGCGTGGTTCCGAAGTGGGCCTTTTGAAGCCCCGCAATCGTCCCGAATGCTCGGTTGTTCATGACCACCCAGACTACCGGAATATCTTCCTCGAACGCCGTTGCGAGCAGGGACGGGTTCTGACCGAAGCCACCGTCGCCGACCAGGGAAATCACCACTCGGTCAGGGGCAGCGACCTTCGCGCCGAGGGCCGCAGGAGCACCGAACCCCATGGTTGCATAACCGCCAGGAGTGAGGATGGAGCCAGGCGTGTAGATCGGGAACTGTTGCCCGACGCCATTCTTGTTCCAACCGACGTCGGTGGTGATGATAGCGTCGCGAGGCAGCACGGCTCGCGTATCGGCAAGGATGCGTTCCGGCCGCATCGGGAATTGATCGCTGCGCTCTGCCTCCGCATTGCTCGCTGCGAACTCCGCACGATATTGCTGGATTGCGCTCCGCAGCTGGTCGCTGTTGCGCCCAGCCGGATAGAGCTGCCGCGCGGCACGATTGAGCGCGATCAGCGCCTGCCTCAGATCGGCAATGGCACCGATCTCGGCCGGGTAATTGCGTCCAATCTCCGAGGGATCAATGTCGATATGGATCAGCTTCGTTTTGGGAATGTCGAATGTATAGTCGCTCTCCCAGGAGCTGCTGTCTGCCTCCTTGAAACTGGTGCCGAGGCCGATGAGGTAGTCCGCGTTTCGACAACTGTCGTTTACGAATTGCGTGCCCCAGAAACCGGTCATGCCGAGCGTCATTGGATGGTCATCTGGAATGGCGCCCTTGCCCATGAGCGAATGCGCGACGGGAATGCTCATATGGTCAGCAAAGGCAGCGAGTTCGTCGCTGGCGTCCGCGATAAGCACGCCGCCTCCAGCATAGATGACGGGGCGCTCGGCGTCGCCTAGCGCGATAACGATCTGCTTGGCTGTTTCCTCGTCGAGCGATGGCTTCGCTAGCTCAGCCGTGTGGGGCTTAACCCGTTCAAACAGATCAACGTCGATTGACGCTGAGAAGATGTCCATGGGAACAGAAACCAGCACGGGCCCCGGCCGACCGCTTTCGGCAAGCTGAAAGGCCTTGGCGATAATCTCCGGAAACAGATCCGGCCGCTCAACGCGCCACGCCCGCTTAACAAACGGGCGATAGACCTCCCATTGGGCTGCGTCGGCATGGAGGTTGATCTCCTGGTGGGGATGCTTGCCATAAAAGTGACTTGGCACGTCGCCTGCAATGACCACCATCGGAATAGAATCGAGAGCGGCATTCGCAACTCCCGTCGCAGCGTTCGTCAGCCCTGGTCCCAGATGCGAAAGGACGACGCCGGCCTTCTTGCGTATGCGGGCGTACGCATCGGCAGCATGTGCCGCAATCTGCTCATGCCGCACGTTGATGAACTTGATCGTACTATTGGTCAGAGCCGTCAGCACGGCGATGTTGGTATGTCCGCACAATCCAAAAATATGCTCGACGCCGCGGTGCTCAAGGTATCTCACCAGCTGGTGAGAGACGAGATCCTTCATCATGCTCTCCGTGTTTCCGCCTCTGCGGTATTCGATGGTGGCAAAGTGTCGGGATTTCTGGCGAGCGAGCGCCGCTCGGGCCCCGTGTACGTAAACGGAATACTCTTTGGCATCGGCCCCTTGATCCTGCGGCCTTCCTGCTTCTGCTCCCACGCGTGCGAGAGAATGCCGACCGACCGCGACAAGATGAACAGGCCCCGACCCATCTCGGCCTCGAAGCCGAGTTCGGAAAAGATGACGGCGGTCGAGCCGTCGATGTTCATCGGGATCGGTTTTGCCTTATGGCGGGTGAGCACCGCCTCAACCGCTCGTCCAATCGCAATGTATTCGCCGGTGACCTCGCCGGCCGCGGCGGCTTCCTCGACCAGGCCAAGCAATGGCGCGGTGCGCGGATCGACCGGATGCCATCGATGACCGAAGCCGCCAATGATCTTGCCGTGCTTCGTGTGATACTCCGGCAGCGCCGCTTCGACTGCTGCCTCCAGATCGCGACCATCAGTCGCGTGCTTGCGGATCATCTGGTACAATTCCATGCACTGCTGGCCGGCACCGCCATGCACGTCCGCGAGGACATTGATTGCCGACGCCATGGCATTGTTGAGTTCGGCGCCGCAGCTGATGGCCATCCTCGAAATCGCGATGGACGGCGCTTGGGGACCGTGATCGACCGATGCCACCAGCGCCGCTTCAAGAAGCCGAGCTTGCCCTGCGGTTGGCAGTTCGCCGCGAACCATGAGCCAGATCATCTGCGGGAAGCTGATGGCGCCAATCAGCTGCTCAATCGGGTACCCTCGAATGTCGATTTCGCCGGGGTGGATGTCGATGATCGACGTGCTCCACCAGCGTTCGGCTTCGGCCAAGACCTCCTTGGGATCGTCGCTCATACGGCCGAAGCCTCCCGCAGAGCGGCGACATCGGCGGCTGAATAACCAACTGTCCCCAGTATCTCGTCGGTGTGTTCCCCAAGCTCCGGTGGCGGGCTGTGTAATCGACGCTCGCCGGTGCTCAGCCGATAGCCGGCGGTAATCAGATGCAATGGCCTGCCGAGGACATCGAACCCCGAAAGCTCCTCGATAAGCTCGCGTTCGCGCACTTGGTCGAGCGCCAAGGCTTCGGGCACGCTCAGCACCCGCCCCGCCGGTACACCGACGGAATTCAACAAGCTCTCCCAATCGGCGGCCGAGCGAGATGTTAGCCCTGCCTCGATTGCAAAGGTGAGCTCGGTGCGGTTTCGCTTGCGTTCCTCTCGATGGGCGAACCGTTCGTCCTCAATCAAATCCTCGCGTCCAATCAGCTTCATCAGAGCGACGAACTGGTCCTGCTTGTTGGCGGCGATGTTCAAAAGACCATCGCCCGTCCTGAATGCCCCTGATGGCGCCGCCGTGAAATTGTCGTTGCCCATCGGCACAGGCTCTTGGCCTGCAATCAGATAGTTAGAGACCACCCAGCCCATCGTGGCCAGCGTCGAATCCAGCATCGACACATCGATGAAGCAGCCCTCGCCCGTACCGCGCTGACGGACCAGCGCGCTGGCAATAGCAAACGCCGCGGTGATTCCGCCGATGCTGTCGCACACGGGATAGCCGACGCGAAGCGGCGCGCTATCGCTGCGGCCGGTGATGCTCATCACGCCGGATAATCCCTGCACGATCTGGTCGTAAGCAGGGGCGCCGCGCATAGGCCCCTCCTGGCCGAAGCCGGAGATCGCACAGAAGATCAGCCTTGGGTTCGCTTCCTTGAGGTCCTCGTAACCCACGCCCAATCGCGACATCACGCCGGGGCGGAAGTTCTCGACGAGCACGTCGGCTGTCCCGACGAGCCGCCCGAACGCCTCCTTGCCCTGCTGCGATTTGAGATTGATCGTTACCGACTTCTTGTTGGCATTCTGTGCGAGGAACGACGCGCCCATGAGCTTGGCGCTGAGTTCAGGCGACGCCCCAAGCTGGCGTGCGAGGTCGCCGCTGCCGGGCGTCTCGACCTTGATCACTTCGGCTCCGAGCAACGCAAGTTGATAAGCGCAAAACGGCCCCGCCAGCACGTTCGTGAGATCGAGAACCCGGACACCCTCGAGCATGATGCGTCAGCGCCTAATGAAGGGATTCGGCACGTCGAGATCGCTCGATAGCCAGACAGTCTTGATGTCGAGATAATCCTTGATCGCGTCAGGCCCGGATTCGCGGCCAATACCGGAACGCTTGAATCCTCCGAACGGGGACGTGAAGCTCGTCGCACGGTAGTTGTTGACGTAGATCGTGCCCGCTTTGAGCCGCTCGGCCATCAACATCGTCCGCTTAAGGCTTTGCGTCCAGACACCGGCCGCTAACCCATAAGCGACGTCATTGCCGATACGCACCGCGTCTTCTTCGTCCTTGAACCTCAGGACGGACAGCACCGGTCCGAAAATCTCTTCCTGAGCAACGCGCATGCCGTTGTCGACATTGGTGAAGATAGTAGGCTCGATGAACTGCCCCGAGCCGATCTCCGGCCGTGCATTCCCGCCGAAGACCAGCTCGGCACCCTCCTGCTTGGCAATCTCGATATAAGACAGGATCTTGTCGAACTGTGGCTTGGTCGCGATCGGGCCAATCTGAGTCGACAGATCTGCCGGGTCACCAATCTTCGCATCCTTGATGAAGTCGATCAGCCGTCGAATGACTTCGTCATGGATGCTGTCCTGGACCAGCAGGCGCGATCCCGCCTGACAGGTCTGGCCCGTTGCAGCGAAGATGCCGGACACAATACCTTTGACCGCCTGGTCGAGATCGGCGTCATCAAACACGATGTTCGGCGATTTGCCGCCAAGCTCGAGCGTCACCGTTTTCATGCCCCGCGCGGCGGCTTCGTAAATCTTTTGCCCGGCAACCTCGCCGCCAGTGAACCCGATGTGCGCAACATCCGCATGGCTGACCAGCGGTTCACCGACATCAGGGCCAAACCCTGTCACTACGTTGATCACGCCCGGCGGAACGCCCGCGTCTGTTGCAATCGTCGCCAGCTCGATCATCGAGGCGGATGTGAACTCCGATGGCTTGATCACCGTCGTGCAGCCGGCCGCGAGGGCGGGAGCAAGCTTCCAACTGGTAAGCGTAAGCGGCGAGTTCCACGGCGTGATGATGGCGACTACGCCCTTCGGCTCATAGACGGTGTAGGCAAACACGCCTTCCTTGTCAGTCGGGATGACCGCGCTCTGCACCTTGTCGGCGAGGCCCGCATAATAATGGAAGTACTCTGCCAGATAGCGAACCTGCGCGTTGACCTCTGCGGCAAGCTTGCCGTTGTCGCGCCGTTCTATCTCGGCAAGACGATCGACATTAAGAATGATGGCGTCGGCAAACTTGCGCAGCACGCGTGCACGCTGCGACGGCCTGAGGCCGGACCATTTGCCGAACGCTCCTTTAGCCGCCGCGACCGCAGCGTCGACGTCCGCAGGTCCGCACTTGGCAATAAGCGCCCAGGCGCGGCCGGTATAGGGATCATGGGTCTCGAAATAGTCGGCTTGCACCGGCTGGCGCTCAGCGCCATCGATAAACGGACCGTATTGCCGGAGTGTGCCGTCACTAGCCCCAATGGCTTCCGTGACGCTGCGGACCGTCTCGTTCGAACCTGACATCTCTTCTCCGAAATTGCGGGTATTGTAGTACATTATATTTGTCGAGTCGTATTCAAGCTGTATGTCAGCTTATCCGGCGCTCGACTTCATTTTCGGCCACCCATAACATCGAAGGATGGAACCCATGCGCGTTTCTCCATCAACCCGGCCAAGGAAAACTGGTCGCCTTCCGACTGGCGAACTGAAGACGCGCTTGCACCAATCGGTGGCTCGCGATTTGGGGACCAAAATTGTCTCGGGTGAATACCAGCCGGGAGAAAGCCTGCCCGGAGAGATTGCTGCGAGCCAAAATCATCGAGTCTCTCGCAACGCCTATCGGGAAGCGGTGCGCATTCTCTCGGCAAAAGGACTGGTGGAGAGTCGTCAAAAGGCCGGCACGCTCGTGACCGAGCGCAACCGGTGGAACATCCTCGATCCAGAGGTGCTCGATTGGGCGTTGTCCGCTAATCCCGCGCCAGGCCTTCGAGACTCATTGTTCGAGTTGCGCTCCATCGTTGAGCCTGCAGCAGCGTCTCTCGCCGCCGACCGACGCAGTGACAAAGACTTATCTGCTATTGAAACAGCGCTAAACGAAATGCGCGCGCACGCACCAGACAGTCCGGAAGGTGAGCAAGCCGACGAACGCTTTCACGAGTCCATTTTTGCTGCGACGGGCAACGACATCCTGAGCCGTCTCGCCAGTATCATTTCCGCGTCGGTCAAGTTCGTCGCCGAATATAAGCGAGAGCAACGGATCGATCGCGACACCTGGCCTGATCACAAGAACCTGTTCGAGGCGATCAAGGCGCGCCGATCGGACCAAGCCTATGATGCGATGCGCGGCCTGATCGCTCACGCGCGCGAAGACGTCGACAGCGCACCCAAAACGAAGAGGGTACGGTACCGAAGCGGGGCGGAGGGATGATGATCAGACTGCATCACGCGAACATTCGAACGCGGCAGTTGGAACGGAGCGTCGCCTTTTACCGCGATGTGCTCGAACTCACGCCCGGACCAGCGGCAACTCGTCCCGGATCAGACGACCATGTGTGGATGCGTGATGCTGATGGTGTTCCATGCATTCATCTTCAACTCGGGGAACAAGACGGGCTGAATGATCACGCCTCCGTGAACCACCTCGCGTTCGCTTGCGAGAATCCTGAGGCTTGGCGTGACAAGCTCCAGTCATTGGGCATCGAGCACAGCGAAACCGAATTTGAGTCCGCGAACATCCTCCAGTTCAACATTGTCGACCCGAACGGCGTTCGGCTGGAGCTGGCGTTTACATGCTCCGCTCCGCCTGTAGCCGCGTGACCAAGTTTTCGCTCGCACAGCTGACTGTACTTGGAGCCTCGCCGCCCGAGTTGATCCGCGTCGCAGCGGCCGCGGGATACGACTATGTTGGGCTGCGCCTGCTTGAGGTAACCGGCGGCGATGCCTGGCCGCTCGCGACTGATGCCAGGCTGATGCGCGAAACCAAGACGGCTATAGCCGGCCATGATGTACGCGTGCTCGACATCGAGCTTGCCCGGCTCACGCCTGATTTTTCGGTCAACGAAATTCGCCCAACACTGGATGCGGCAGCTGAACTTGGTGCCCGCCATGTCCTCACCCAGGCGCATGACCCGGAGTGGGGCCGCCTTGTGGAAAACTTCGGAAGCCTTTGCGATACGCTCGCCAACTATTCGCTTACCGCGGACGTCGAGTTCCTGACGTGGACGCCCATGCGAGGAGTCAAGGAAGTAATGCGGCTCTTGGCTGCAGCGAACCGGGCCAACGCGGGCATCACCATCGATACGCTGCATTTCTTCCGTTCACATTGCCCACTGGAAGATTTGCGCGCGGTTCCTCCAGAGTTGTTTCACTTCATCCAGATTTCGGACGGTCCCCGCGTCGGTCCGACGACCACGGAAGGATTGATCTTCGCGGCACGCGAAGACCGCCTGGATCCAGGAGCGGGAGAACTGGAGCTTGGAGCCTTGCTCAAGGAACTGCCGCAGGACGTCACCGTGGCGATTGAAATTCCCAACACTTCCCTCGCAGCAAACCTGTCCGATGAAGAGCGTTCGCGCCGTGCCCTCCTCGCTGCAAAGAAGCTCATTAGGGACATGCCATCGCGAGGAGCCGCGACCACGGCCCAGTGAACGGCGGCACTGGCTGCTCTGGAAACTCAAGAGTAGCCATTTTTCTTCCAGCCCGCGCTGTGAGCCTTCAACGTGGCTTTCGGAATTTCAGTATGAACTGATCCGTTTTGCCGCGTATGCCGGTCTCCTGGACCTTGGCCGTGTGGTTGTCCGCAGGGTGCCGCAGCAAATTGCTTTCACCGTCCAGAATGAAGCCGGCAGCTTGCACTTCGCGCCTGACAATAGAATCCTCGATCCGGTGTAGCGTCGACGTTTGAGTGACTCCCGCACCCGCCGCTGCTTCATGGTCGACAATTAGGTAAGTGCCGCCGGGCTTCAGGACCCGGAAGGCCTCCGCATTCAGCGCCTGCGCCACGTCACCGACCGGCAGCTTGCTGTTCTTGAAGTCGTGATAGTTCAGCGTCGTCCATACAAGATCAACTTGGTCCGCGACGGGAATTTTCCCGGGCTCGGCTGTCACGACAGAAAGGCTTGCGCGTTGCCCCGCGAGCTCCAGGAGTGCTGGCGAGGGCTTAGCGGCGACCGCAAAGACCTTGCCATGCGGCCCGACGGCACCCGTCAAAAGCCGCGTGAAATAACCGCCGCCCGGAGCTAGTTCCACGATCTTCATGCCGCGTCGAACACCGGCGAACGCCATCAGCTCCGCGGGCTTCCGATCGACGTCACGGGCAACGTCCGCGGTGGGACGAAGTGGATCTGCCAACACTGATGCGAATTGGCCGTCGCGTGGCGATGCAGGCGATTTGGCAGATGCGGTCGGCCCCAAGATCAATGCCGCCGCCACAATCGACAAATGCAAGATGGGCTTCATAGCCAAATCACTTTCTTACGTCGGACGTTGCTGCACCGGTTTTCCAGGGGCAACCAGCGGGTGGTTTCTTCCGCTAAATGCTGCAAATTTCAACCGCCGGCGCGAGCTCTTTCCGGATGCGCCCCGAGACAAAAAATTAACGGCAAAGCACTCTGGTCGTAAGTCTCTATCGCGGCATAACTGCAAGATCCTAGTCCCGAGGACGGATGGCCTGAGGCGGCCCGATTGGCTTGGGTGGATGGCGCGCCGCCCAATTCACCCGTTTGACATTGAGCCGTTGCTGCGATGCGGTGTCACCGAACACTGCATAGTTGGGCCGTGATTCCGTAAACGCTCGCCAATCAAAAAGTCGCGTGGAGGGCGATCCCGTATCGGCCAGAGCAATCAGCGCGCCAGCCATGATGTCAGTCAACTTGCGATCCCAGGCCGTCGGCACTCGGGTCTCTCTAAGCATGTTATAATTGTCGAGAGTGTCGAACCAGTAGGGAACGTCTGCGGTGTGGTAGGCGCCAACCGTCTCGACATTCTGATCGGCAATGCGAACGCCCGGCGCATAAGGGTGTTTGTGGGCGAAGAGATCGATGTAAGTTGGGGACCTGTTGTATTTGGCCTGGATGTCTGCACAAGTACGACTGCTTTTCAAGAAGCCGCTTTCCATCGCCGCCTGATGTGCCATCGCCCGAACGTCGGCATCCTGCTTCACGGGATACAGCTTCAGAAACTGACTGGCGTCCTTGCCATACATCTGGCGTGCAATTGCCTGGTATTCAGCAACCGACCTGGCTTTGGTCAGGGGTGACATGTTCGAATCAAGATCGTCCCCGTTGGAGCTAGCGATAAACGGCACATCGCTAGCCTTGCCGGTCGAGAATGCCTGCTCTTTCGTGCCCGTCCAGAAATAACCATCGATCACCGGCCGGGCGCGCAGGCCCTGCACGTTCGTGCCAACCTGGGTTTCGGCTTGGAGCGCAAGGATCTTGTCGGCAGGGACGTTGCGCAACGATGTCAGGTTCGCAACGCCGAGACGCTTTTGCACTTCGAGACCCACTTGCTCGCCTTCGGCGAGCGTGACGGGCGCGCTAAAGCCCTGATCATCGAAGGCGCATGCACTGGAGAACAGGGCAGCTCTGAAAAGGCCCTTGGAGAGGGCGCTGGTATACTGCGCTGCGACGGAGCCCGCGCCGAACGACTGACCCGAGAGCAAGACCTTGCCGGGATCTCCGCCGAACTGCGCAATGTTGTCGTGCACCCAGCGCAGGGCTGCGTTCTGGTCCAAATATCCATAGTCTCCGGAATGTCCTCCCTGCTCTGCGGACAGTCCAGGGTGGGCCATGAAACCCAGAATTCCGACGCGGTAATTGAAGTTGACGAATATGGCGCCGCGCTTGGCCATGTTGGCGCCGTCATAATTCGGCATCCCCGAAGAACCGATTGTCCCGCCGCCGCCATAGATGAATACGATAACCGGACGCTTGTCGCCAGGCTTTGCCGACGACGGTGCCCAGATGTTCATGAAAAGGCAGTCTTCGCCCGTGGTCTCCTCGCCGAAGTAATGGTTGATGTCATGTGGCCGAAGTACCTGGATGCACTCGGGGCCCTTGCGGTCGGCGTTCCAAACGCCGGTCCACCTGATCGGCTGAGGCGCCCTCCAGCGAAGCGCGCCAACGGGTGCCTGGGCATAGGGTATGCCGAGATAGGCTTTGACGCCCGGCTGCACTTGCGTCCCGGCTACTAGACCGCTTCTTGTCTGCACGGGATCCGTCGGGACCGGGACCATTGCGGCTGTAGCTGCGCGTGCCGCAAGCAAGGCAATGAACAATGCGACCGCTTTGCGCAAACTGGTCAACTTCAACACAAATCTCCCGACCGCCCTACACGCTCTTCATCAACTCAAAGTCCGGGCCGAGGGAGTCGACGCACGATTGCCGACGGAGCGCTCTCGCCGCGACGTCTGCGACCTCGGAGCTATTTCTGCACTTACGGCTGCTCGCCGCCCGCTCGTCAGAAGCGAGAGGGCGGCAGTCAATTTATATGTGCATCAGAAGCCGAGCGTCGCACCGAAGTAGAACGACCTGCCGATCGGATCGTACAGCGCGACATCGGTTCCATTTTGCGAACTGGCGACGAACGGCAAACCCTTGTTGAAGAGATTGGTCACGCCGGCACGAAGCTCGAACTTCTGAGTCAGCTTAACGTTAGCGAAGAGGTCAAAGAGGTTGTAGCTCGGCACGCCGACACCGGCCGTTGCCGGCGTCAGGATCGAGCTCGAATCCTTCATTTTGTTCTGATAACGCCAGCGAAGTCCGACACCGAAAAAGTCGGATGAATAGCCAAATGTAGTAAGCGCTTTCCATTTGGGCGTTGCACGCGGCGGAACTGATCCGGCGCCAGCGCCGCCGTTGCTTACGCCTGTATAGTTCAGGAACGGGGCGCCCGGCAGCAATTGGACCTCATATTTGTGCAGCCAGCCGATTGCCGAATCCACGTAGATGCGACCGCCTGCACCGAACATCGGAACTCTCGTCCCCCAGTGCACCTGCACCTCAACGCCGTCTGTGTTCAGCGCTCCAAGGTTCAGAAATGGTGTAGCGACCGTCGACAGCTGGCCGGCAGCGTCGCGCTGGATCAGTTGGCAATATTGGTTGCTCGGGTCATACCCTGGGTTCGACCCATCCAGGTTGTAGCATTTCGACAGCACGGTAAGGCCCGGAACGGTCGAGATCACATCCTTGATCTTGATGTTGTAATAATCGGCTGAAAGCGAGAAATCGCCGAACACGCCACCGCCCCGCGGTGCATTGAACACCGCGCCGACATTGAAGGTATTCGCCTTCTCCGGCTTCAAATTGGGGTTGCCCGAGTTGGTCTGGCCTGTCGCCGTCGTCGGGAACGTGTAGCTCGAGATGGCCGCCGCCGGAATTCCCTGGGCAACGCATAGTGCCGCCACCTGAGCGCCGTTGGCACCTGTCCGCGCGGTCGAGCGGAAATCGCATGGATCGCCGATCGATGTGGGAGGCGTGCCGATGGCCAGCTGGACGCCCGTTGCCGGCGAATCCAACTCGCCGATGTTCGGCGCGCGTACGGCCCGCTGGTAACTGCCGCGGAAAAGCAGGGACTTGAACGGGCGCCACCGCGCGTCGGCCTCGAAGCTGGTTACCGATCCTACGGTGTTGTAATCGGAAATGCGCGCAGCTGCGCCAAATGCCAGCTCCTGAGCGAATGATCGGTCCGCGAGGACGGGCACGTCGATCTGCGCCGCAGCCTCCTTGACCGAGATGTTCCCCTTGGCGGGCGCAGATGCGATCACTGCTTCAATATTCTGAGTCTGAAGATCGCTGTCGGGAACGTAATTATAGCGGTTACGCCTATAGTCCGCGACAAACGCGATCTGCGCGGGGCCGGCGCCTAAGTCGAAAAGCTTTCCATTGACCTGCGCCTGAACCTGCGTCTGGTCCAGATTCTCGCGAGAAGTCGCGTCTTTTGTAAGATAGTCGATGCACGCTTGCGTCAGCGATCGCGTGTTCGCATCGCCAAAGATGTTGAAGCCGCCCGCGCAGATCGAATTGCCGCCGTCCGGTGCGTTGAGCAGCGTCTGGACGCGGCTTTTCAGCACGGCGAGGTGCATGATCTGATCATGGTCGGTCTTATCGTAGGAAGCGAATGCATCGAACGTCCACGCCGGTGCAATGTCTCCCCGGACGCCCGCCAGATATTGCTGAATCTTATAATTTTCGTCCCAGTTTTTGTATGGGATCCCCACGTAGCGGCCGTTCCACGTAAAGGGCGCTGTTGGATTGGGACGTGATGCGAGCAAGGTTCGAAGATCGGTTGGGATGAAGGGGTTGGTAACCGGCACGGTGGTCAGATTGCCGAATTGAGTTAGTGAGGATCCGCTGGACGTATGGACGCTGAGGTCCACGTACATGAACTGACCATATCCGGTGAGTGAAGGCGTGAAGTCATAGTCGGCTTTCAGGAACGCAGTCTTGCGATTCAGGCCGTTGTAGAAATCGGTCTGCTGCCCCACCGGCATGCGGACATTGTGGGCAATGACCATATAGCCGTTTCCATCGGTGGGCCCTTGATAGTTGACCGCGCCGGTCTGCGTGAAGAGCGTTCCATCATTATTGAACCCGAGGTTTGAACCGAGCGGATTGCGCGCTCCTGGAAAGCCGTATCCAGTGAACAGCGTCTGCAAGACCGCGGCGCTAGGTGCGTTGGTCGCGCTCGGAACGAACGTGCTCGTCCCAAGAAACGACGATGGAGTCTTGTCGTGGAAGAACGACCGCGTACTGCCGTTCACCGGATCCTGCTTTGCGTAAGTGAAAGCAGCGATCGCGTGGCCGCGATCCTCGGCGAAGTTCGTTCCGAACGCGAGAGACCCATTGAATCTGTAGGCGTCAAGTTTCTGGCTCATGCTGTTGAAAACGTCGAACCGGAATCCTTCCAGCGAGCGAACGGTCTTAAAGTTGACCACGCCGGACATCGCGTCTGAGCCGTACACTGCAGACGCGCCGCCGGTGATCACGTCCACGGACGAGACGATCGCGTCCGGCAAAATATTGATGTCGACATTGCCGTTGATGTCCGAAAGCGGAAGACGGCGCCCGTCGAGCAAGACGAGATTACGATTGGTGCCGAGGCCATGCAGGTTGACCGACGCACGGCCGCCGGTACCCTGACCGCCAGTCCCGGCGTTGCCGCCGGTCGTGAAGCTTGGAAACTGATTGAGCGCGTCTTGCAAGGTCGGCTGCCCGCTCTGCTTAATGGCCTCATTGGCGACGGTCACAACGGGGCTCACGGCGGTATTGTTGGGCCGCTGAATGAGCGAGCCGGTGATGACGATCTCTTCTGACTGATTTTGCGCCTGCGGGGCTTCGGTGCCGGTCTTGGCGACGGCAATATTTTCGGGAGCGGGCAGATTGCTGACCGGTGGCGAAGTTGCGGGAGGGACGAGCGGGGGAGCTGTCTGCGCTGAGGCCTGCGCTGGACAAAGACCCATTGCGCCAACCAGTGCAAGCGCTGTCACAGAAGCAGAGTTCGCGAAGCGGGATGCCGCCGCAGCTTTACCAGAAGTAGCTCGAGACATTGGACTCTCCCCCTATTCAATTCGTCATGAGTGGATGACTATTTGGCTTCTGAAGGACTCCTCACCGAAGTCCTGCCATCGCCGATCTGCGCATCGATGAAGTCGATTGATGTCGCGAGCGCCTCGCGGCTGGTGTTGAGCGTTGCCGCCGGGGTCGGCCCGATCCAGCTGTGATTGATGCCCCGCTCGATGATCATGCGGACTCGGACCCCGGCCGCCTGCGCCGCGCTGGCGAACTTCTCAGTCTGGCCCACCGGAACCGTGGAATCGGCGCTGCCATGCATCAGCAGCATCGGCGGGTCGGTATGATCGAGGTATGTGATGGGAGACGCAAATGCCTGCTGCTCCCTGGTGCAGGGCTGGCTTCCACAGCCCAGGAAAAGCCGCTCCGGACTGTCTGGACCGGACCCCGCACCGGTGAGCGGCCGAAGAGCCGCAAAGTCATACATCCCGAACCAACCAACGACAGCTTGCACACAATCGGAGACCTGGTCAGCGCCTAGGGCGGTTGAAGCAACGGTCTCGACATTCGCAGCAGCCGGCTCGGACCGTGCCGGTGGCTCCAGGGTTGCGACACCGCAGCTAACGCCCGCGAGGGCAGCCAAATGGCCGCCCGCGGACTGACCCCAGATGGCTGCCCGCTTGGGATCGATGTTATATTTGGCGGCGTTCGCCCGGAGCCAACGGATGGCCGACTTTACATCCTGAATCGCGGCTGGAAACGGCGCCTCGCGTGAGAAGCGATAGCTTACCGTTGCGACCACATAACCCCTCGCTGCGAGCGCGGCGAGCACCTTGGGCCAGTCCTGATAAGCTGCGCTTCGCCGAGGACCGCCAGCCACCCATCCGCCACCGTGAACATAGATCACGAGCGGCCTTGGCCCGGCGAATTTCGAAGGCGGCAGGAACAGATCCAGCTTTAGCGGTCTATAGCCGCTCAGCGTTTCGTAAGTCAGGTCAGGATAGCCAACGACCCCGCCCGGGAAGCTGACTTTGATGTTCGCGAAAGAGTCGGCACCAACGGCCTGGACAGCAGCACCGACGTCCGTCTCGGCCGCGACTTGTTGGCCGATCGATTGCGCGGACGCACTTCCCTCCAACAGCGCGACGGAAACAAGCAACGTAGCTGCGTAACGCACATCTCTCCCCTGGTTCGCGTGAGCACTCCCGGGCGCTTGTCCAGAGCTTTCGTCAGTTGCGCCCGGCGTCTTCCCTAACCGATAGATTGAATGTACGAAACAGTTCGTACTGTCAAACGCAGTTTTTTTGAACGCTGCCGACGAGGCTCGGCTGATTGGGGGGAGGATTGGTGGAGGGTATTCCTGCGAGCAGTGAAGCGGGCGAAAACGCAGCTCTGACCGCATCTGGCATTCTGGTCGAAGAGCCGATCCTGACCGGACTGATTGGCACGCATATCCATGCGTCCCGCTCGCCCGAAATGCACATGCGCGAGGCCGATGCGCAAAACCTCCGACTCGTTTACAAGCTCTTCGACCTCGCAGAGTCGGAGAGCAGCTTCGACGAGCTGCGATCGACGCTCGACGCCGTGGAACGCGCCGGCTTTTCGGGCGTCAACATTACGCATCCTTTCAAGCAGTCGGTCATTGAACTGCTCGACGAATTGTCGGTCGCGGCACGAGAAATCGGCGCCGTCAACACGGTGTTGTTTCGCTCCGGTCGACGGATTGGATACAACACGGATTGCTTCGGATTCGAAGAGAGCTTCAAACGACAATTGGCCGGTGCGTCGCTTGAGAAAGCTGTACAACTTGGTGCTGGCGGCGCGGGGGCCGCGACCGCGGCGGCCATGCTTCATCTGGGCTGCGAGAATCTCTGCATCTACGATCACCATGCGTCCCGTGCACACGATTTGATGGATCGGTTTGCCGGGTCGCCGTTCGCCGGAAGGATGAAGGTCGTCCAAGACGTCGCAGCAGATTTGCACGATGCCAGTGGCCTGATCAACGCGACGCCGGTTGGAATGGAAACCCATCCCGGAACGCCGATCACCCACGAGTTCCTAAGACCGGAAATGTGGGTTGCCGATGTCGTTTACTTCCCGCTCGAAACCCAACTGTTGCGAGAAGCGCGTGATTTGGGCTGTCGAACCGCGGATGGCGGCCAGATGGCCGTCTTCCAGGCTGCACGCGCGTTCCACCTCTTCACAGGGCGCCCCGCAGACAGCGTGCGAATGGCAGCAGAATTCCGGAGGAACTGATGCATCGCTGCGAAGCAAACCTCAGGAATTTGCGGACATGCATCCCCCCGCGCTTGCCGGTTGATGCACAACCAATAGTTCGAGGCGGAGCATGATCGCACTGGCGCTGTTGTCGGCACTGCTAAGCGCGAGTGACGCAGCTCCGCCGCAAACATGTAAACCGGACAAGGAGTTGTCTTACATCTGCGGCATGGAGCGGCCCGAGGACATAATACAGATCCCCGGCACGAACTGGCTCATCGCGAGCGGATATGCAGCTGGGTCGGGTCTCAAGCTGGTGGATACCGGTCGGCGTATCGCCCGAAGCTGGTACCCGCCAAGCCGAAGAGCGGATTTCGCGCCAACATACCCGGATTGCTCCGAAGCGCCGAGCGCCTCCGTCTTCAACGCCCATGGGATCAGCCTGCGAAGAATCGCTCCGCGTCGGTACCGGCTTTACGTCGTCAACCACGGCGGTCGCGAGTCAATTGAGGTGTTTGAGTTTTCCGTCGGTACTGCCGCGGCCGTTCCAACACTTGAATGGCATGGCTGCCTGCCGCTGCCGGCGGGACTGGTCGGGAATGCAGTGGCCAGCTTCGGCGATGGTACTGTTCTGACGACCGTGTTGACCCGGCCGGGCACAACGATCGCGAATTTCATGCACGGCCGGCCCACGGGCGGCGTTTACCAATGGAGGCCGGGCGACAAGTCGTTCGGGCTGCTCCCCGGAACCGAGTTGCCTGGCAACAATGGTCTCGAGACATCACCCGATCAGCGCCACTTTTATGTCGTGGCATTCGGGTGGCATTCGGTGGTCGAGTTTGATCGCTGGAGGAGCTCAAAACCAACCCGCCGCTTTGTTGCTCCCGATTTCATGCCGGATAATGTTCGCTGGTTTCAAAACGGACTCATAGCCGCCGGAATGCGCCTCTATGAACCGGCGTGCGGCGGCTATCGAAAGATCGTCAACGGCGTCGCCGACCCGATGCTGTGCCATCGCGGATACACGGTCGCCAAAATCGATCTCAAGCGCGGCACAATGCATGCGATCGCTACAGGCGGACCAGAAGCGCAATTCAATGGCGTGTCGTCCGCCGCGATTGTCGGAAACACTCTTTGGCTCGGATCATACCAGTCCGACCGGCTGGCATACCGGACCATCAAACGCGACAATTGATGAACACATTGCCTCGCGCGAGCCGGTTCGTTCGCATCACCAGTTCGGGGCGACGTTGCGGATTGTTCGCATCAGAAGGCCGATAGTGCGACACGACCGTAAAACACGGCCTGAAAACCAGCGCGCGAGTCGCCCCACACCAAGTGCATGTTGTTCGCATCCATCGATAAATCCTGGATATCGTCGCCAAAGCGGCCGCCATTGCGGACAGGGTCGAATGCCGGCGAGCGTGCATGGCTGACGCGTAACGCCTTCGTGAAGCTGTGCCCCCCATCGCGTGAGATTGAGGCCCAGATATCGTAGCTCTGGTCGGGATAGATCGCACGCCACATCAAGCCGAGCACTCCATTGCGCGAAAATTCGAAAGCTTGCTTGGTGGTTGCCACGGAGCCCGGTGCGGTGCCCGCGGAAACGAACGGACTCCATGTTGCACCCCAGTCTTCACTGACTGACACCAATTCGTTTGGCCCATCCGTCTGCAGCAGCGCTATGCGTCCAGGCTTCGTTCCGTCGATGGAAATGCGCGAGACACCGTTTTGAGGCTGTGGCCCCCGACCGACAGGGGGAACGACGACGTTGCGCAGCACACGGTAAGTGAAGGAGCGGCCAAGGTTGCGGCTAAGGCCCAGCACGGCACACGGGCAAGTCGCATGTTCTGAAGCAGGAACGCGGCTCGCGACGTAGGTGACGGCGACTACGCCATGCCCCGCGCTCATCGAAATTCCGCGGCTCAGTTGAAGCCACAGCGGCGAATCCCACGAGTAGATCGTCCCAAAGCTTCGGCCGCCGTCCTTCGAGGCTGTGACATAGGCTTGGGAACGACGTTTCCCTGGTTCCGCGCCGACCTCCGTCAGCCCGCCCGCGGCCTCAGCGTATATAACGCCAGTGCTGTCGTCGATGTGCGTAAAGGGTCTGTCCCACGGGGAATTCGAAGCCGACTTGCCTCCCTTAGGCCAGGCTCCGGAGATCGGCTTCAGACGGGGTGCAAAGCGGTTCAGCTGGAAGTCGCTGACCAGCTGCACGACCGGTCCCCAGCTGTTTCCTTTGTCCGGAGAAATCATCATCGCCGACATGCCAAGATCATCAGGATCAATCGTCTGACGTGGCTCACATCCCGCAATGAATGTACCGTCCTTTGTCACGTCCGCGAAGGCGTCCGGGCAGCGCGTGAGATTGCCGGATAGAATAGGAAGTTCGCCAACTTTCCAGCTGGCGCCGCCGTCATGAGTGACGGCAAGCCACGTGATCGTGGACCGAGGGAGCGAGTGATAAAGCTCCGTCGAGTTCTGCATCGCCGCTTTGCCGCCAATCTGTTGAACGTTGCCCATTGCGACGGCGATGATGTTGTTTGGATTGGTGGGGTCGACCGCCACCATCGGCTCGCCCGCGCCGCGCGTCGCATCACCAAGCAGCAGATATTCGTCGGACAGCGCGGCGAGGCTCGGCGCCACCTTGGTGTCCTTCTGATCGAGGACCTGAGCGACCGCGGCACTCGAAACGGCGGCTGTCACCGTCGCACAAGCAGCGGAAAAACACTTCTTCAGCATCGTTCTCTCCCGGCCATCGTCCATTCCGCTCGGAGACCGCCGCCACCATACCAAGCTATTATGTCCGACAAAATAGTCGAGATAGTCGGGCTGCTCGGCGAAGCCGAAAATCTACCTCTGCAGTGTCCAGTCCACGGGTGCATCCCTGGCGGGCCGACGCACTTTGAGCGCGAAACTGCAAGCATCAAGACGAGCCGGAACAGTGTCTGCGAGGACGCGGGCATCGAGGGAGCCACGCCAAAGACACTGCGGCACACGATGCTAACCTGGCTGGCCGAACGCGGGGTTCCTACCGAGCAACGGCAGAAGCTCGCTGGCCACAGTCCCCAAGGAACCACGGCGCGCAACTACGAGCACCTCTCGCCGGACTATCTACGGGAGGCAGTCGCGGAGATTGATGCTTTTTTCGACGAACTGTCGAAGCACACGGAAGCCCATTTGCGATACGCTGGCGATACGCAAGACGACCAGCCGCTGGCCGCGTGATCTGGTAAGTCACTGATTTTCAACGCCGGCGGCTGGTGGAGCTGAGGGGAATCGAACCCCTGACCTCTGCAGTGCGATTGCAGCGCTCTCCCATCTGAGCTACAGCCCCGCGCCTCCAGCCAGGCAGTGGACCCGATGGGCTCGGGTCGCCGAGGAGCGGCTCCACTAGCGGCGAATTTGCCCCCTTGCAATCGCCCGGCCCGCCACAGCGTCGGCCTGTCGAAACCGGGTCCTTCCCGCCGCGTCACGAGCGGAACGGCGATGAGCGCCTGTTCGTTCTGTTCCTGAATGTTCGGCCGGCGCTGACCGGCCCCAACCCAGCTGGAGGACAACAATGGCATATGACCGCAATGACACCCGCGACGAGCGTTCCCGGTGGTCCGGTGATCGCGATTCCGAGCGCAACTGGCGCG
>Ga0207705_10001212_pt1 | contig 20900 bp, 21 predicted proteins | sample KBSC13metaG_FD_184314 | JGI IMG/M metagenome (GOLD analysis project Ga0207705, IMG submission 184314) | Corn rhizosphere microbial communities from Kellogg Biological Station, Michigan, USA - KBS C1-3 metaG (SPAdes) (version 2) | ecosystem: Host-associated > Plants > Roots > Rhizosphere > Soil ... | reverse complement strand
GCTCGGCCATGTCGCGGTCGAAGGCTTTCAGCGTGTGTCCGTGTGGTTGGGGCATGGGATGCGCTCCGCTCAGCCGTATCGGCCGGTGATATAGTCCTGCGTCCGCTGGACGTGGGGGTTGGTGAAGATCTGCGAGGTGTCGCCGACCTCGATCAGCTCGCCGAGATGGAAGAAGGCGGTGCGCTGCGAGACTCGCGCCGCCTGCTGCATGTTGTGGGTCACGATCACGATCGTGAAGCGCTGGCGAAGCTCGTGGATCAGTTCCTCGATCTTCGCGGTCGAAATCGGGTCGAGCGCGGAGGTCGGCTCGTCGAGCAGGATGATCTCAGGCCGGACCGCGAGGGTGCGCGCGATGCACAGGCGCTGCTGCTGCCCGCCCGAAAGCGACAGCGCGCTCGCGTCCAGCTTGTCCTTGACCTCGTCCCACAGCGCCGCCTGGCGGAGCGCGTCCTCGGTCCTGTCGGAGAGCTCCGCCTTCGGCAGCCGCTCGTAATAAGAGAGAGCGAAGGCGACGTTCTTCCGAATGCTGGTCGCGAACGGCGTCGGCTTCTGGAAGACCATGCCGACGCAGCGGCGGAGCGTTGAGAGCGGGTAGCGCGGATCGAGAATGTTGCGGCCGTCGATGACGATCTCTCCGGCCGCGCGCTGGTCCGGATAGAGTTCGTAGATGCGGTTGATGGTCCGCAGCAGCGTCGATTTGCCGCATCCGGACGGGCCGATGATCGCCGTCACGGCATTTGCGGGGACGGCGAGATGGACCGATTTGAGAGCCTGGGACTTGCCGTAAAAAAATTCGAGACCGCGAACGTCGATCTTGGGCGGCGACGCGGCACCGGCCGCTTCGTCGGCGCGGCGGTCGAGAAGTTCGATCATTTGCTCCCCTTGCGGGCGAAGAAGCGCACCATGAGGTTCAATCCCAGGACAAAGATTGTGAGGACGAGCGCGCCGGCCCAGGCGAGCGCGTGCCACTCGTCATACGGGCTCATTGCATATTGGAAGATGACGACCGGCACGTTGGCCAGCGGCTGGGCCATGCTCGCGCTCCAGAATTGGTTGTTGAGCGCCGTGAACAGCAGCGGGGCCGTCTCTCCGGCGATGCGTGCGAGGCCAAGCAGGACGCCGGTCACGATCCCGCTGAGCGCGGACTTGTAGATGATCCGCGAGGTGACCCGCCACGCCGGCATGCCGAGCGCGAAAGCCGCCTCGCGCATCTGGTTGGGAACCAGCCGCAGCGCCTCGTCGGTGGTCCGGACGACGATCGGCAACAGGATCATCGCGAGCGCAAGCGCTCCGGCGAATCCGGAGAAGTGCCCAGCCGGGCGCACCACAAGCTCATAGACGAACAGCCCGATGACAATCGACGGCGCGCTCAGCAGGATGTCGTTGAGGAAGCTGACCGTGGCCGCAAGGCGCGAGTGACGGCCGTGCTCGGCGAGATAGGTGCCGGCCGCGATCCCGAGCGGGGTGCCGATGGCGAGCGCAAGCAGGACCATGACCGCGCTTCCGTAGAAAGCATTGAGCAGGCCGCCGCTTGACCCCGGCGGCGGAGTCATTTCGGTGAACAGCGCCGGCGAAATCGCGGCAGCGCCTTCGACCACGGTGGTCCACAAAATCCACACCAGCCAGGTCAGGCCGAACACAGTCGCGGCAAGAGCGAAGAGCGAGGCGGCGATGTCCGTCAGCTGGCGCCGGAGCCGCATCAGTGCGTCCTTCCGTGCGTGCGGCCGATGCGCATCAGCATCAACTTGGCGGCGGCGAGCACGAGAAAGGTGACGACGAACAGAAGGAAAGCGAGCGCGATCAGCGACGAGCGGTAGAGATCGCTGTCCGCCTCGGTGAATTCGTTGGCGATCGCAGCAGCGATCGAGTTGCTCGGCATCAGCAGCGATGCCGAGAGATCGTGCGCATTGCCGAGCACGAAGGTCACCGCCATCGTCTCGCCGAGCGCCCGGCCGAGGCCGAGGAAGATCGCGCCGATGATCGCCGAGCGCGTGTAGGGAAGCGTCACGCGGCTGAGGATTTCCCAGCGAGTCGAGCCGAGCGCGACCGCCGCTTCCCTGAGCGAGGTCGGCACGGCGTTGAACACGTCTCGCGCGACGGCGGTGATGAACGGGATGATCATGATTCCCAGCACGATCGACGCGGTCAGCAGGCCGATTCCAATCGGCGGTCCGGTGAACAGTGTCCCGATGACCGGCAGAGGGCCGAGTGTGTCGCTGAGCCACGGCTCGACATGCGCGGCCATGAACGGCGCGAACACGAACAGGCCCCACATGCCGTAGATGATGCTCGGGATCGCGGCGAGGAGCTCGACGGCGGTGCCGATCGGAGCGCGCAGCCAGCGCGGGGCAATGTCCGTCAGGAACAGCGCGATGCCGATACTGACGGGCACCGCGATCACAAGCGCGATGATCGAGGTTGCCAGCGTCCCGTAAATGGGGACCAGCGCGCCGAACTTGCCGGAGACGGCATCCCAGTCGCGGCTCGTGATGAAGCCCAGGCCGAATGCTTCAAATGCGAGCCGGCCTCCCCAGGCCATCGACGCTGCGGCCCCGCCCAGAACTAGCAGCACGAGCCAAGCGGCGCCGGCAGTGACCAGCCCGAAAAGCCGGTCAGCGCCGGCGCCGCTCGTCGGCGCCGCTGGAGGGGAGGGACTCACTTGAGGCTGGCGCCGATGTACGTCTCGATCTGCTTCACCAAGGCGGCGGGAAGCGGGACATAGTCGAGCTTGTTGGCCTGCGGCTGGCCCTTCTCCAGCGCATATCGGAAGAAGCTCAGCGCCGCGTCGGACTTCGCTTTGTCCTTCGGCTGCTTCGGCATCAGGATGAAGGTCGTCGCCGTGATCGGATAAGCGTTCGCGCCTGGGGCGTTGGTCATCACCAGGTTGAAGTCGCTGGCCTTCGCCCAATCTGCCGACTGGGCCGCGTCGGAGAAGGTCTCGGCGCTCGGGCTGACGAACGTGCCGGCCGCGTTCTGAAGCTGCGCATAGGCCATGCCGCTCTGCACGACATAGGCATATTCGACGTAGCCGATCGAGTTGGGGATCTGCTTGACGTAATTGGCAACCCCTTCGTTGCCCTTGCCACCGACGCCGGTCGGCCAGGACACGGTTTTTCCCTCGCCCGGCCCGCTCTTCCACGCCGGGCTCACCTGGCTGAGGTAATGGGTGAAGTTGAACGTCGTCCCAGAGCCGTCGGAGCGATGGACGACGGCAATGTTGGCGCTCGGCAGCTTCGCTCCTGGATTGACGCTGGCGATGGCCGGGTCGGACCAGCTCTTGACCTTGCCGGCGTAAATGTCGGCGAGCAGCGGGCCGGTGAGCTTCAATTGTCCCGGCTTGAACCCGGCCAGGTTCACCACGGCGACAATGCCGCCGATCACGATCGGGAACTGGGCGAGATTCGCCTTTGCAAGCTCATCGCTGGCGAGCGGCTGGTCGGTCGCTCCGAAGTCGACGGTGCCGGCCTTGACCTGCGAAATGCCGCCGCCCGACCCGATCGACTGATAGTTGATGCGGGCGCCCGACTGCTTCTGATAATCGGCTGCCCAGGCCGACAGCACTGGATAGACGAAGGTCGAGCCGGCGCCGGTGATCTGCTGCGACGAGGCGGGGGCCGACTCGTTGCCGCTCTTCGAGCCGCAGGCCGCGGTCAGCAGCGCGGCCGCCGCGACGGCCAATGTGGTTGTCTTCACGCATTCCTCCAGTGGTGGTCGAGATGCGTGCTAGGGCCGCGGCGGGGCATCCCCGTGACAGCCGGATTTCACTTTTGTGACAGCGCTCAGCCTTCGGCGTCGAGCGAGTAGCCGGCCGAGCGCACGGTGCGGATCATGTCGGCGCGGCCGCCTTCGTTGAGCGCTTTCCGAAGCCGCCGGATGTGCACGTCGACCGTGCGCGCATCGATGTCGGGATCGTGGCCCCAGACAGCGTCGAGCAAACGCTCGCGCGAGAAGACTCGACCGGGATGCTCCATGAAATGGCGAAGCAACCGGAACTCGGTCGGGCCGAGCTGAACCGGTCGGCCGTCGCGTCGCACACGGTGGGATTCGACGTCCATCTCGATATCGACGTAGGCGAGTTGCTCGCCCGCCAGCGCGGGCCGCATTCGGCGGAGGACGGCGCCCACGCGCGCCATCAGCTCGCGCGGGCTGAACGGCTTGGTCACATAATCGTCGGCGCCGGTCTCCAGCCCGCGGATGCGGTCGCTCTCTTCGCCGCGCGCGGTAAGCATGATGATCGGCACGTGCGCGGTGGAAGCTCGGCGCCTCAGCCGGCGGCACACCTCGATGCCGCTGACGCCCTCGATCATCCAGTCGAGGACCACGAGGTCCGGCGCCCTTTCCTCGGCGAGGATCAGCGCTTCGTCGCCGTCCGCGGTTCGAACGATCTCATAACCTTCGCGATCGAAATGCCACATCAGCAGGTCGGCAAGCGCGCGGTCATCTTCGACCAGCAGGAGCGTCGGCTTGGTCACGGCAATGCCGGCCTAGCGTGCGCCCATGACACTTTTATGAAACCGCGACCGGCAGGAGCACATGGATGCACGTGCCCTTGCCCAGCTCGCTTTCGACGGTGAGGCGGCCGCGGTGGCGTTCGACGATGTGCTTTACGATGGACAGTCCGAGGCCGGTGCCGCCGAGCGCGCGGCTGCGGCTCGTGTCCACCCGGTAGAAGCGCTCCGTCACGCGGGCGATATGCTCGGGTGCGATCCCTTCGCCCTGATCTCTGACGGCGAGGTGCACCATCGTCCCTTCGACGTCGGCGGAGACCGTGACCGGGGTCCCCGCTTCGCCGTAGCGCAGCGCATTCTCGACCAGATTGTCGAGGAGCTGGAGGACTTGGCTGCGGTCGGCGGCGACCAGCGGAAGGTCGTCGGCAACGTCGCGAACCAGCACGGAAGAGCGCTGCTCGGCCATCCGGCGGGCGGACTGAAGCGTATGGTCGATCAGCGGCGCGAGGGCGACGGCATCGGTCGGCTCGGTGAACTTCTCCGCCTCGATTCGCGAGAGGGAGATGAGGTCCTCGACCACGCGCTGCATGCGCCGCGCCTCGTCATGGACCACCGACAGGAAGCGCTCGCGCGTTTCAGGATCGATCTCGTCCGCCTGCTCGCGCAGAGTCTCGGTATAGCCGATGAGCGTCGAGAGCGGCGTGCGCAATTCGTGGCTGGCGTTGGCGACGAAATCGACCCGCATCTGCTCCGCCGCGCGCGCCTCGCTGCGGTCGACGAAGCGAACGAGGCAAGTGCCGTCGGCCAACCGCGCCGTCCGCATCAGCCACGAGCGCCGCGAGCCGTCGAGGCCCGTCAGCTCGACCTCCTCGTCATCGTCGCTGCCGCAACGTTCAAGCGCCTCGAGCGCGGCGGGATGGGTGATCACGGCGTCGACCGCGACTCCCTCGAGCTCACGCCCTAACAGGGCATGGGCAGCCGCGTTGGCGTTGAGCACACGCCACTCGGATGCAATAAAGGCGGCCTCGGAGAGGCCCTCGAGCAGCGCCGGCGTGTCGATCGTAGCTGCTGGCATCGCCGCGCGATGTAGAGCCTCTCCGAAGCAAGCGCCAGCGATTGCGCCGGCCGCGCCGCAGGCCTAGCGGCATCGGCATGGCCAGCAAGTTCGAAACATTCGCCGCGCTCCACGTGCCGGGCGACCCCGTCATCCTCTACAACATCTGGGACCCAGGCAGCGCGCAGGCCGTCGCTGCCGCCGGAGCGAAGGCCCTCGCCACCGGGAGTCACCCGGTCGGCGACGCTTCGGGGTTCGGCGACGCCCAACTGGTGCCGCTCGATTATGTCTTCGACAACGCACGGCGGATCATCAAGGCCGTCGACCTGCCGCTGACGGTCGACTTCGAAGGCGCTTATTCGATCGACCCGGAAGAAGGCGGCGCCAATGTCGCGCGGCTTGCGGAGACTGGCGCCGTCGGCTGCAATTTCGAGGACCAGGTCGTCGGCGGCGAGGGAATCCATCCGCTCGACCTCCAGGTGCGGCGCATTGCGGCGATCCGGCGCGCGGTGGGCGACGCCTTCTACATCAACGCGCGCACCGATCTGTTCCTCAAGACCGAGACCTATGACGACGCGCTCATCGACCAGGTGATCGAGCGCGGAAAGGCGTTCGCGGATGCCGGCGCGAGCGGTTTCTTCGTCCCGCGCCTGTCCGACCCGAAGCAGATCGAGCGCGTCGCGCGCGACGTGCCCCTCCCGCTCAACGTCATCGCTTTCCCGGGAGCGCCGGACAAGAAAGTCTGGGCCGAAGCCGGCGTCGCGCGCATCAGCCACGGCCCCTTCCCCCACCGCGCGCTGATGGCCAAGCTCACCGAAATGGCGCGCGAGGCGATCGGTTAGCCGACGAGTTCGCCAGTCGTTCTCGCACCGCGCTTGAGCCACTTCCAGCGCGTTCGCGGGCCGGATTTGAGGACGGTCTTGCGGAACAGCTTGGCACCCATGCGCAGGATCAACGCGACCCACAGCGCCTGCCACGCGATACCCACCAAATGCGGCCACCACTGCGGGTCCTCCGCGGCGCGGGCGATCATCGCCATCGGCGACGACAAGGGGAAGATCGCGGCGGCGAGACCGAGCGGTGAATCGGGCGCGCCGATCGCGGTCGAGGCGAAGCCGAAGAAGATGACCTGGGAGAAGGTGACCGGCATCGACATGGTCTGCACCTCGCGCGCGGTCGACGCCTGCGCGCCTATGGTCAGGAAGGCGGCGCCGAGCAGCAGATAGTTCATCCCGAAATAAACGATCGCGAGCGCGAGGAACCCGCCCCAGCCGATTGCCGGCGGTGGAAGCGTCTGCACGCCGCCATGCTTCACGAACTGGATGATGAGCGCGCCGGCGGTGATCCAGACGACGATCCCGACTACCGAGGCGGCGAGCATCGCGAACAGCTTGCCGACGAACATTGCGTCGATCGGCACCGCTGCGGCGATCACCTCGATGATCTTGTTCGATTTTTCCTCGATGAGCTGCGACAGCACCATGCCCGAAAGCAGAAGCGTCAGGAAAAACAGCAGCATCTGGCCGTAGAGCGCGGTCGCCTGCCGCTCTTTGGCGAGCGAGCCCGTGGAGCTTTCGACCCTCGTTACGGGGATCAGCGTCGGCGCCGGCTGTTGCGGTTCGCGGGCGTCGGCGATGATCAGGCGCAACTGGCCGAGCGTCAGGGGATCGCTGTCGAGGTTGCCGACAAGCTGCGGGTGATCGAGCCCGCCGCTGAGCACGGCTCGGACCGGCGGGTTGCCGTCGGAGAGCAATCGCTGCCGCTGGGAGGCGACGTCGCCGGCGGGCACTTCATGGATCAGCGTGACCACCGATCCTTCGCTGAGCGCCTGGGCGAGCTGCGTGCGGGCACCGGCGAGGCGATCGAAGTCGGCGTTGCTCGACACCACAGCGACTACTGGCCGCTCGGTTTGCGAGGCGACGCGGGCGCCGATGCCGCCGAACACTCCGCCGAGCAGCAGCGGGAAGAGGGGGCCGAGGAGAAAGAAGATAAACGTCTTCGACAGCACTGTGGCGCCGAAATCGCGCCGGGCGATGACGAAGCTCGAGCGGAGGAAGCGCATCATTGGGTCTTCTCCTGCCCCATCGCTTCGGCCGCAGCGCTCCCGGCGATGGCGACGAAGGCGTCGTGAAGGCCGGGGCGCTCGATCGCCAGGGTCTCGATGCCGGCGCCGCCGTCGATCAAGGCCTTCAGGAAGGGCTCAGGACCGATGGCGGGAAGCTCGAATACCCACTCATCGCCTTCACGGCGCGTGCCTGCCGGAAGGGCGGATCGCCAAGGACCGTCGCTCGCTCTCGTCCGCAAACGAACGATCGAATTCAATTTGGAGCGGGCATCATCGACCCGGCCATCGAAGGCGACCCGGCCCTGCGCAATGATCGCGACCCGCTCGCACAGCCGCTCGGCGTGGGCGATGACGTGGGTCGAGAAGATGACCGTGGCGCCGCCGCTGGTCTGACGGCGGATGAGCTCCTCGAGCCGGCCCTGGTTGATCGCGTCGAGGCCGGCGAAGGGCTCGTCGAGGACGATCAGGCGCGGCCGGTGGATGATCGTGCCGAGAAGCTGCACGGTCTGCGCCATGCCCTTCGACAGGGTGCGGATCGGCTTCTTCGCCCATTTGCCGAGATTGTGCTCGGCGAGCAGTTCGTCCGCGCGGCGGCGGCCCTCGGCGAGCGGCAATCCGCGAAGCGCGCCCATAAAGGCGATCGCCTCGCGTGCCTGCATCGAAGGATATAGGCCCCGCTCCTCGGGCAGGTAACCGACCTCCGGGGCCGCATCGATCGGGTTCTCGCGGCCAAGCACCCGGCGGGTGCCGCTCGATGGATCGATGATGCCGATCAGCATCCTCAGTGTGGTGGTCTTTCCCGCGCCGTTGGGGCCGAGCAGGCCGTAGATGGAGCCCGTGGGTACGGCGAGGCTGACGCCGTCAACTGCGCGGGTTTCGGCGAAATCCTTGACCAGATCGACCGCCTCTACGGCGACCGGGTCGGAGGTAGAGGATTGCGAAACCTGCTGGAGCACTGAAATTCCTACGAAAATTGCGCGCGCCGATGTACAGGCACGGCGTGATTAGCGGGCAAAGTCTTGAGGACGCAATAAAGGCGAAGGCGACGGAGCTCGGCTTCGTTGCCTGCGGCTTCGCGCGCGCCGACGCGGTCGAGGCGGCCGGTGCCGATCTCAAGCGCTGGATCGAAGCCGGTCATCACGGGACGATGGGGTGGATGGAGGAGCGGGCGCACCACCGGGTGTCGCCGCTCGCGTTGTGGCCGGAGGCTAGGTCGGCGATCGCGCTGGGGATGAGCTACGCGCCGACCTCCGATCCGTTGGCGCTTGCCGAGCGGCCCGATCTGGCGCGCATCTCGGTCTATGCCCAGGGCGGCGACTATCACAAGACGGTCAAGAGGGCGCTGAAGGCGCTCGGCCGATGGCTGGCCGACGAGGCGGGCTGCGAGCTGAAGGTCTTCGTCGACACCGCCCCGGTGCTGGAAAAGCCGCTCGCGCAGGCGGCCGGGATCGGCTGGCAGGGCAAGCATACGAACCTCGTCAGCCGCGAGCATGGCAGCTGGATGTTCCTCGGCGTGATCCTGACGAGCCTGGAGCTGACTCCGGACGCGCCGGCGGACCACGGCCGGCATTGCGGGAGCTGCAGCCGCTGCCTCGATGCCTGCCCGACCCAGGCCTTCGTGGGGCCACACCGGATAGATGCCCGCCGCTGCATCTCTTATCTCACGATCGAGCATGACGGGCCGATTCCGGACGAATTCCGGAGCGCGATCGGCAACCGAATCTACGGCTGCGACGATTGCCTCGCCGTCTGCCCGTGGAACCGCTTCGCCGATGCCGCGGCGGCCAATCGCGCCTTCCTTCCGCGCGCCGAGCTCGCCGCGCCGAGGCTCGCCGACCTGCTGGCGCTCGACGATGCATCGTTCCGCGAGATGTTCGCCGGATCGCCGATCAAACGGGTCGGCGTGAAGCGGATGATCCGCAACTGCCTGATCGCCGCCGGGAACAGCGGCGATCCGGCGCTTGTCGCGTCAATCGAACGACACCTCGACAACCCGGATCCGGTGATCGCCGAGGCGGCGCGATGGGCGCTGGATCAGCTTTGCAGCTCGAGCGCGGATATGCAGGCCGCCTGACCGACCCCCGACCCGGACGGCGTCCGCGTGTCGACATGGGTGACGCGAAGCTGGTTGCCGGTCGACGGGTAGAAATAGGCGTCGAGCACGCAATAATTGTTGCGGAACTGGAGCTTGAGGCTGGTGCCTTCGCGAATCTGCAGCTCCGGACGACCCAGGTGCTGGACCACCTCGTGGATCGTCAGGCCGGCGAGCTGCGTCGGCGCGCGGGACTGCGGCGTGACCTGGACCGGCTGCTGCACGAGGGGCGGCGGTGCCGCGGGCCGCGTGGCGCAGCCGGCGAGGAGAAGGGCGGAAGCGAGTGCTAAGCGGCGCATCGCCGGACGATGCCCGCGAGGCCGCTCCGAGGCAAGGTTGCCCGTCGGCCAATGCACCGCTAGGCGCGCGACTTTCCTACACGCCCGGAGATTGCATGACCGACCCTCGCCTCGACGTGCTGTGCATCGGCAATGCCATCGTCGACGTGATCGCCGACGCGAGCGACGAGTTTCTTCACGCCGAGGGCCTGACCAAGGGGACGATGCGGCTGATCGATGCGGAGGAGGCAGAGCGGCTCTATTCGCACATGGGGCCGGCGCATCAGGTGAGCGGCGGATCGGCGGGGAATACGGCCGCGGGAGTCGCCGCGCTTGGGGGCCGCGCGGGCTTCATCGGGCAGGTCGCGCCCGACCAACTGGGTGAATTCTATCGCCACAACCTGACGTCGACCGGCGTCGAGTTCACCACGCCCGCCGCCGATGTCGGAGCGCCGACAGCGCGCTCGATGATCCTGGTCACGCCGGACGGCCACCGGACGATGAATACTTTTCTCGGCGCGGCGCAGCATCTTCCCGCGAGCGCGCTCGACGAGGAGCAGATCCGCGGCTCCGCGATCCTCTATCTCGAAGGCTATCTGTGGGATCCGGAAACGCCGCGCCAGGCGATGGTTCGCGCCATCGAAGTCGCGCACGAGGCCGGACGCAAGGTCGCCTTCACCCTATCGGACATGTTCTGCGTCGACCGGCATCGCGACGGCTTCAACCAACTGCTCGACGACAAACGGATCGACATCCTCTTCGCCAACCAGGCGGAAATCGAGGCGCTCGCCGGTATCGGCCACCTCGAGAGTGCAGTGGCGGCGGTGAAGGAACGAGTCGAGACCTTGGTCGTGACCCGCAGCGAGGACGGCGCGCTGGCGACGCGCGGCGGCGAACGCGCCGACGTCCCGGCCGAGCCGATCGACAGATTGATCGACACGACCGGCGCCGGCGACCTCTTCGCGGCAGGCTTCCTCCTGGGCGAGGCGCGCGGGCTGGGGCTCGAGCGCTCGCTTCAGCTCGGCGCGATCGCCGCCGCCGAAGTGATCCAGCATTATGGCGCGCGCCCTGAGGTCGACCTCAGGGCGCTTGCCGACGGCGTGCTCGCCTAGTCGCGCTCCTCGGGGTTGCCCGGCGCGGGCGCGCCCGGCAGCGGCGGCACGCCGACCGAGGGCGGAGCATCGGCAGCGAGCTCCGGAACCTCGATGATCCCGCGGCCGACATGGCTGCGGCTGCGCGAATAGCCGAAGTAGATGACGAGGCCGATCGCGCCCCACACGAGCAACACCATCTGCGCGAGAAGCGGCAGGTTCAGGTACAGCCCGATGCACCCGGCGATCGCCAGCGGCGCGATGACCGCGACTGCCGGCGTACGGAACGGGCGGCGGCGGCTCGGGTCCCTCCTGCGAAGGATAAGAACCGCGAGCGCGACCATCGCGAACGCGAACAATGTCCCCGAGTTCGAATAATCGGCGAGCTTGCCTACCGGAAGGAACGCCGCGGCGAGGGTCACGACGATGCCCGTGAAGGCGGTCACGATGTGGGGCGTGCGGAACTTCGGATGGACCTCCGAAAGGCGCTCGGGAAGCAACCCGTCGCGCGCCATGACGAAGAAGATGCGGGTCTGGCCGAACATCATCATCAGCACGACCGATGGCAAAGCGACGAAGGCGGCGACGCCCATCAGGTCGCCAATCCGCTCATAGCCGATGGTGCGAAGCACGTGCGCCAGCGCTTCCTTGGAGCAGACGAGCGGCTCCGTCATGCCGCCGGCGACGATCGAATGGCATTGCGCCGCCATTTCCGCCGAGCCTGGCGGGAGAACATGCCCGGCCGCATCGCGCACTGGATCGGCGCCCATCGCCCCGATCGCGCCGGCGGCGACGAGCAGATAGAAGACCGTGCAGAAGAGGAGCGAGCCGATCAGGCCGATCGGCACGTTGCGCTGCGGGTTCACCGTCTCCTCGGCGGCGGTCGAGACCGCGTCGAAGCCGACATAAGCGAAGAAGATCGATGCCGCGGCGCCGACGACGCCGTAGGTGCCCCAGCCGTTGGGAATGAAGGGCTCGAAATGCGCCCCGTTGAGGACCGGGAAGGTGAGCACCACGAAAACCGTCAGGGCGACGACCTTCACCGCGACCAGGGCGGAGGTGAAGCGCGCGCTTTCCTTCGTTCCGACGATCAGCAAGCCGGTGACGAGCAGCGAAATGACGACCGCGGGCAGGTTGATGACCCCGCCCTGGCTAGGCCCGACGGCGAGCGCTGTCGGAAAATCCACCCCCCAGCTCTTGAGCAACCCGACCGCATAGCCGGACCAGCCGACCGCGACCGCCGACGCGCCGACCGCATATTCCAGGATCAGCGCCCACCCGACCATCCAGGCGAGAAGCTCGCCCATCACGGCGTAAGTGTAGGTGTAGGCCGAGCCCGATACCGGGACCATCGCCGCGAGCTCGGAATAGCAGAGCGCCGCGACCGCGCAGACGAAGCCGGCGATCACGAAGCTGATCATCATCGCCGGGCCGGCCTTCTGCGCCGCCTCGGCCGTCAGCACAAAGATTCCGGTGCCGATGACGGCGCCGATCCCTAGCAGGGTCAGCTGGATCGCGCCGAGCGAGCGCTTGAGCGATTTTTTCTCTGCGGTGGCGAGGATTGCGTCGAGCGATTTGACGCGGCCCAGCAAGAGGCCCTCCCGCGGTGCTGCTGTGGCCATTGGACTCCCCTAGATATCGTGTCGCGGCGGAGCCTAGCGGCTGATATCGCTCGCGCAACGGAGAATTCGATTAACGCGCGAGCATCGGGCCGAGCGGCCGACCGGCGAAGATGTGGACGTGGAGATGCGGCACCTCCTGCCCCGCCTCGCGGCCGGTATTGGCGAGCAAGCGATAGCCGTCCCCGACCAGCCCCGCGTCGCGTGCAATCTTGCCGGTTGCCTTGACGAGCGCCGCCATTTCCTCTTCCGAAGCCTTCGCCGAGAAATCGTCCCACGAGACATAAGGTCCCTTCGGGATGACGAGGATGTGCGTCGGGCTGAGCGGGTTGATGTCGTGGAAGGCGAGCACATGCGCGTCCTCATAAACCTTCCGGCATGGCAACTCCCCACGCAGGATCCGCGCGAAGATATTGCTGTCGTCATAGGGCAAAGTGGCGTCGATGGGCATGGGTGCGCTCCGGCTCGTCTGCCGTTGATCTAGCCGCGTTGGCCGTTCGCAAGAAAGAGGATTGACGCGCTCCAAGCGAAGCGGCCGTTGTCGGCCGATGATTGGGGCACTCCTCCTGATGGCGCAGGCGCCGCCGGTCGGCATTGCTGGCGCACCGGGCGAAGCGGGGCCTGCGAAATCTTCGTCGCTCCCGCGCCTTAGGCGGGCGCTCGCCGCTTGACGGTGCCCATCCGCCCGCTACCACGAAAGGATGAGCGACGAGACTCCCGAGAGCCTCATTCCGTATGACGAGATCGTGCAGGACGCGCTGCGCGCGGTCGTCGGGCGGGTCCTCGGCGAGGTCGAGGCGACAGGCGGGCTTCCCGGCGAGCACCATTTCTACATCACCTTCAAGACCCGCGCGCCCGGCGTTTCCATCCCCAAGCATCTGATGGAGCGCTTTCCCGACGAGATGACGATCGTCATCCAGCATCGCTTCTGGGATTTGAAGGTCGAGGAGGACAACTTCACGGTGGGGCTGTCCTTCGGAGGGGTGCCGGCGACCCTTCATGTGCCGTTCGCTGCGGTCACCCAGTTCCACGACCCGGCGGTCGAGTTCGCGCTCACCTTCCACGCGGACGCCGCCGAAGAGCCGCCCGAGGAGCACGAGCAAGCCGAGAATGATGCCCCGGAGGCGGAGAAGGGGGAGGCCAAGGATGACGGCTCGAACGTCGTGAGCGTGGATTTCACGCGGAAGAAGTGAGCCCACTCAGGCCGTCACCCCCGGCTTGATCGGAGGTCCGTCTTCCATCTAGCGGCACAAAGAAAAGGTGGATTCCCGCTTTCGCGGGAATGACGATAGAGAGCCTCCCATGCCCAGCACCGCAATGCGCACCGAAAGCGACAGCTTCGGACCGATCGAAGTCCCCGCCGACGCCTACTGGGGCGCCCAGACCGAGCGATCGGTCGAGAATTTCCCGTTCGGGCCGCGCGAGCAGATGCCGCTCGAGATCGTCCACGCGCTCGGGCTCGTGAAGCAGGCGGCGGCGCGGGTGAATGCGCGGATCGGCGGACTCGACCCGAAGATCGCCGAGGTGATGCAGCAGGCGGCGAGCGAGGTCGCGCGCGGCGATCTCGACAGCCAGTTCCCGCTGGTCATCTGGCAGACCGGCTCGGGCACCCAGTCGAACATGAACGCCAACGAAGTGGTCGCCGGCCGCGCCAACGAAATCCTGACGGGCAAGCGCGGCGGCAAGGAGCCGGTGCATCCCAACGATCACGTGAACAGGAGCCAGTCCTCGAACGACAGCTTCCCGACCGCGATGCACATCGCCGCGGCGGTGGCAGTGCAGAAGAGGCTGCTTCCCGCGCTTCGGACGATGCACGCGAAGCTCGCCGACCAGTCGCGGCGCTGGGACGACATCGTCAAGATCGGCCGCACCCACCTGCAGGACGCGACTCCGCTGTCCCTCGGCCAGGAATTCTCCGGCTATGCGGCACAGATCGACGCCTGCATCGAGCGCGTCGAAAGCGTCATGCCGCGCGTGCTTCGTTTGGCTCAGGGCGGCACTGCCGTCGGCACCGGTCTAAACGCGCCCAAGGGTTTCGCGGAGGCTTTTGCGAAAGAGGTCGCGAAGCTGACCCGCCTGCCCTTCACCTCGGCCCCGAACAAGTTCGCAGAGCTCGCGGCGCACGACACGTTGGTCGAGCTGTCGGGCGTCCTCAACGTGATCGCGGTCGCAGTCACCAAGATCGCCAACGACATCCGCCTTCTCGGCTCCGGCCCGCGGTGCGGGCTTGGCGAGCTCAAGCTTCCCGAGAACGAGCCGGGAAGCTCGATCATGCCCGGCAAGGTCAATCCGACGCAGGCAGAGATGCTGACGATGGTCGCCGCCCAAGTGATGGGCAATCACGTCGCGGTGACTGTCGGCGGGCTTCAGGGGCACATGGAGCTCAATGTGTTCAAGCCGCTCATCGGTGCCAACGTCATCCGCTCGATCAACCTGCTCTCGACCGGAATGGAGAGCTTCACCGAGCGGATGCTCGCCGGCGCCGAGCCCAACATCGAGCGGATCGAGGAGCTGATGAACCGGTCGCTGATGCTCGTCACCGCGCTTGCGCCGGAGATCGGCTACGACAATGCGGCGGCGATCGCCAAGCACGCGCACAAAACGGGGCAGACGCTGAAGGCCGCCGGGCTGGAGCTTGGGCTGGTCGATGAGAAGACGTTCGACCGCGTCGTGAAGCCGGAGACGATGGTCGGGCGCTAAAGCGCCAGGTTCAGCCGAACGCCGAGATTGTCGATGCCCGGATTCTCGTGGGAGAAAAGCTGGGCGTGGCTCATGTGCACCCAACTCGCCTCGACACTGAGGCGGCCGTTGATCCGGGTGCCGACGGCCAGCTCGGGCTCGAACAGCACTCGGCTTCCGAATGCGATCTTGTCGGTGCGGAAGAATCGGCCGGCCGAGCCGTTGTGGATGGCGAGGCCGAGGCCGGGGCGGACGTAGATCCGGCCGCCGAACTTCGCCGACAGGCCGACCGCTGCATAGCTGGTATCGCCCGCCGTGTTCAGCGCACCGAAGATGTAAGGCTGGATCGGCGTGTGGCCGATTGCTCCGCCGCGATAGCCGAGCTGGATGTCCGCGCCGCTTTCGAGCCCGCTCTTGTCAGTCGGAAGCTTCACGTCATGCGCGTAGATTCCGCCGAATACCTCGTCGGCATGCGCTGGGGCGGCGGCAAGCAGCGTGAGGAGAGCGGGGCACAGGACGCGAGCGACTTTCAACGAGGCTCTCCTTCGGGACAGGCGCTATCAATGTTTGAGCTCACCGATTGTGCCGCCGCTCCGGCGATGCGCAAGCCGCCCTTTGCTGCTAATCTGCCGCCGGCGGGAGGAGCGACGCGATGCGGGGCAAGATTCATCTCTGGGCGGGGGCGGTGGCGATCGCGCTGGCGGGGTGCAGCAGCGTTCCAGGGATTCCCGACCATTTGCTCGGCGCTTGGGGCGGCCCTCATGCGGGGCTCGCGTTCCAGGGCGGTCTCGCCGAGGTGCAGTTCGACTGCGCATCGGGGACGGTCGACGACCCGATCACCCCGGCCAAGGACGGATCCTTCTCGGCCAAGGGCACGTACCGGACGGGCACCGCTGGTCCGGTCAAGGTGGGGCAGTTCTTCAAGAGCCAGGGAGCTATCTATTCGGGCCGGATCGCCAAGGCGGCCAAGGAAGCTCCACAAGTCATGACGCTCAACGTGGCGCTTGAAGACGGAACCGCGCTCGGACCGTTCACCCTGACCGAGGGAACGCCGCCGCAGATCACGCGCTGCCTCTGATCATCGGGCCTGCCACGCCTGCACCGCGGGATTTGGCGCGACCAGGTTCCAGATATTGAGCGTCAGGTTGTCCCGGATCACAAGCAGCGGGATCAGCTCCAGCGCGAGAACGAGCAGGATTGCACCCCAAACCGGCAACTTGCGTGCTGCGAGGAAGCCTAGGGCCATCATCAATATGTCCGACACCGAATTGACGACGCTGTCCCCATTGTAGCCGAGCGCCGCCGCCGTTTCCCGGTAACGGTCGATCACGAAGGGCGTGTTCTCGATCACTTCCCAGCCCGCCTCGATCAGCATCGCCGCAAGGAAGCGGCGCTCGACCGGCCAGCGGCGGAAGACCAGCCACAGCGCGGCATAAAACAGCAGTCCGTGGACGACGTGGCTGGCGCTGTACCAGTCGGCGAGCATCTGGCTGGTGCGCGGGCTGTCGCGGGTGGCAACCCACAGATCGACGGCGCCGCAGGTGCAGATAGCCGTGCGGCCCATCAACAGCTCGATGGCGGCCGCGGCAGCAACGATGATGACGGCGCCGAGCGCGGCTTTGCGAAGGGTCATTGGCCGCTGAGCCTAGCAGAGCCTTGCCGCTTGCAAAGCACTGCCGTTCATTGGACACAGCGCCGATGCTGAGAGCCTACGGACCGGGTTGCGACGGACGCACGATCAATGCCGCCGTCGAGCAGATCCCGGGCTCCGCGACCTGGATCGACCTCGAGGAGCCGACCAACGACGAGGAACGGCTGGTCGAACGGTGCATCGGGGTCAACGTGCCGACGCAGGACGAAATGTCGGAAATCGAGCCGTCGAGCCGCCTCTATGAGAAGAACGGCGCGCTCTACATGACAGCCAGCGCGCTCCGCGGCGTCGACGAAGCGCACCCGACGACCACCCCGCTGGGGTTCGTGCTCGCCGGCAACCGGCTCGTCACCATCCGCTATGCCACCCCCAAGCCGGTGCGTACCTTCGAGAATCATGCGCGGCGCGAACCGGACCTGGTGCGCGACGGGCCGACCGCGCTCGTCCGCTTGCTCGACGCGATCATCGATCGTCTCGCCGATGAAATCGAGAATGTCAGCGAACGGATGGAGCAGCTTTCGCAGCAGATTTTCCAGGAGCAGCAGGACGAGCGCCGGATTCCCGCGGCGAAGCTGACCGCGCTTTTGACGAGCATCGGGCGCGCGCAGACGCTCCTGACAAAAATCCGCTATTCGGCAGTGAGCACGCTGCGGCTTTTGAGCTTCCTCGGCGGATCGAACTTCGCCCACGACGAGAAGCGGCTGGACTTCCGCCACCATCTTACCAGCCTCACATCCGACGTGACCTCGCTAAGCGAGCACGCGAGCTTCCTGTCGGACAATCTCACCTTCCTGCTCGATGCGTCGCTCGGCCTCATCAGCATCGAGCAGAACGCGGCGATGAAGCTGTTCTCGTGGGCGGCGGTGGTATTCCTACCGCCGACGCTGATCGCCGGGATTTTCGGCATGAACTTCCATTACATGCCCGAGCTCAACTGGCATTACGGCTATCCCATCTCGCTCGCGCTCATGCTGGCGAGCGCGGTCGGTCCGTACCTCTATTTCAAAAGGCGGGGCTGGATTTAAGCCAGTTCGGGTGCGGGCATCGGCGCCTCGATCACTTCGGCGTCCGCGGCCGCGCGACGGCGCGCGAGCGCGGCATAAGCGAGCGCCAGCTCGCCCGACACCGCGGCTTCCTCGCTGCGGCTCTTGTGCGATGCGGCGGCGCGAGCCTCGGCGGCGCGCTGGCGGAAGTAATTGCTGTCCCTTGTCATGAACCTGGATGTAGGGGAGCATCGTAACGGTTTCGAGACAATTTCCGGCAGTTTAACGCGACGGTTGTTCCGCCCGCCGCATCGGATCGACCCGAGTCGTCGGTTTGCGGGTGCACGGGCGGCTTGCTAAGGGCTTGGCATCCCGATTTTTCCGGCAGGCGCGACGCCACGAGCCTGCCCAGCGATTCGAAGGACAGCGATGATCCCCACCGGCCAGGACAGCCTCAGCACCCGCTCGACTCTGGAAGTCGAGGGCAAGACCTACGCTTATTATTCGCTGAAGAAGGCGGGAGAGGCGCTCGGAGACGTCGCGCGCCTGCCCTTCTCGATGAAGGTGCTGCTGGAGAACCTCCTTCGCTTCGAGGACGGCGAGACGGTCACTCGCGACGACCTCCAGTGCATGGCGGACTGGCTGAAAGAGCGCCGGATCAACCGCGAGATCCAGTATCGGCCGGCGCGGGTGCTGATGCAGGACTTCACCGGCGTCCCCGCAGTCGTCGACCTCGCCGCGATGCGCGATGCGATGGTCCAGCTCGGCGGCGACCCGCAGAAGATCAATCCGCTGGTCCCGGTCCACCTCATCATCGACCATAGCGTGATGGTCGACGAATTCGGCACTCCCAAGGCGTTCGAGCGGAACGTCGAGTTCGAATATGAACGGAACGGCGAGCGCTACGAGTTCCTGAAGTGGGGAAGCAAGGCGTTCGACGATTTCCAGGTCGTGCCGCCGGGCACCGGCATCTGCCACCAGGTCAATCTCGAGCATATCGGCCGCTGCGTGTGGACGTCCGAGGACCAGGACGGCCAGGCGATCGCCTATCCCGACACGCTGGTTGGCACCGACAGCCACACGACGATGATCAACGGCCTCGGCGTTCTGGGCTGGGGCGTCGGCGGGATCGAGGCGGAAGCGGCCATGCTCGGCCAGCCCATAAGCATGCTCATCCCCGAAGTCGTCGGCTTCCGCCTGTCCGGTCAGCTGCGCGAAGGCATCACCGCGACCGACCTCGTGCTGACCGTCACTCAGATGCTCCGGCAGAAGGGCGTCGTCGGCCGCTTCGTCGAATTTTTCGGGCCCGGCCTCGACAACCTTCCGCTCGCCGATCGCGCGACGATCGCCAACATGGCGCCCGAATATGGCGCAACCTGCGGCTTCTTCCCGATCGACGAGCGCACCGTCGACTATCTCCGTCTCACCGGCCGCGACGAAGCGCAGATCGCGCTCGTTCGCGCCTATGCCGAGGCGCAGGGACTGTGGCGCGCGACGGGAACTCCGGAGCCGCTGTTCACGGACACGCTCGAGCTCGACATGGGAACGATCGAGCCCTCGCTTGCCGGCCCGAAGCGCCCGCAGGACCGCATCCTGCTGAGCGAAGTGGACGAGCAGTTCAATGCCGAGTTGGACGCGACCTACAAGAAGGGGTCGGATCCGCGCGTCGCGGTGGAAGGCGAGCAATTCGACTTCGGCAACGGAGACGTCGCGATTGCGGCCATCACCAGCTGCACGAATACGTCAAATCCCTCGGTGCTCGTCGCCGCCGGACTGGTCGCGCGCAAGGCCCGGGAGAAAGGGCTTCAGGCGAAGCCATGGGTCAAGACGAGCCTCGCGCCCGGCAGCCAGGTCGTGACCGACTATCTGAACGAGAGCGGCTTGAGCGAGGATTTGAACGCACTCGGGTTCGATCTCGTCGGCTACGGCTGTACGACGTGCATCGGCAATTCCGGCCCGCTCGCCGAGCCGATTTCCAAGGCGATCAACGACAACGACCTGGTCGCGGTCAGCGTGCTTTCGGGCAACCGCAATTTCGAAGGCCGCGTCTCGCCGGACTGCCGCGCCAATTACCTGGCTTCGCCACCGCTGGTGGTCGCTTATGCGCTGAAGGGCACGGTGCGCGCCGACATGGTGAAGGAACCGATCGGCACGGGCTCGAATGGCGAGCCGGTCTATCTCAAGGACATCTGGCCGTCGAACGAGGAAATTCGCTCGCTCGTGGACGCTCACGTCCATTCGGAGATGTTCCGCCGCCGCTATGCCGACGTCTATCGCGGCGACGAGCGCTGGCAGAAGATCGAGATCAAGGGCGGCGAGACCTACGGCTGGCCGTCGGGATCGACCTACATCCAGAACCCTCCTTACTTCACCGGGATGACGATGCAGGCCGCCGAGCCGGCCGATATCCACCACGCCCGGCCGCTCGCGATCTTCGGCGATTCCATCACCACCGACCACATCTCGCCCGCCGGGGCGATCAAGCCCGACAGCCCGGCCGGCCGCTATTTGCTCGAGCGGCAGGTGAGCCGGGGCGAGTTCAACAGCTACGGCTCGCGCCGCGGCAACCACGAAGTGATGATGCGCGGCACCTTCGCCAACATCCGAATCCGCAACCGCATGCTCGACAATGTCGAAGGCGGCTTCACGCGCTACGCGCCGACCGGCGAGACGATGCCGATCTACGACGCGGCGATGCTCTACAAGCAGGACGGCCGGCCGCTCGTGGTGATCGCGGGCAAGGAATATGGCACCGGGAGCTCGCGCGACTGGGCCGCGAAGGGCACCATATTGCTCGGCGTCCGCGCGGTGATCGCCGAGAGCTTCGAGCGAATCCACCGGTCCAACCTCGTCGGCATGGGCGTGCTTCCATTGCGATTCCGAGAGGGCGAGAACGCCGAATCGCTCGGCCTGACCGGTAAGGAGAAATACTCGATCACG
>Ga0207705_10001211_pt1 | contig 20921 bp, 19 predicted proteins | sample KBSC13metaG_FD_184314 | JGI IMG/M metagenome (GOLD analysis project Ga0207705, IMG submission 184314) | Corn rhizosphere microbial communities from Kellogg Biological Station, Michigan, USA - KBS C1-3 metaG (SPAdes) (version 2) | ecosystem: Host-associated > Plants > Roots > Rhizosphere > Soil ... | reverse complement strand
GGACGGCCAGGCGCATGTTTGCCGCAGTCGCGTCAGACTGGGCTGCCGGTTGTGCCTGCGTCGTCTGGGCGAGGCCAACCTGGGGCAGTGCGGCGCGGCGGCCGTCCTGGCCGGCGACGGCCAGCGGCTGGGCCGACGCGTCGGCCGCCGCTGCACCGGACCGCTCGTCGCTACCGGCGCGCGCGCCGCCCTGGGCGGCCTGCACGGCCTGCGTGACCTGTTGCGGGGACAGCGGCATCAGCGGCATCGCCATCGCGGCCAGCAGCGTGCTGTCCGGCGCGGTGGCTGCCTTGGCGTCGTCCGCCGACTTGCTGTCAGTCTGGTCCGGCGTCCCGGCGGCCGGCGCCCCGGCGGCCGGCGCTGCGGCAGTCGCGGGCATGGCGCCATCGTCCGTGCCGGGGACGGCCGGTTGCGCCGCCAGCGCCTGCGCGGCGGCGCCGGGTTGCTGGCCGAGCCAGCGCGCGAACGACTGCGTCGGCGTCGGTGCCGCGGGTGCGGCGGTGGACGCGGCGGCGGCCTGCGTGTCCTGGGCGGCGGCCGGGGCCTTGGCCTGCTGGGCCGGCTGGGCCGGGGTGGACGGGTTTACGGTAGTGAGCATCATCGTCATTCGTGGTTGACGCCTGGTTCGGCGTCGTTGTGCAGCGCGTACGCGATCCAGCCGTCCTTGTTGGTGCGCATCTCTTCCAGGCGCAGTTCGAGCGAGCGCGCGGCGGCAGCCGCACGCAGGGTGGCCGCGTCGTGCTGGGCGTGCACGCGTTCGAGCAGCACGCGTTCCGCGGCATTCCATGGAGCGTGCGCGGCGAGCGCGCGCAGCAGCGGGGACAGGGCACGGGTGTGTTCGCCCAGCCCGTTCCAGTCGTCGCGCGCGGCGGCGGCCTGCATGGCCTCGCCCAACCGGGCGACCTGGGCCAGACGCGCCTGACGGCCGGTCGCGTCAGCCATTGCGTGCCTGTACGCCGGCCCAGCCCTGGCGGATGGTCGTCATGATCCGGACGACCTCGTCGACCATCGCCGGGTCCTGCTTGATGCCGGCGCCATGCAGGTGCGTGACGCAGAAGTCGTACAGGTTGGCGAGGTTGGCCACCACCTGGCCGCCGGTCTCGAAATCGAGGGAACTGGACAGGCCGTTGATGATGTCGACGCATTTGTTGATGCTGTTGGCGCGCTGCTCGTAGCGCTTGGCCACGATGTGGGCGCGGGCGCGCGCCAGTTCGTCGAGGAGGCCATCGGTGAGCACCAGCACGAGCTCGATCGGCGAGGCGCGCGACGTCTGCGCGTCCAGGCTGGTGGCGTGATAGCTGCTGTAGGCTTCGGTATAAGACATCTCGAATCTCTCAGTTGGAGGAGCTGCTGAACAGGGCAGTGAACATGGAAGAATTCTGTTGCATCTGCGCCTGCAGGGCTTGCAGGTCGGTGTATTGCTTCAGGTAGCGCTGGTAGGCCGAGTCGTACTTGGTGTTGAGGTCGGTCTGGCGCTGGGTCAGGGTCGACTGCAGTTTCGTGTTCGCGGCGGTACGCTGCTTGAGCTGGCCGGTGGTGACGTTGCTCCACTGGTTCAGGTAGGTGTTCAGGGAACCCGCGATGCCCGTCGGCGTCGCCGTGCTGGCCGTGCCGACCAGCGTGTCGAGGCCGGTCGGATTGACGGTCAGCTGGGATTGCAGGCGGCTCGTATCCAGGCTGAGCGAGCCGTCCCGGGCAGCCGTGATGCCGTAGGAAGCCAGCGACAGGATGCCAGCCGGGCGCAGCAGGGAAATCATGCGGTCGCGCAGGGCCAGGACGCCGGAATCGTGGGCAAACGCGCCGGCCGCCACGTTATTCGCCGGGTCGCCCGACGTGACGAGACCGTCGAGCGCCGACTTGAGCTTGTTGTAGGCATCGACGAAGGCCTGCACGTTCTTCGCGGTGCCGCTGCTGTCGCTGCTGACCGTCAGCGTGACCGGATCGGAGCCCGGTGCCTGGGCCTTGGTCGCGGTGAACGCCACGCCGTCGATGTTGGTGAACGTGTTCGATGCCTGCTGGAGCCTGGTGGCGGCCGGATCGGTCGGATCGCCGAGCCAGACGATCGCGTCCTGCGCACTCTTGACGGTCGTACGTGCCGCCGGCGCGAAGCCCGCCTGCAGGCCGGCGTCGGTGGCGTTCGAGCCGTCGACCGAGACGGTGTTGGCCACGCCCGTGTTCTTCGACGACAGAACCAGCCGCGGCGTGCCGCCGACCGTGATGACACCGGCCGAGACGAGGCCCGTGTTGCCGCTGGCGCCGTTGATGGCGGCCGCGAGCTCGCGCACGCTCAGCTTGCCGTCGTGGTCCGTGTCCGCGGTGGCGTCCAGTTTGACGTCGAAGTGGGCCGTGTTGGTGCCGGCGCCTTCGTCCGCGAGGTTGATCGTCAGCTTGCCGCCGAGCGCCGCGCCGTCCGCGAGGCTGTTGTACGAGACCTGGCTGCTGGTCGCGACCTGTTGCACGAACAGGCTGTAGGTGCCGGCGGGGGCCGTCGACTTGGCCGAGGCGGTGCCGACCGTCGTGTCGGAGACGACGGCGCTCTGGGCCAGCATCGACTTGCCGATGCCGGCAAAGCTGGCGAGCGAGGTCTGGAAGTCCGAGATCGTGGAGCCCAGCGCGGACAGGGCTTTGGCGGTGGCGGTCGCCGTGTTGGTCTGGTTGGTCAGCTGGGTCTGTGCAGCGTCCATGTACTTGTCCGCCATCGCCTTGGCGGTGCTGGTCGGATCGTAGGTGGGGGCGGTGATCGCGCTCGTTGCCATATCGGTTCTCCTGCTTATGCGTTCTTTGCCAGCCACGACTGCGTGGCGATTTCGTCTTCGCGCTTGCGCTGCGTGCGCTCCTGCGCCCGTGCGTATGCGCTCTCGTGCTGCTCCAGCACCTTGCCCAGCAGTTCGCGTTTCGTCCAGGCGTGGGCCAGGTTCTGCTGCGCGACGGCCATGTCGGCCTCGTGCAGCTGCAGGTCGGTGCGGTGCGTGTCCGCCAGCGCGAACACGGCCTGCTTGTAATTGCCGCAGTTGATGGCCAGCGCCGGCGACAGCGCCCGCGCATCGGCCGGCTGGCCCGACGGGCCGCTGCCTTCGGCCAGCGCCGTCAGGCGTTCCACGCTGGCCTGGTAGCGCGCACGCGTCGCTTCCTTTTTCGCCAGCGCCGTCTGCAGGCGCTCGACCTCGGTGCTGCGCACGCGCACGAGGGTGTCCAGGCTTGTGATCGTCTCGCGCTTGCTCATGCCATCATCGCTTTCAATTGGTCGACGCAGGCCGCGAACGGCGCGTCCTCGCGCGTGCCCTGGCACAGGAACGCCTCGATGTGCGGATGCAGCTTGACGGCGCGGTCGGTTTCCGGATCGGCGCCCGGCTGGTAGGCGCCGAGCGGGATCAGGTCGCGCACGCGCGCATGCTTCGCCAGCGCGGCCTTGAGCTTGCGCGCGGCCAGCGCGTGTTCCTGCGACACCACCTGCGCCATGCAGCGGCTGATGGATTGCGCCACGTCGATCGCCGGGTAGTGCCCGCGTTCGGCCAGCTCGCGCGTCAGCACGATGTGACCGTCGAGGATCGCGCGGGCGCTGTCGACGACCGGGTCCTGCTGGTCGTCGCCTTCCGCCAGCACCGTGTAGATGGCGCTCATGCTGCCCTGTTCGTTTTCGCCGTTGCCGGCCGATTCGACCAGCTGCGGCAGGTTCGAAAACACCGACGGCGGATAGCCGCGCGTGGCCGGCGGCTCGCCCAGCGACAGCGCGACCTCGCGCAGCGCCATCGCATAGCGCGTGAGCGAATCGCACAGCAGCAGCACGTTCTGGCCGCGGTCGCGGAAGTGTGCCGCGACCGCATGGCACAGTTCCGTCGCCATCACGCGCATCATTGGGCTCTCGTCGGCCGGCGCCACGACGACGACCGCGCGCTTCAGGCCTTCCGGACCGAGCGACTTCTCGATGAATTCGCGCACCTCGCGGTTACGCTCGCCGATCAGGCCAACGACGATCACGTCGGCCACGGTCTGGCGCGTGATCGTCCCCAGCAGCACGGATTTGCCGACGCCGGAACCGGCCATCAGGCCGACACGCTGGCCCTTGCCGATCGTGAGCATCGAATTGATCGCGCGCACACCGACGTCCAAGCGGCTGCTCACCGGCGCCTTCTTCAGCGGGTTGACCTTGGGCGGCGTCGTCGGCAGCGTCGCATCGCCACCGAGCTTGCCGAGACCGTCGATCGGCTCGCCCAGGCCATTCACCATGCGGCCCATCCACGACGGGCCGATCTGGATGCTGGACGGGCCCGTGGCCGGCAGCACGCGCGCACCGGTCACGAGGCCGTCGGCCTGCTTGAACGGCATCAGGTACGTGATCTTGTCGCGGAAGCCGACGACCTGGGCATCGAGCCAGGAACCGTCGACGGTCTCGACGCGGCAGCGCTGGCCCGTGTGCAGGCGGCAGCCCACGCTTTCCAGCAGCAGGCCCTGCACGGCGACCAGGCGCCCGGTGGGCGTCGCCACCGGCGGCGCCTTGATCTCCAGCGCGCGCAGGGTTTCGGCCAGGGCGGTCACTCGGCATCCTCCTTCGCGGAAGCGTCCAGGCTGTCGCGCACCTGCGCCATGCAGGCGGCCAGGCGGCCCTGGCAGCCGGCGTCCACTTCGTGGTCGCCCGCGCGCACGCGGCATTCGCCCAGGTCCAGCGTCGGATCGGCCATCAGGTTCCACTTCTTCGCGCGCTTCGGATCGAGTTCCTGGATGCGCTTGAGTTCTTCCGGATTCATGAAGACTTCGACCTCGTCGCGCGTCGGTGGCATCGCGGCCAGCGCCTCGTCGACGAGGTTCAGCATCTGCACCGGCTGCAGCGCCAGCTCGGCGCGGATCACCTGGCGGGCGATCTTGCCGACCAGGTCCACGACTTCCTTGCGCTGGGCGTTGCGGAATTCCGTCTTCAGCTTCTTCAGGCTGCGCAGCATGGCGTCGACCGGCTTGGCCATCTGTTCCAGCTCGGTCAGCGCCTGCTGGCGGCCTTCGGCGACGCCGCGCTCCACGCCTTCCGCATGGCCGGCGTCGTAGCCGTCGTTACGGCCTTCGTCCAGGCCGACTTCATAGCCTTCGCGCTGGCCCTGGCGATAGCCGTCGGCGATCGCGCTCTGCCATTCCTCGTCCGGCGTGGTCGTCGACGACGACGACGAGGACTGGGCGCGCTTGGCCACGCCGGCGGCGATGAACTGCGCCAGCGGCGGGAAGTGGTAGGGCCGGAACTGCTTCATTCCGCGGTCGCCTCGGCGAACAGCTGGACTTCGATCTCACCGTTGTCGGCGAGTTCCTTGACCTGGGCCATGATCTCCTGGCGGGTCTGCACGATGCGCGACATCGGCACCGGGCCGGAGCGCTTCATGAGGTCCTCGAAGCTCTGCGCCTGGCGCTTCGGCATGGCGCCGAGCAGGGTCTGGCGCAGCGCGGGCTCCGCGCCCTTGAGGGCGATGGCCCACTGCTCCAGCGGGATCTCGTCGAGCAGGCGCGTGATGGTCTGCTCGGTCTGTTTCGACAGGATGAAGAAGTCGTACATCGACATCTCGATCTGCGCGACCACTTCGGGATCGTGCGCGCGCAGCAGCTCGACCATCGCGGCGCGGTTGTTCGGCAGGCGGTTCAGGATCTCGGCGGTCTGGCGCACGCCTTCCACGCTGGCGCTCTGGGTATCCAGCGCGGACAGGCAGCGCTGCACCAGCTCTTCCAGCTCGCCCAGCAGGTCGCGGTCGATCTCTTCCAGGCGCGCCAGGTTCAGCAGCACCAGTTCGCGGCCGTCTTCCGGCAGCGCGTCGATGATCTGGCCGGCCAGCGCGGGCGGCAGGAACGCGAGGAACACGGCCTGCATCTGCACGTGCTCGGCGGCGATGTAGTCGGCCAGCCACTTCGGCGAGGCGTACTGCAGGCGTGCCATCATCGGACGGATCGCGTCGCCGTAGATCGTGTTGAGCACGGAATTCGCGATCTCGCTGCCCAGCGCCAGGTCGAGCGAGCGCTTGAGGTAGCTGCGCGAGGCGCCGTGCAGGCCGCTCTGCTGGCGGTAGTCGTCGAAGAACTTCTGGATCGAGTTCTTCACGGCGTCGACCTTGATGCCGCTCATCCGGCTCATCACCTGGGTCAGCTCGATCAATTCCTCGCGTTCGAGGCAGCGCAGCACGGCCGCCGCCGGTTCCTCGCCGATGGACAGCAGCACGATGGCAGCCTGTTCGACCGGGCTCAGCGCCGTTTCCTGCACGTCGTTATTGTTCAGATCCGCCATTTTTCTTTTGCACCCATTGTTTGACCACTTCCGCCACCCGCTCCGGCTCTTTACCCGCCAGGACCTTCAGGTGGTCGACCATCACATCCACGGCCGAACCGGCCGGGGGCAAATCGTATTCCTCGAGCAGCGCCTGGACCGGCATCTCGCCCGGCGAGGATGCGTCCTGCTGCGCCGCCGCCGGCGCACCCAGTGCAGGATTCGTCGCGCCCTGGAGCGCAGCGTGCGCGCCAGGTGCCGGCAGCGCGCCGGCGTTGTGCGCGCCCGGCAGGGCATTGCCCGCGCCGGCCTGCACGGTCGCCAGCGTGGGCGCCGTCGCCGCGGGAGCACCGGCAGCACGCGGCGCGACGCGCTGGTTCAGCATGCGCATCAGCGGACGCAGGACCAGCAGCCAGCCGAGCAGGGCACCAAGCGCGTACATGCCATAGCCGGCCATGTCGACGATGTTGTCGCGCTCCTGGTACCACGGCTCGACCGGGGCCGGTGCCGGGAAGGTCAGCGAGGACACGGTCAGCACGTCGCCGCGGTTGGCGTCGATGCCCAGGCCGCCGCGCAGGATCTTGTCGATGTTCGCGATTTCGGCCGGGCTCCAGCCCGATTTCGGCGTCGCGGCCTTGGCGTTGTTCAGCACCACGGCCACCGACAGCTTCTTGAGGCGGCCGCGCGAGCGCTTGATCTGGGTGATCGCGCGGTCGTAGGCGTACTGGCGCGTCGTCGCGTTCTTGCGCGCGCTGCCGTCGTCCGGCGGGGTGGTCGTGGTACCGGCGGCGCCATTGGCGGCGTTCGGATCGGCCGGCGGATTGGCGGCCACCGGGGGACGGTTCGACAGCGTGCCCGGCACGCCCAGCGCCATGCGGCTCTTTTCCATCTCCTCGCGCATGGCCTCGCTGGTGACCTTCGGCGCTTCGCCGTACTTCTCCTGCGTTTCCTCGACCTTGTCGTTGTCGACGTCGGCCGTCACGCTGACCTTGAAGTTGTCGGCGCCGAGCACGGGACCGAGCAGGCCGGCCACGTTGGCGCGCACGTCGTCCTGGTAGCGCTTGGCGGCGGCGTCGCCCTGGGCGGCACCGTCGAAGCCTTCGGTCAGGTCGACGCGCGACGACAGGTAGTTGCCGTTCTGGTCGACCAGCGACACGCGGTTCGGGGCCAGGCCGGCGACGCTGCCCGCGACCAGGTTCACGACCGCGGCGATCTGTTCGTTCGACAGCGTGTGGCCCGGCTTCACCGCGACGACGACCGAGGCCGACGACTTGTCGCCGTCGCTGGCGACGAACGACGACGACTTGGCGATGGCCAGGTGCACGCGCGCCGAGGCGATGGCGTCCAGCGTCAGGATCGATTGCGCCAGCTCGCCTTCCAGGCCGCGGCGGAAGCGCACGTCCTGCACGAACTGCGAGACGCCCAGCGGGTCGTTCTTGTCCATCAGCTCCAGGCCGGCCGGCAGCTGCGCGGTCACGCCCTTGGCGGCCAGCAGCATGCGCACCTTGCCCAGCTGGCCGGTCGGGACCATCACCTGGCCGGAATCCGGGTGGATGCGGTAGGGCACGTGTTCGGCGTCGAGCACGCCCATCATGTCGCTGGCGGCGACCTTCTCGTGGGCGCCGAACACCGGCTTGTAGCCGGCCTGGTCGTTCCACGAGTACAGCATGACGGCCGCGGTGATGCCGATGGCGAGCACCAGCATCGGGGTCAGGTTCTTGGCCAGCGCCGGGGGCAGGGCGAGGCGTTTGCCGCCGAGGGCGGTCTTCAGGGTAGCGATCACGTTGGGTTATTCCTGTCAGACGGGCAGCTTGAGCAGCTCGTCCATGGCGCCCATGACTTTGTTGCGGACTTGCATCAGCATCGAGAAGGACAGGTTGGCCTGCTGCGACGACAGCATGGCGCCGACCAGGTCGTCGCTCTTGCCGCTGTCCACCGCTTCCATCTTCTGGTTGGCCACCTGCTGGTCCTGGTCCACGCTGACGAGGGCATTCTTCATGCTCTGCGTGAAGGAGAAGCCGCCGTTGCCGTCGCCCAGCGTCGGGTGGCCGGCATCCATGGCCGGCGTCACGACTCCGAGGCGGTTGGCATCGTTGGTGAGGGCTGCCAGGTCGGCCCGGATCAGGCCGGCAAGTTCAGTTCCCATCGTGTTCATCGCTCCCATGCTTAAGTTTGCGGGTTGTAACTTTTAGTAAATGTTGCATCGCCGGCGAACCGTGCAATTAATACATTTTTTGTTGACGATTCGAAAATTGTTAAATTTTCAGCGTCATACTGTGGCTTGGTTTCTCTGCCGGAACCGAGGAGAATAGCAGCGGTTTCGTCAGCTACCCAGAGTGAGTTTTTGTTTTTCCCCACGCAGCAACGGCATCTTACCGTAGGGCAATGGCGAATTCAAAGGGGAAAATCAAATAGCGCGACACAATTTCCCGGGTATAATAGTTGCCCTGAGGAATGAAAATATAGCATCTCAGCTTATCAATTTTTTAACCGACCATGCCGACTTCAACCCCCGACACCGCCCAGCAGCATCAAGTGCTCGACCCCTGTCTTCTAGGGCGTCCGGTACATCTGCTGCCCCAGTTCGCGGCGCGCCTAGAGGATGACCTGGACACTGCGATGCAAGGTAGCGCCCGTCGTTACTGGGCAGGCTGGCGCCTCGAAAGTGTGGAATTCGGCCGTGTGCCGCAAGAAAACAGCGTGCGCTGGATGGCCGTGCTGGGCGCCCTGGGCACCGTCGCGGTGGCATTCGAGCGTGGTTTATTGCTGACACTGTTGGAGCGACGCTACGGTGGGCGTAGCGCAGGCGCAACGCCGCGGGATCCGCAAACGGAGCGCGTGACGGCCACCGAAGAACGGCTTGGCGTCGTACTGACGCAACAGATGGTGGATCTGTTGTATGCACGCGTCGCTGCCAGTGTGGCAATGGACGTCGCGCCGCATCCGGTCCCGGCAAATGCCGTGGTGCCTTCGGCAATGCCGGGCGAAAGCAACTGGGCCCTGCGCGTGCAGGTCCGTAGCAATAACGATCACACCGGCCAGTTCTGGATCGCGCCCGACCAGGAACTGATGGCCGCGATCCTGGGTACGCTGCGCCCGGAGAGCACCCGCCAGGCCGCCGCGCGCGGTCCGGCCGAGCCGCTTGCGACCAGGCTCCAGGTGAAGCTGGACGGCCGCCTGGTCAGCAAGGAAATCACCCTGGGCGCACTGTTCGACCTGCAGGTGGGCGACGTGATCCCGGTGAACGTGGGCCGGGCCGACGTCCTGCTCGACGACGCGCGGCTGTTTACCGCCGCGGTCGCCGAGCACAAGGGCAAGCTGTGTTTAACCTCTTTTGAAGACGCCGAGTAAACAGACATGAACCTGAACGATCAATTCGCCGATGGCGACATCCTCATCGACGACGCCGCGACCGCGGACGACGTCGCGGACAAGCCTGCGGCGGTCGCCCCGAAGGCGGCACCGCGCCTGCCGCAGATGATGCGCCGCATTCCGGTGACGCTGACGCTGGAAGTGGGCTCGGCCCGCATCTCGCTGCAGGAACTGATGGCGATCGGCCCGGACAGCGTGCTGCCGCTCGACGCCATGGCGGGCGAACCGCTCGTCATCAAGGTCAACGGCGCCCCGATCGGACGCGCCGAAGTGGTCGTCGCGGGCGAGCAGTATGGCCTCAAGGTGATCGATCTGGACGGCCTCAACCTGGACCTGATCACGTCATGACGTTGCATTGCCGCGGCGCCGGGGTCTTCCTGCGCCGCCATGCGCCGCTCGCGGGCGGCGTGTTGCTGTTGCTGGCCAGCGCGGGCGCGTGGGCCGCGCCGGCGGGACCCGACGTCCTGCCTGGCGTGATCCCGGGTTCGTCCAGCGGCCTGACGGTGAAGTCGCAGATCCTGGTCCTGATGACCATCCTCGGGCTGCTGCCCGTGATGGTCATGATGATGACCAGCTTCACCCGCTTCGTGATCGTGCTGTCGCTGCTGCGCCAGGCCCTGGGCCTGCAGCAGGGCCTGCCCAACCGGATCATCACCGGCGTCGCCCTGATCCTCACCCTGCTCGTCATGCGGCCGGTGGGAGAGCAGGTCTGGACCGAGGCCTTCGTCCCGTACGACAAGGACAAGATCACGCTGGAGCAGGCGCTCAAGATCGCCGAGGTACCGCTGTCGCGCTTCATGCTGGCCCAGACGAGCAAGACGGCGCTGGCCCAGATCGCGCACCTGGCGGGCGAACCGGCCGAGATGAAGCCGATGGACCGCGGGTTCACGGTGAAGCTGGCCGCGTTCGTGCTGTCCGAACTCAAGAGCGCTTTCCAGATCGGCTGCATGCTGTTCATTCCATTCCTGATCATCGACCTGGTGGTGTCGTCGGTGCTGATGGCGATGGGCATGATGATGCTGTCGCCCCTCGTCATCTCGCTGCCGTTCAAGCTGCTGCTGTTCGTGCTGGTCGACGGCTGGACACTCACCGTGAACACGCTGGTCAGCAGCATCCACGGCATCTAGCATCGCATTCAATCACATGACTCCTGATATCGCCGTCGACTTCATCGTCGAAGCCCTGCAGCTGGTGATGCTGCTCGTGATGGTGCTGGTGGTGCCGGGCCTCGTGGCCGGCGTCATCGTCGCCCTCGTGCAGGCCGCCACCCAGATCAACGAACAGACGCTCTCTTTCCTGCCGCGTCTCCTCGTCACCCTGGTGGCCCTGATCCTGGCCGGTCACTGGATGACCGGCAAACTGATGGACTATTGCGTGAGCGTGTTCCAGCGCGCCGCAACCCTGGTCGGCTGATGCTCGAAGTCACCCACCTGCTGCTGCCGTTCATCAGCGCGCTGTGGTGGCCGTTCTGCCGCGTGATGGCGCTGCTGTCGACTGCCCCGGTCATCGGCGACGCGCTGGTGCCGGTGCCGGTGCGCGCGCTGCTGTCGGTGGTGCTCGCGTTCCTGATGCTGCCGCTGACGAAAGGCGCGGTAGCAGCGGACCCGTTCTCTCTGGCGGGCGTCGTGCTGATGGTCGAGCAGGCCGTGATCGGCGGCGTGATCGGCCTCGCGCTGCAGCTGACGATGGCGGTCGTGAACATGCTCGGCTTCCTCGTCTCGAGCCAGGTGGGCTTTTCGATGGCGCAGATGAACGATCCCGTAAACGGCCAGCAGTCGGACGTGATCTCGGCCCTGCTGGGCCTCGTCGCGATCCTCGTGTTCTTCGCGGTGGACGGCCACCTCGTGCTCGCCGGCGTGCTGGGCCAGAGCTTCCGCGCGTGGCCCGTCGGTGCCGGCTATGGCGGCCTGCTGCTGGAGACAGTGGCGCTGAACGTGGGCTGGGTGTTCTCGGCCGCGATCCTGCTGGCGCTGCCGATCGTGTTCTCGACGATGGTGGTGCAGATCGGCTTCGGTTTCCTGAATCGCGTGGCGCCGTCGCTGAACCTGTTCTCGCTGGGCTTTTCGCTGGTGACGCTGTTCGGCCTGATGATGCTGGTGCAGGTCGTGCGCTTCATCCCGGAACACTACGTGCAGATGACCAACCAGGTGCTGGAGATGCTCCAGCAGCAGATGAGGGCGGCGCATGGCTGACGATACCGGCGGCGACAAGTCAGAAAAGGCTTCAGCCCAGAAGCTGAAGAAGGCGCGCGAGCAGGGCCAGGTCGTCCGTTCGAAGGACCTGGCGACGGCGGTCGGGGTCCTGGCCAGCCTGAAGCTGTTCATGCTGCTGCTGCCCGGTTACCTGGAATCGTTCCGGTCGCTGTTCCGGCTCGTGTATGCGCCGCTGGGTGCGGCCGGGTCGATCGAGAATGCGATGTCGGTCGTGTGGGGCGGCGCCGCCGTGCTGCTCGTGAAGATGGTGCTGCCCCTGCTGGGCGTGCCGCTCGCGGTGGTGGCGGCGAGCCTGGTGCCGGGCGGCTGGGTCGTTTCGACGAACAACCTGGTGCCGAAGTTCGACCGCTTTTCGCCCGTGAAGAACCTGGGCCAGCTGGCCTCCGGCAAGCACTGGACGCAGTTCGCGACGTCGCTCGCCAAGGCGGCGTTGCTGGCGCTCGTGCTCGTTCACGTCGTGCGCTCCGCGCTGTTGGCCTGGGTCAACCTGCAGCGCATGCCGCTGTCGGACGCGCTGCTGCACGGCGCGGGCATGATGTTCGATGGCCTGATGGCGCTGGTCGCCGTGTTCGTGCTGTTCGCGCTGATCGACGTGCCGCTGCAGGCGTTCATGTTCGCGCGCAACCAGCGCATGAGCAAGCAGGAAGTGAAGGAAGAATACAAGAGCACCGAGGGCAAGCCCGAGATCCGCGCGCGCATCCGCCAGCTGCAGCAGCAGATGGCACGCCGCAACGTGAACAAGACGGTGCCGACTGCCGACGTGGTGATCGTGAATCCCGAGCACTACGCGGTCGCGCTGAAGTACGACACCAAGCGTGCGGAAGCGCCTTTCGTGGTGGCGAAGGGCATCGACGAGATGGCCTTGTACATCCGCCAGGTCGCGGCGAAGCACCAGATCGAGACGATCGCGCTGCCGCCGCTGGCACGTGCCATCTACAACACCAGCCAGGTGCAGCAGCAGATTCCCGCCGCGCTGTACCAGGCGGTGTCGCAGGTGCTGAACTACGTGCTGCAATTGAACGCTTTCCGTGCGGGCCGGCGCCAGGCCGCCCCGCGGTTCCCGAGTGACGTGGCCGTGCCGGCCGCTTTGAGTGAGGTATCCCTGACATGAATTTCCTGAACAGCTTGATGGTCGAGCTGCGCCGCCAGAAGATCGCCACGCCGGCGTTCCTGCTGACGATTCTGGCGATGATCATGCTGCCGCTGCCGCCGGTATTGCTGGACGTGCTGTTCACGTTCAACATCGTGCTGGCGCTGATCGTGATCCTGGTCTCCGTCTCGTCCAAACGGCCGCTGGATTTCTCGGTATTCCCGACCGTCATCCTCGGCACCACCCTGTTGCGCCTGGCGCTGAACGTGGCCTCCACGCGCGTCGTTCTGCTGCACGGCCACGAGGGCACGGCAGCGGCAGGCCACGTGATCGAGGCGTTCGGCAACGTCGTCATCGGCGGCAATTTCGTCGTCGGTATCGTCGTCTTCGTGATCCTCATGATCATCAACTTCGTCGTCGTGACGAAGGGTTCCGAACGTATCTCCGAGGTGTCCGCGCGCTTCACGCTGGACGCGCTGCCCGGCAAGCAGATGGCGATCGACGCCGACCTGAACGCAGGCCTGATCAACCAGGAAAAGGCGCAGGTACGCCGCAAGGAAGTGGCGTCCGAGGCGGACTTCTACGGCGCGATGGACGGTGCGTCGAAGTTCGTGCGCGGCGATGCGATCGCGTCGATCCTCATCCTGCTCATCAACATGATCGGCGGCGTCGCCATCGGCGCGCTGATGCACGACCTGTCGTTCGGCGATGCGTTCCGCCAGTATGCGCTGCTGACCATCGGTGACGGCCTCGTGGCCCAGGTGCCGGCGCTGCTGCTGTCGGCCGCGGCGGCGATCCTCGTCACCCGCATCAGCGATTCGGGCGACTTCGAACAGCAGGTCGGCGGCCAGCTGCTGGCCAATCCGACCGTGCTGTACTCGGCCTCCGGCGTGATGGTGATCCTGGCCCTCGTGCCGGGCATGCCGTGGTTCTTCTTCATGGTGTTCGCGGCGGCCCTCGGCTACGTCGGCTTCAGGCTGGCGAAGGAGGAGGTAAAGGCGCCGGACGACTCCGGCGTGGCCGCCATCGAGGCGGCGCTGCGCAACGACAGCGCGCCGGAACTCGACTGGCAGCAGCTGCCGGTCGTGCAGCCGATCACCATCACCGTCGGCTACAAGCTCGTGCACCTCGTCGACAAGGCGCAGGGTGAAGTGCTCGTCAAACGCATCAAGGGCGTGCGCCAGAGCCTGTCCGAGCAAATGGGCCTGCTGCTGCCGGCGATCGGCGTGCGCGACGACCTCACGCTGCGTCCGAACCAGTACGCGATCGCGATCAACGGCACCGTCGTGGCCGAGGGCGAGGTCGTGGCGGAATGCCTGATGGCGATCCCGTCGCCGAACGTGTACGGCGAGATCGACGGCATCCCTGGCATCGAGCCGGCGTTCGGCATGGCCGTCACGTGGATTGAGCCGGACCAGAAGGCGCATGCGCTGGGACAGGGCTACCAGGTCGTCGAGGTGCCGAGCGCGATCGCCACGCACACCTCCAAGGTCGCGCGCGACTACCTGGCGGAACTGTTCCGCCACGAGGACGTGCCCGCGCTGATGGAACGCCTGACCGCGCTGTCGCCCAAGCTGGCCGGCGCGCTGGACAAGGCGCTCACGCACACCCAGCTGCTGCGCGTGTTCCGCGTGCTGCTGGGCGAGAACGTGTCGCTGAAGGACATCGTCGTCATCGCGACCACCCTGCTGGACAGCTCGGAGACGACGAAGGATCCGATCCTGCTCGCGGCCGAGGTGCGCTGCGCGCTGCGGCGCCAGATCGTGTCGGGCATGTACGGCAAGAAGAAGGACATGCCCGCGTTTAACCTGTCGGGCGAACTGGAAAACATGCTGCTCGGTTCCCTGAACCAGGCGCGCCAGAACAATGGCGGCAAGATCGTGCTGGACAACTATCCGATCGATCCGCAGCTGCTGTCGCAACTGCAGCTGAACATGCCGGTGGCGCGCGAGCAGATGAAGCAGCAGCATACGCCGCCGCTACTCCTCGTGCTGCCGCAGATCCGTCCGCTGCTGGCCCGTTACGCGCGCCTGTTCGCGCCCGGGCTGCACGTGCTGTCGTATAACGAGATCCCGGAGAACCGCGAAGTGTCGATCATCGGTACGGTCGGTTGATATCGCCGGATGTTACGCGGCCGGTCCGGCCGGCAGCAGCAGCGCCAGCTCGGCCATCGCGCGGAACACCGGCAGGCTGAGGGCGGCCGCCGCCTCGGTCGACGGCAGACGCGCGTGCACCCGGCCTTCCGGCAGGCTGTCGCTCCAGGTCCAGCCGAGCACGCGCAGGCCCGAGCGGCGCACCGCGTCTTCCAGTTGCGGCTGCAGCGCGCGCAGGTACAGCAGGGTGCCGGGATCCGGCGTGCACAGTTCGAGCATCACGCCATCGGCCAGCGGCTCCGCCTGCACCGTGACGACGGTGCCGTCGGCCAGCACCAGTTCCAGGCGCAGGGCGGCGCGGCGGCGGCGCCGCTGCGGCTTTTGCGACTGTTCTTCTTCCCCGATCACGCGCAGGTGCTGCGCCTGCGGCCCGCCCGCGTGCACGGTGAAGCGCCAGGCGTCCGGGGGCAAGAGACCCAGTTCGGCCTGGCGCAGCATGCGCGCGTCGAGGCCGCTCTGCAGCAGCGCGCCGGGCAACGTCTGGCCGGATTGCTGGCGGGCCGCCTGGATCTCGCGCGTGACGAGCTGGGTGCCATAGCTGCGCACCATGCCGCGCCACGAGGCGGCGAGCGCGCCGCCGTCCGCCTTGGGCCAGGTCAGCTGGCGCGCCATCGCCACCTGGTCGGGACGCATCGCCGCCGCGTCGGGCAGCGCATCGCCAACGGGCAGGGCAGGCGCCGGCTGTGCCGCCGGGACCGGCAAGGGCAGCGCCTCCATCTCGGCCTGCAGCAGGGCGACCGGAACGGCGGCCGCGACCGCGTCCACGGCCGCCGGCGGCAAGGTGCCGGGTGCGGTCGCGGGTACGACGACGGGCGGAAGGGCGGAGATGGAAATGCTGGCCATGGTCTCGGCAGTATAAAGTCGAAAGGCCAGCGTGCGGCTGGCCTTTCATGAAGCCCGGCCGTACCGGCCCGGGCATTGTTGGCCTGGCGGCCCTGCGATTACTGCAGCAGGGACATGACCATCGACGACATGCTGTTGGTCTGCTTCAGCATGGCGGTACCAGCTTGCATCAGCATCTGGTTCGACGTCATGTTCGACGATTCGGTCGCGAAGTCGACGTCCATGATGCGGCCGGTTGCGGCTTGCGTGTTGCTCGAGATGTTCGACAGGTTGTTGTAGACGTGGTCGAGGCGGTTCGCCGCGCCGCCGAGGGCCGAACGCGTGGCGCCCAGCTTGTCGAGCGCGTCCGAGATCGTGTTGATGGTGGCGTTGGCCGCGCCCGTCAGTTCCGTGCCGACGGCGGGGGCGGTGTAGTTCGTGGAGACGGCAGCCAGGGAGGCGTCCAGGTCGAACATGCTGCCGACGGTGCCGGTAGCCGACAGGTCGAGGCTCATCGTCTCGCCGCTGCTGGCGCCGATCTGGAACGTCATCGCGCCGGCCACGGTGCCGCCTTTCAGCAGCTTGCTGCCGCCGAAGGTGGTGTTGTTCATGATGTTGTTCAGTTCGCTGCCCAGCGCGTCGTACTCGGACTGCATCGCGCTCTTGTCGTTGGGAGTCGACGACGCGTCGGAAGCCTGGGTCGCCAGATCCTTCATGCGGGTCAGGATGTTGCTGACTTCGCCCAGTGCGCCGTCGGCGGTCTGCAGCATCGAGGTCGAGTTCTGGGTGTTGCGCATTGCCACGGCCATGCCGCTGCTCTGGGCCTTCAGGCGGGTGGCGATCTGCAGGCCGGCTGCGTCGTCCATCGACGAGTTGATGCGGTAGCCGGTCGACAGGCGGGTCATCGAGGTCGACAGCGCGCTCTGGGTACGGGTCAGGGAATTTTGTGCGGAAAGCGAAGCGGCGTTGGTGTGAAGGCTCAGCATGATATGGCTCCTAAAGGCTTGAAATCTGTTGGGAGGTTGCGCATCTCGCGCTCTCACAAGTACAAGACGACCATTTAGGCTGGGTCATTAAATGCCGGACGGAAATTTTTTTAAAAAATATTTAGAAGTCGGAAACGATGTGCGGCGGGCCCGGATGTTGTCATTTTGACTGTTGCATCCTTGATAGCCCGCCGCGCGGCGTCATTACAGCTTGCCGCTGATCGACAGGCCGAACCAGCGGGGCACGGCCGGCGTGTACGAGTTCCAGGTGGCCGTCAGCGGCGCGTGGTTCTTGAACGCGTTCTTCACGATCAGGCTGACGTCATACGAACCGTCGCGCTTGCCGACACCCAGCGCCAGGTCGGTGATGCCCGAGGCGCCGATCGACGCATAGTCGGACAGGGAGACGTCCGAGTTGTAGCGCGTGTTATAGGCGGTATTGAAGCTCGCGCGGACGTCGTGCTGGTCCGACACCGGCACGTGGTAGTCGCCACCCACGTTGAACGTCCACTTCGACACGCCCGGCAGCGTCTGTCCCGTCACGTCGCGGTAGGCGGGCGCGCCCGGATAGCCGCTTTCCGCCGGCTGGGCCGAATTGGTGAACTCTTTATAGACGGCGTTCGTATAGGCGCCGGCGAAGCGCAGGGTCACGTTCTTGATGCCCGTGTACGCGCCGTCGAATTCCAGCCCCTTCGACTGCACTTTCGGCACGTTGCCGGTCGCGGTCGTGTAATAGTTCTGGAGGTTGCCGTTGAGTTGCGTCGTGTAGACGTCCAGCACGCGCACGGCCTGCTGGTAATTCTTCACGTTCATCAGGAACAGGTCGGCGTTGAGCAGCAGCGCACGGTTCAGGAAGGCCGATTTCACGCCGATCTCGAACGCGCTGGTGCGCTCCTTGTCGACGAGGTTGGACACCCCGTTCGTCAGCTGGGAGATACCGGCTTTCTCGCCATACTGCCACGACGTGTAGCCCGTCAGGTCGGGATTGAACTTGTACGTGGGGCTCAGCACGAAGGACTTCAGGTTGCCGATGTAGGGCTGGGCCTGGGTCGGGTTGAACAGCACGCCGATCTGCGCTGCGCGGATCGCCTTGGCATCCGCGACCTGCTGCTGTTGCGCGGCGGTCAGGTTGGCATACGAAGGTACGTTGAAGTATTTCTGCGCCACGGCGTCCGCCACGGCCAGCTGCGCCGCCGTGTTGCCGGTCTTGAGACCGCCTACGGCGTTCGAGTCGAAGCCGTTCAGCAGCACGTTGCCGACCTTGACCGGGTTCAGTTCGGGCCCGAAGCCGTTGTCGAGGATGGAGGCGCTGCCGGCATTGCTGCGGTTCTCGTGCGTGAGGCGTGCGCCCGTGGTCACGGTCAGCGCGTCGGTCAGGTGCCAGTTGGCCTGGGCGAACACGGCTTCGCTCTTGTTGACGATGTGCTGGGTGCCGGCCGGCGAGTTGAACGCCATCGACAGGCCGTCCAGGGAATTGAGCAGCAGGTTGCGGCCGTTCGCGTCGGCGTACAGGTGGGTATACTGGGGGCCATTGGCGAACCAGGCGCCGGCATCGCTGCCCCAGATCCTGCGGTAGGTGGCGTCGTTGTTCACCTTCATCAGGAAGATGCCGGTCTGGTAATCGACGAAGCCGCCCGGCTGCGAGCTGAGACGCAGTTCCTGCGTCACCTGGCGGTAGTCGTTCCAGAAGCCGCCCGAGTTGCGGTTGACGTCGAACGGCGAGCCCTCGTCGTTGCTGGCGTCGAAGTGGTAGTCCTTGTACGCGCTGATCGATGTCAGGTTGTGGCTGCCCAGGTTCCAGTTCAGGTCGAGCGTGGCGCCGTTGCTGCCCGTGACGAGCGGCCGGGCGTTGTCGTAGTCGACCGAGTTCGTGCCGCCGCCATACAGGTAGTTGCCCGCATACGTGTAGTTGCTTTGCTGCGTGAACCAGTTGCGTTGCAGGCGGGTACCGTTGTCGATGGCGAGGTTCGGTTTGCCGTTCGACCAGAGTGTCGGCGTCGGCGTGAAGATGGTGCGGCTGTTCGTCGTCTCGCCGGCGCGCGGCTGGGCGTCGAGCGCGACGCGGGCGCTGAAGTCCTGCGTGGGCGTGAACAGGAATTGCACGCGGCCCGACACACGGTCCTTGTTGGTGAACGTGATGTCCGGGTTGTACGTGTTCTTCATGTCGCCCTGGCCCTTGGTGGCGCTCAGCGCGACCCGGTAGGCCAGCAGGTTGTCGACCAGCGGACCGCCGCCGGCGTAACGGGCCTGCACCGTGTCGAGCTGGCCCAGCGTAAGCGAGTACGACGCGTCCGGCGTGAACGATGGCCGGCGCGTGTTGACGGCGACGACGCCCACGCTCGTGCTCTTGCCCAGCAAGGTGCCCTGCGGGCCGCGCGTCACTTCGACCGTGTCGACATCCGTGAAGTCGAAGCTGGAGGAGAGGGCGTTGTAGGCGTAGTTGACGCCATCGACGATCAGGCCGACGCTCGGATCCTGCGCCTCGGTCTGGCCCTGCTTGCCGATGCCGCGGATCGACAGGCTCGACGTGCGCTGGTTACCCTGGTTCCAGGTGACGTTGGCGGCGCGCTGCGTCAGCGACTTGATGTCGGTGGCGTTCAGGCGGTCGAGTTCCTTGCCGGTGACGACCGACACCGACAGCGGCACGTCCTGCAGGCGTTCGAGGCGGTTGCGGCTGCGGACCGTGACTTCGCCCAGCGCCTGCGGTTCTTCTGCCGCGGCGGGCGTGGCCGATGCGGCCGGCGTTCCGGCTGCGGACGAGTCGGTTGCGGGGGCCGCTGTCGCCGGCGCGGCGGTCCCGCCCTGGTTGGCGATGACCTGTTTCAGTCGCGCGATTTCGGCCTGCAGTTCGGCCACGGTGGGCGTCGCCTCGGCCGCATGCAGCGGGGCGCTGAACAGGGCCGCACCGGCCAGCACGGCGGCGATGGGGATGAGGCGGAACGGTACGGCGGCGCTGGATGCAAAATTCTGATGAGTCATTACGGGCTTTCTGAAACGGGAAAGAAAACTTTCTTTCTGCAAATCCCGTACCACCCCGAAAACGACGCGAAAACGTGCCGCGCTGTTACCGGGGCAACAGCGCGGCGGCCCGTATCAGGCAGGACTGTTGAAAATTCAACAGTTCTGCTTACAGCTTGCCGCTGAAGACGATGCCGAACCAGCGGGGATACGGATTCGGCGCATAGCTGACCCAGCCCGGTTCGTGCGCGAGGCTGTTGGTGAGGTTCTTGACGATCAGGGTCACGTCGAAGTTGCTCTTGGTGCTTACGCCGATCGCCAGGTCGGTCGTGCTGCTGCCCGGCACCCAGCCCCAGTCGGACAACGTGTCCGTGTTGTTGTAGCGGCTCGTGAACGCCGTGTTGAAGCTCGCGTGGACCGTGTGGCCGCCGCGCACCGGTAGGCGGTATTCCGCACCCAGGTTGCCCGTCCAGCGCGCGGCGCCGGGCAAGGTCAGGTTGCTCTGGTCCACGTACGCCGTCGGCAGGTAGCCCAGTTCGTCGGGCTTGGCCGCCAGCGGGAAGCTGACGTAGCGGGCGTCGTTGTACGCGCCGGAGAAGCGCACGTCCAGGTTCTGGATGCCGCTCCAGGCACCGTCGAATTCCCAGCCCCGCGCGCGCGCCTTCGGCACGTTGCCCTGCGCCGTGACATAGGCGAGCGGATTGGCCTGGCCGTTGGCGATGTTGGTCTGCGTGGTGAAGTCGTCGATCACGCGCACCGTGGTCTGGTAGTCGCGGATCTTCATCAGGAACAGGTCCGTATTGAAGATCAGCGTATTGTTCAGCAGGCTCGACTTGAGGCCGACCTCGAAGGCGTGGGTCTTCTCGGGCCGGACGTTGGCCGATACGCCGTTGACGTTCAGCGCCGAACCCGATTTTTCGCCGTACTGCCACGACGCGTAGGTCGTGTACTGGTCGCTGATGCGCCACGACGGGCTGAGTACCGCCGTGAACAGGTTGTCGTTGTAGCGGCTCGTCACGCCGCCGATGAGCTGGCCGATCTGGCCCGCGCGCACCGCCTTGGCGGCCGCCACCTGCGCCTGCTGCGCAGCCGACA
>Ga0207705_10001209_pt1 | contig 20935 bp, 14 predicted proteins | sample KBSC13metaG_FD_184314 | JGI IMG/M metagenome (GOLD analysis project Ga0207705, IMG submission 184314) | Corn rhizosphere microbial communities from Kellogg Biological Station, Michigan, USA - KBS C1-3 metaG (SPAdes) (version 2) | ecosystem: Host-associated > Plants > Roots > Rhizosphere > Soil ... | reverse complement strand
TCTGAAAACGAATCTTGATCTCGGCAGCGTACCGTTTACAAATCGGCCGAACCAACAACAATATCGGTATACTCTGCCCAGCCGCTCCTGGTGCGAATGAGAGACGGTTGTTTTGCCGGTGCATTCGCGATCGGTGTATAATTAGGAATGTGTGGACTACGCACATTCCTGAACTTTGGGAGTGACCCCATGGTTACAATCGCCCTGCCTCCAGATCTAGAAAAGACCATCACTGAACGCGAACGGCGCAATGGCACGACGCCCGAGTTGCTTGTGCTGGAGACATTACAACAGGAGTATGGACAGGAAGTCACTCCTGCCCCGCAAGCGGGAACCCTGGCGGACCTTCTCGGAGATTATATCGGGTGCCTCGATAGCGGTGAAGTAATCCCAGGTGGTGCGCGCATGTCAGAGAACATCGGTGAGGAGCAGACTATGGCAGCGCGCAAGAAACCGCTATCCAGGGTCAAATATATGGCAGTCGGAGTAGTGCTTGCATTATTTCTGTTTGTTCTTTATGGCTGCGCCAAGTATATACTAGAAGGCGAGCTATTTAATGCAGCTTGCAGTGGTGATACCAAAAAGGTTGAATTTCTAGTCAAAATAGGTGTCGATGTAAACTGCGTCCAAGAAGACTTGAATTCGACCCCTCTCATCGGCGCTGCATATGGTGGCCATACGGATACCGTGGTAGTTCTCTTACGAGATCACCCTAACCTTAAACAAGTTGGTCGTGAAGGCACTGCTCTTCAAATAGCAATCGACCACAATTATCCGGATATTGTTCGCTTGCTAAAAGCGGCAGGCGCAACCGATTAGCCTTTCGCATCTCTGTAGATCGGATACACCTACAACAGAAATGGACGGTACCTAAGAATCTACCTCAAAACGCACGAACCGCGCCTTGAGGTTGATGCGTCCTCTCAGGGGATCTATTTTGTTGAGGACGAGAACGAGGAATGACCATCCAATGAGTGGCCTCGGCCACATCACTGGTATCGAAGTGGCCGAGGGCATCTCACCACAGGAACCGGTGCAAACGTAGAGCAGACCGGCAACGGCGCGCAGGGCAAGGAAGCCGCCGACACCCGCTTCACCGGCGGCTTCGGAATCTACGATGCGCCGGAACCCTGGGATCCCCGGACGACCGCCCATTTCACCGACCACTGGGACGTCGGCCCCGGAGAGTCCGCCACCTTCCCCACCAAATGGATCAGCCGCGACGGCAAGACCCTCACCCTCGTCTTCTCCGGCAACGACAGTTTTTCTACCCGCAAAGCCACCCTCCAACTCAACCGCTAATGTGCCATGAGAGGCGAACGACACGCCTCTTCTCACCACGTCCCCCGCAACGGTAGTTCATCCGCTTCTATCCTCCCCTCAGAGCTTTTTGAGCACATCCAAATCCCTGAACATAATCCTGTTAATCCTGTAAATCTTGTTAATCCTGTCTAAAATGCATTTCTCTTTGTGCTTCAGGTCTTGACAAACCGGAGGACCTATGTTATAGTTTACTCAGTAAATCTACTTTGTGGACTATCCGTAGAATAGGAGGCTTTCATGTCCGAATCTCTCCCGCGAATCGGAAAAGTACAGTATCAGATCATGCAGGCGCTCTGGCAAGAGGGCCGTGCCACGGCGCGTGAGATCACCGACGCACTCGCCCAGTCTCAGCCGATCGCCCACAGCACCGTTCAGACGCTGCTGCGCCAACTGGAGGCGAAGGGCGCTGTCCGGCATGAGAGCGAGGATCGGACCTTCGTCTACTACCCGGTGTACCAACAGGCGCAGGTGACCGAGACTCCTCTGCACGACATCTTTACCCGCCTCTACCAGGGTTCCGTCGTCAACCTGATGACGCACCTGCTCAAGCACGAAAAGGTCTCGCAGGAGGAGTTGGCAAACCTGCGCGCGCTGCTGGACGAGGAGGAGAAAAAATGAACTTCCTGCACTCTTTCGAAGTCTGGCTGCCTCCGTTGTGCCGCAGTCTGGTTCTGATCGGTGTCAGTATTCTGATTCAGTCCGCCCTGTTGCTCCTGGTCGGTCTGGCGGCGGGCCGAGCGCTGCGGCGGCAGGGACCTGTCACCCAACGCTTCGTGGTTCAGGCGACTCTGCTGGGAGTCTTCGCCTGCTGTGTGCTGACGGTCGTGTCGGCAGGCCATCGCCCTGCCCTGCTCAACCTCTCCCTGCCCGATGCGCGCACTCTCCCCACACTCGAAACCGCCGCCTCCCACCCGGAAACCGTTGTGCCCGACTCCGCGCACAGGATCTCCCTGAACACCTCCCTACCGGATTCGCCTCCAACTCTCTCCACAACCGAGACGGCTGCAAACGGCGCTCGCATCGACGTGCAGCCCGATCTGCCGACAACCGACAAACCGATGAACAACAGTCTCTCCGAGTTCAAGCATCGGGCCTTTCGGCCGCAGGCGATGGATCTGCAGACAAGCAGGGCCGGATGGTTGTATGTCGGTATCGCGGGGGTCTGGGGGATCGGCGCGCTGGTGCAGGGCATCTGGCTTCTGCTCTGCAGCCTGGGGATTCGCCGGATCGTGCGGTGCAGCACGCCGATTATCGACGCCGACGCGACAGCCCTCCTCACCTCCCTCTGTCTCCGACAGGGGCTGCGTGTTCCCGAGATGCGCTCCAGCACGGAGGTCGAGAGCATCTATCTGGCAGGGCTGAGGCGTCCGGTCCTTCTCCTGCCCGATACCTATGCCACAGATTTCGACGCGCCGACGCTGCGGGCGATTCTGGCGCACGAGATCGCGCATATCGCGCTGCGGGACGCCTGGTGGGCCTGGGGCGCGCGTCTGCTCTGCACGGTATGCTGGATGCAGCCGCTGCTCTGGCGGCTCTGCCGGGAGCGGGAACAGGTGTGCGAAGAGGTCTGCGACATGGCCGCGCTGGCGCAGGACTGTTCGCCACACGCCTACGCCGCCTGCCTGGTAGCGCTCGCCGAGCGCCTGACGCACGCCCGATCTCCGCGCCTGCTCGCCAGCGGCGTCGTAGGCTCTCGCTCGTCGTTGGGCCAGCGTGTCGAGCAGATTCTACGCGGATCGCACCCGATCCAGCCGCTCTCCCTCTCTGCGCGCGCCGGTATCGGCGCTGCCCTGGCGGGGCTGGTCGCCGTGCTGCTCTGCACCGTCTCCGCGACAGCGGCGCAGGACAAAGACGCCTGGGCGCACGATGCGCGCTTGAACCGTAAAGTCTCGATCGCAGCCGAGGGCATTCCGATCCGTGACCTCCTGGCGCTGCTCACGCAGAAGACGGGCGTCCTGCTCAAAGCCGACGACTATGTGGCCGACGATAAGATCATCCTGTTCACGCCCTCGCGTCCCTTGCGCGATATCCTCGAAGACATCGCCGCGCTCTACAACGACACATGGCTGACCGGCCCGACCACCGACAATAAGCACTTCTTCCGCCTGGTCCGTCTGCGTGATGCGCGGGACTACGAAGACGGCCTGTCGCAGGATATGAACCGTAAAATGCTGGCGCAGTTGGCTGCACAGGTCAAGGCGCTCCAGGAGACGCCGCAGGAACTGGCACGCCGCCCTGTCTCCGATCCGATCCGCGTGGCGTTATCGACGGAGGATGGCCGACTCGGCACGAGCATCTTCGCCCTGCTCACCGAACCGCAGCGCACACAACTGATGGAGAACTGGCGTACACAGATCTCGGTCTCGCTGCTGAGTCCCACGCAGAAGAAGGCGCTGGAGCCGCTCTTTTTCGGAGACCGCTTCAAACCGGAACTGAACAGCGGCTTTGTACTGGATCAGATTCCGCGGGAGGAGATGGATAAGCACAACCTCCGGTTCAATCTGCTTGGACACGAGGGGAATGTCAGCGTTTTTCTGACAGCTCCGATCGGATTCAATATGCAGGTGTCCGAGTTCAGCGCAGGCGCGAAGTTTCTGCTGCCTCCGCACGGCAACCCCTATACCGGGAAGGCCGTACAAAATGCCGCCGATCTGCCGGATGTAAAGGCCATCGCGGAGAGCCAGGGGGCGACCTGGATAGACCGCCTGCATGACCTTGCGACGAAAACAGGTGCGCCCCTGCTGGCGGACTTCTATCGCAGCAGGCCCGTGCACGCCGCCGATGGAGAACCGAACATTTCGAACGATCCTGTTTTCCGGGTGCTGGATGGGCTGAACCGTCCCAACGGCTATCTGTGGTGGAACCGCGGGAAATCGCTGCTCCTGCGCAAACGGGACTGGTACCGCCAGCGCCTGTACGAGGTCCCGGATCGGTGGGTCGAGGCGGTCGGCAAGCGTGTGACCGCGCACAAAGAGGCCCTCACCTATGCGGATGTGCTCAGCCTCTCCGACCTCTCTCTGGACCAGATCATCGGACTCAGCGAGAGCCTCGGCCTGCATACCAATCGGGACTTGATGTGCGGAGTGCGCGAGATGCTGGCCTCCCTTGCCGCCTGCCCGATCGATAAGGAGACGCCGCTCTTCCGAGGGAGTTTCGCAGCAGAGAACGCACTGGAACATGCGGTGCGCCCCAATCTGAACAATAACGGCCAGGGGGGCCTGCTCGACAACTTCCTGCGCGTCTTTCCCCGGGATCTGATGGAGAGTATCCGTAAAGACGGCGGCGCCCCGAGCGAATTCGGATACCTGATCCTGCCTCACGGCGGAGATGCTGTCGGAGAAGGGACCGGTGCCTCGGCCCAGATCGACGTCATGTTCGCCCTCCATCGCGGCATCACTGCAGGCTATATCCTGGCGCTGCCCGCCACACTCCCCGACGACCGCCGCGCCAAAACAAAAATCGACACGACACCCTGAGAGAGAAAGGCTCGTCCCTTCCAGGGCCGAGCCTGATCCGTCTGTTTCCGTGCTATATTCGGGTCATGGAAATATTTAGTTGCATGCTTGCAACAGGTGCGATATACTGGAGAGGATCGATCTTGTGCCGGTCTGCCTGTCGCAGCCATGTCGCTGCCGGAAGAAGGAGTTCCCCTTGTCTAAACATCGTCGTTTGCTTGCCGGTATGCCCCTACTGGGAGCATTGGGAGTCATGGGACTTTACCATGCCTCTGGTGCGCCGCTCGGCCTCGTTGCCGCAGAAGCCGCGCCGCTCCCCACCCATCCTGCAGCGCACCCTGTCCTGCACAACTATGCCCGCCTGCCACTCAGTTTTGAGCGCAACCTGGGACAGACAGATCGGCGGGTCCGGTTTCTGGCTCGCGGCCGTGAGAGCACTCTGTTCCTCACGCCGACCGAAGCGGTCTTTGCCCTGACCGAGGGCAAGCCAGGGCCGCAGTCGCGTCCGGGACCGAAAAGCAGAGGCAATCTCCTGCTCACTCCTACCTCTCACACAGCGTTGCACATGCAGTTGGTCGGCGCTGATCCGGAGGCGAGTGCGGCGGCCGATCGGCCTCTGACGGGCCGGATCAACTATTTTATCGGTCGCGATCCCCGCCAGTGGCATACCGGGGTTCCTACCTACGCCCGCGCCCGCTTTCATCAGGTCTATCCAGGGGTGGATCTGATCTACTACGGCAATCAACAGCATCTGGAGTACGACTTCGTGGTCGCTCCGCATGCCGATCCCACGCGGATCCAACTGCGCTTTGCAGGGGCTCAGAATGTTCGCGTCAACACAGCCGGGGATCTGCTCGTCGGGATGCAGGGGCAGACATTGACATGGCGCAAGCCGAGCGTGTATCAGGAGGGAGAGAGCGGTAGACAGACAGTGGCCGGTCGTTTCCGACTGAAAAGATTGCCGGACGGACAGTCGCGCGTGAGTTTTGCGCTGGGCCGCTATGATGCGCATCGCCCGCTGGTCATCGACCCGGTGCTGACCTACTCCACCTATCTCGGAGGCACCGGCAGCGGGGAAGACTTCGCCTCCTCTATCGCCGTCGACAGTGACGGCAACGCGTATGTCGCCGGCTCCACGTCTGCCAACGATTTCCCAACGACTTCCGGCTCCTACCGGCCCGTAAACACCAAGCCTCCAACCTCCGGCTCCATGGCCTTTGTGACCAAGTTCAATGCGACGGGCACCGCTCTGGTCTACTCCACCTACCTCGGTGGTAGTGGGAGTGACGGCATTAACGGCATCGCCATCGACGCCACCGGAGCGAGTTATGTCACCGGTTCCACCACCTCCAGTAACTTTCCGGTCACCCCCGGCGCATTTCAAAGCACCAACAAGGGAACCTTCGGCACGTGCTTTGTGACCAAGTTCAATGCGGCCGGCTCCGCTCTGGTCTACTCCACCTACCTGGGCGGATCCAGTGGGAACCCCAATAACAGTGGAGAGACCGCTTTCGGTATCGCGATCGATGGCGGCGGCAACGCCTATGTCACCGGAGAGACCGCTTCCGCCGACTTCCCGACCACGCCGGGGGCGTTTCAGACAGCCTTCAAGGGTAACTACGACGCTTTTGCGACCAAGTTGAACGCGTCAGGCACGGCCCTCGCCTACTCCACCTTCCTCGGCGGAGTCGGGAACGACTACGGCTACGCGATCACGGTGGATGGCGGCGGCGCGGCCTATGTCGCCGGGCAGACCGCCTCCGCCGACTTTCCCATCACGCCGGGCGCGTTCAATACGACGAAAGGGGCAGGCGCCTTCACGGCCAATACCTTTGTGACCAGGGTCGATCCGACAGGCGCCACGCTCAACTACTCGACCTATTTGAAGGAGAGCAAGGAAGGTGCTGCCCACGGCGTCGCGGTGGATAGCTTCGGCAGCGCCTATGTCGTCGGGTTCACCACCTCTACCGACTTCCCCGTCACTCCGGGCGCCTTCCAGAGAACCAAGCGAGCGCTCGGCGGAGATAAGTCCGCCTATGTGACCAAACTCAATCCGACAGGCTCCGCGGCTGTCTACTCCACCTATCTGGGCGGAACCAACTACAGCACCGCCGTGGGGATCGCCGTCGATAGAAGCGGGAAGGCCTCCGTCGTCGGCTATACAGGCGCTGCGGATTTCCCCACCACGGTCGGCGCATTCGAGAGAACTATGGGCGGCGGGGCCGGCACCGCCAACGTCTTTGTAACCAGATTCGATGCAGCGGGCGCAGCCTTGATCTACTCGACTTTTATCGCAGCGGGCCGCCAGAGCGTCAGCAGCGCTATCGCTCTCGACAGCAGCGGCAATGCCTATGTCACCGGTGACACCTTCGCCACCGACTTTCCCACCACGCAAGGCGCCTTCCAGAGGACGAACCGGTCGTCCAACTTCACGAACGTCTTCGTGACCAAACTGTCTACGAATCCCATCTTCCCGGACTTCAACAACAACGGCTATACCGATCTCCTTCTCCAAAACTCCGGCACGGGCGCTATCGCGAGCTGGTTCATGAAGGGCGCGCAATGGACCGGCGGAGCCTACTTCTCCCTCACCCCACCGACCGAGTACGCTCTTGTGGGAACCGGGGACTTCAGCGGCAACGGGGCCACGACCCTTGTGCTGCAGAGTCTGAGCACCGGTCGTCTCGTCTTCTGGTACACCGGAGGAACCAACCACGCCACGATCACCGGCGGTGATTTCATCGCTGTGGCGCCGCTTGCCGGATGGAAAGTCGTCGGCGTGGGTGACTTCAACGGCGACGGTAAGTCCGACCTCGTGTTTCAGAATCAGGGCACCAATCAGATCTCCGTCTGGTTCATGAACGGCGCCACGTATCTTGGAGGCACACGGTTATCCTCACTCCCAGCCACCGGATGGAAGGTGGTCGGTTCAGGCGATTTCAATACCGACGGATTTACGGACCTGGTGTTTCAGAACCAGGGCACCGGGAAGATCGCGATCTGGTACATGAACGGCACGACCTATACCGGCGGAAGTATGATAACAACAATTCCCGCCGCAGGTTGGAAGGTGGCAGGGGTAGGCGACTACAATGGGGATGGGTATGCGGACCTTCTGTTCCAGACGCCGGCCACCGATCAGGCGGCCCTATGGTACCTGAAAGGCAGCACGTTCCTGGGAGGGGATCCGCTCTCGCTGACACCGCCCTCCGGATGGCACATCGTCGGCCCACGGTAAGCGCAACCGCACGCAGAACACGTCCCACGCGTGAAGAGTCAAAACTCCTTCGCACACAACAATCGCGCACAAAAGTGGGCTTCCTGAGAGGACTCTCCGCCTATTCGATCCGCCCGTTGTCCTTCGAGATGTTCCGCCACAGTCCGGTTCCGGGGCATCGAGGATTCCGGTCGATAAGACCTCCCAACGAATAGCATGGATAGCCAACAGAGAGCCGCAAGAAAGTGGAATACCTCCTTGCGGCTCTCTGTTTATTTCGGTTTGCGGTTCTCGCTTCCCGCAATCCTCTTACGCGGAGTTGCGTTCCTTGTAGATGTCCATGGCGCGATCCATGAACTGCGCGCCCGGATCCTGCGAACCGGGAACCAGCGTGGGATTGACCACGGAGGCCAGCGGCTGCTCTGCGGCAGGCAGGGCGCTGTGGTTCTCCCAGAACTTCTCCAGACCGGCGGAGACCGCCGCATTGCCCTGTGTGAAGCCGAAGAGGAGATCGCTCTTGAATTTTGCCAGAGCCTGTCCCTCCTCCCCTGCCGGATCGGCGCCTGCTTCCGCAAGACGCGTCGATTCGGTGGCGACATGTCCCCACTGCGTATTGGCGCGCTCCTGGTCCGCTTCTGTCCACTCGCCACGTTGAGCGAGGTTCTGACGCGCCTCTTCCGAATAGGAGGCCGTCATCAACTCCGCCATCTTTTGAGCCTGTTCCTCACTGAAATGCTGCTTGACCCATGCTTGTTTTTGTTCCATTTGAATCACTGTGATCACCCGGATGATCGCCTCGGCACTGTTTCGGCCCGCGGAGACCTGTTTTTCCGCCAACCCGATCGCACTGAGAATCGCGTCCAGTTGGAGGCGCTTCTCCTGAAGCATCTGCCGCTGCCGTGACAGCATCTCCCCGACCTGTGCGGGTCCGCCGGCGAGGCACTGCTTGATCTCTACCAGCGAAAACCCCAGAAATTTCAGGGCCAGAATATGCTGTAGAGTCGACAGATCCTGCTCCGCGTAGAGGCGATAGCCCGCTTCGGTCGTGGCCGAGGGCGCGAGCAGTCCCACCTTATCGTAGAAGCGCAAGGTGCGTACTGTCACACCTGCCCGCCCGGCAAACTCTCCAATGGGATAGAGGCGTCTTTCCAGAGTGGTCTCTCCTTTCTGATCCACAGGATACAGCCTGACGTTACGTCAGAGTCAAGGGCAATTATAAACTTTTTTTGGCCGCAAATCCAGGGAGAACATTTGCGCGAGGCAAGACGACGTACGCGGCACTATATGGAGGAGGCTTGGGGAACGGGGTAGCGCGCCATGAAGAGTTCGACGACCTGTAAGAGGGGCGGATCCAGGCGGGCTTTCACTTCGGCGGCGATATGGAGTGGGACGCCGCCATAGTGCGCCTCGGCGATAGACCCGGCCATGCAGGCGATGGTGTCGCTGTCGCCGCCGAGCGAGATGCCTTTGCGCACCGCATCCTCGAAATCACGCGACTCCAGAAAGGCCGTGATCGCCTGCGGTACGGAACCCTGGCAGGAGACATCGAACCGATACCAGGAGCGAATGGAAGCGAGCGATTCGCTGAGGTCGTAGAAGAAGTTGGACTCGACGAAGTCGCGGATGTCCTCTTTGTCCGCGCCCTGGCGTGCCAGAAAGATCGCCGCGGCAATCGCCTGCGCCCCGCGGATGCCCTGGGGATGGTCGTGGGTGATCGCGGCGCTCCGCTCCGCCGCCTCCAGCACCTCGTCCATCGTGTCGTAGGCCCAGGCGACCGGGCTTACCCGCATCGCGCTGCCGTTGCCCCAACTCTGATAGGGCTGGAAATTGTCGGAATGCCCCCAGTAGAAAAAGGTGCCGCCGTAGCCTGCATCGGGATAGCGACGCACGTACTGCTTGAGCAGCGGGGCGTAGTCGCTCCCGGTCAAGAGGCTGTCGGCGAGCGCGACGGTGCAGACCGTATCGTCGGTGAAGCGGCTGCCCGGCACAAAGAGCGGAAACTGTGTGGTTTTCAGGTTTCCACGCTCATACACCGATCCGATGACATCCCCCGCAATGGCTCCCAGCATCCGCCTCTCCCTCTTCTACTCCCGATATTCCGCCTTACATCCCGACGCTTACCGATATTGACGCACCCGGCACGTGAAGTGAACTCCCGAACGTGAAAAAAGTTTAAAAACAGCCGAAACCCTCCGACTACAAACGTCGTCTAACCCATGACGACAAACATAGTCAGGAGCGTGACGCCCATGCGGAGTTCCCCACCCATCAGTAAAGCGGAGTTGAAACTGCTGAACTATATCAACGATCATCACCCGAGCACGGTGCGCGAGGTGGCCGATCACTTTGCCCAGAGCGACGCCTACGCCCGCACCACCGTGCTGACGCTGATGGAGCGGCTGCGCGGAAAGGGCCATCTGGTACGCGAACAGATCGACGGCTTGCAGCGCTACTCGCCGGCGGTGCCGAAAGAGTCCATGGAGCAGTCTCTCGTGCGCGACTTCGTCAGCCGCGCTCTCGGCGGTTCGGTCTCACCCTTCGTCGCCTTTCTGACTCGTGAGGCCACGGTCACCGACGAAGAGTTGGACGACCTCAAACGTCTGGTTGCGGAGTTGGAGAAGCAGCGAAAGGAGGAGTAGGCGCGATGGCTCTCTGGAACGAATCCCTCAACACGTTTGCAACAGCCTGCCTGGAGACCCTGATCCGGGCGTGCTGGCAGGGCGGATTGGCCCTCGGCCTGGTCTGGGTCGTCTGCCGCCTGGCGCCCCGCATTCCGGCCACAGGAAAGTGCTGGCTGTGGCGGCTCGCCTACCTCAAGCTTCTGGTCGCGCTGCTCTGGCTGCCGACTCTGGATCTGCCCCTGCTGCCTCCTGCCGCTCCGGCTCCTGTGGCAGAGACGATGGCGTCGGTCACTTCGACGACGGTATCGATCCGCACGGTCGATCTCTCCGCCGACACGATGCCGTCGGACGCCCTCTCTTTCGCCGCTCCTTCCCTCGCGGGATGGCTGCTGTTGGCCTGGATGGGAAGCCTCCTGTGGCAGAGCGGACAGATCGTTCGCCAGGGTTTTGCGGTGCGCAAACTGCGTCGACTGAGCCAACCCCTGAACGGCGGTCAGCTCGATTTCTGGAACCTGTCGCTCAGCCGCGACCTGAACCTCACGCATGTTCCGCAACTTCTATCGAGCACCGCCACCGACACGCCGCTCTTGATCGGCATGATCCGGCCCTGCATCGTGCTGCCGGAGTCGCTACTCTCGACCTGCACCGCCGATGAGCTTCGGCTGGTTCTGGCCCATGAGTTGGCGCATGTGCAGCGTCGGGATCTGCTCTGGGGCTGGCTGCCGCTGCTGGCCCGCTTGGTCTGCGGCTTTCATCCGCTGGTTCTGCTGGCCGAGCGCGAGATCGGTATGGCGCAGGAGATCGCCTGCGATGAGACCGCTCTGCATCTCACCGGAGCCGCCTCCGCCGCCTACGGCAGCCTGCTCGTGCGGGTTGCGGCACGCTTCACCCCTCGTTTCTCTCGTGGCTTCGGCATGGTCGGCATGACCGAGTCCTATCACACCCTGAAAAGGAGACTATCGGCTATGAAGAGTTTTCCCTCGGCTCCGCGCAACTATCGGGTCGCCGTTCGTTTCAGTCTGTGCACGCTCGGTCTGGCTGCTCTCGCTCCCTGGCACGTCGCCGCCCAGACCCCCACGCCCGCTCCTGCATCCGACAGCGCCCCGACCGTGGCGACGCAGGTGACCGCCGCGACCGCTCCTAAGGAAGCTCCGGTGAGAGCGCAGGACATCGCGCCAGAGGTGCGTGTCTCGCAAGACGGAGCCGTCACCATCCTACGCACTTCCCCGCAGAAAGCTCGAACCTCCGCTGGTCCTGCAACCGGTTTGACGCGATCTGTCACCATCGCTTCCAGCCCGGTTCAGGCTGCACGCGCCGGCTCCGCCCCGACAATCATCAGGACGCACAGTAAGGTCACGACGCGCTCTCTTTCCGGAGAGACGCAGACAACGCCCTCCGCTGCGCCCGGCTATCCGTTTGCGGCTCCCGGCATGATCGCCACCACGCCGACGGCGGCCCCCTCTCAGCAGCCCGCAGACGCCGATTCCCGAAACGTCACCATCCATCGACAGACATCTCGGAATGCAGCCAGTCCTGCGACCGCCATGGTGATCAGGAATGGCAGGCAGACGACGATCTCACGCATTCAATCCAGCCGAGCAGGCGACGCGGTTACCATCAACACCTCACCCGCAACGGTCAATCGCATTACCACCAGTCGGGCAGGCGACACGGTTACCATCAACACGTCACCGGCAACAGTCAATCGCGTTATCACCAATCGGGCAGGCGATGCAGTCATTATCGACGGCTCCGCGGCGCGGATCTCTCGCGTTACCGCCGGTCGAGCAGGGGACTCGGTTAGCGTGGATGCCGCGCCGACGGTTTCCCGCATCTCCACCAGCCGGGCAGGCAGAGGCGTGGTTATCGACGGCGCCTCAGGGACCGTTTCCCGAATCACATCTGCACGAGCGGGCAGCACAGATACAATCGACATCTCACCGGCACAAGCTCCGGAAAGTCGTGTGATCGTCGTTCCTCGGGACTCGTCTGGCGCGGCGGTTTCTGTGCCCGCACGTGCCGGTCGAGGAGGGCGTGATGCCGCCCCCGTCGCTGTTGCCGCACAGACTGCCACCTATCATATCGAGATGCGTCTGGTGCGCTATCAGGTGGACGCGCAGGGAAAAGCTACCGAAACCGTTGTCATCACTCCTAGCGTTCTCCAAAAGGACAATTCTGGCGCTACCGTCACGGTGATCCAGGGAGAGGGCGGTTATACACTTCTGGTCACTCCCCACCACGACACTGACAGTACCGTCATGCTGAACGTAGAAGTGCGGGAGTTGGGCGAACAGGGAGAGGTCGTGCGCTCGGGCAAGAACGTCCGTAGTATCAAGCTCGGGGAGTCGGTGCATATCACGGGGATGACAGACGCTACGGATAAGGCATTGCGCCGCGCTGTCATGCGGGGTGAGATCGTCACCGATCATGGCGCCTACTCGGGTTACTATGTGGAGGTGAAAGCCACCCTCATCAAGCCTGCCTCTGCCGTAAAACCCTGATCAGGAGTAAGCGCGATGTCACTCTGGAACGCATCCCTTAACACATTCGCGGCGAGTTGGCTGGAGACCCTGATCCGGGCGTGCTGGCAGGGTGGATTGGCGCTCGGCCTGGTCTGGGTCGTCTGCCGCCTTGCCCCTCGCATTCCAGCCGCGGGGAAGTGCTGGCTCTGGCGGCTGGCGTACCTCAAACTGCTGGTCGCGCTGCTCTGGCTGCCGGCCCTGGATCTGCCGCTGCTGCCTCCCGCCGATGCGGCTCCCGCGGCAAACTTCCTCGCGCTGACGCCGGAACTCACCGCCCCGGCTGCGGACGCCCCGGAGAGTGCCTCGATCGCAGCCGCTCCCGACAGCCTCGCGATCACAGCCCCCCTTGCTGAGGTCGCGCCTGCCGCCGTGCCTACGGTCGCGGGATGGCTGCTGCTGCTCTGGATCGGCTGCCTGCTCCGGCAGGGCGGGCAGGCGATCCGACAGAGCCTGACGGTTCGACGGCTGCGCATCAGCGGCAAGCCCCTGAACGGTGGGCAGCTCGACTTCTGGAACCTGTCGCTCAGCCGCGACCTGAACCTCACGCATGTTCCGCAACTTCTATCGAGCACGGCAACCGACACGCCGCTCTTGATCGGCATGATCCGACCCTGCATCGTGCTGCCGGAGTCGCTGCTCTCGACCTGTACGGCTGAGGAGCTTCGGCTGGTTCTGGCCCATGAGCTGGCGCATGTGCAGCGCCGGGACCTGCTCTGGGGTTGGCTGCCGCTGTTGGCGCGTCTGGTCTGCGGCTTTCATCCGCTGGTTCTACTGGCCGAGCGTGAGATCGGCATGGCGCAGGAGATCGCCTGCGATGAGACTGCCTTGCATCTGACCGGAGCCGCTTCCGCCGCCTATGGCAGTCTGCTAGTGCGGGTTGCAGCGCGTTTCACGTCTCGCCCTTCCCAGGGCTTCGGCATGGTCGGCATGACCGAGTCCTATCACACCCTGAAAAGGAGATTGTCGGCTATGAAGAGTTTTCCTTCCGCCCCCCGTCGCTATCGGGTCGCCATTCGCTTTAGCCTGCTCACCCTCGGTCTGGCGGCTCTGATGCCCTGGCGCGTCTCCGCCCAGGCCACTCCGCCTGTGCCCACGGCTCCCCCGACAACCACGCCTCCTGTACCGACGACTCCACCGGCAGCGACACCGCCTGTGCCGGTCTCACCGCCCCCCACGGCTCCGCAGGCGCTTCCGCCTACACCCGCAATACCGGCTGCTCCCGCCGCGCCCCCTGTTCCCGCCGCACCGTCTTTTCCCGCAACTCCGGCTACTCCTACCGCGCCGCCTGTCCCCACGACACCGGCAGTTCCTGCACGTGCCCAGACAACACCGCCACCGACGGCTCCCGCCGCCCTCCCGCCGGCTCCGGCTGCCCCACCGAGCGCACCTCCGGCAGCACTTCCGCTCGTTCCCACTGCCCCACCGTCGGCCACACCCCAGGCTACTCCCCAGCCCTCCGGTGTAGGAGTTCCGCCCGTTCCTGCACTCCAGGCCGCCCCACCGACAGTTCCTGCGACCCCGGCTCCGACAGCGCTCCCAACCCGAGCCGACTCAGTGACGCCTGTCGATCCTACGGCTCTGCCCCCGAAACCGATCACTGCCCCTGTGGAAGGACAGGCCGCATCGGGATCGCGCGGAATCCCATACCTCTCCGATCTCCCGATCGTAGGTAGGCTCTTCCGTACCGCGCCGGTACACGCGCCCATCCCGGCTCCTCCGATCCCGAAGGACGTGACGCCGCCAGTCTCCTCACGCAGCATTCCGATTCTCTCCGATCTTCCAATCATCGGCCGTCTGTTCCGCACGACACCATCGGCCACTCCCAAATCCGGGCATGACAAGTCCCCGAAGGAACCGGAAGCCTCCTTTAACGCTCCCATTGGTCTATTCTACTAAACCCTCATTTCATGTCGCCTGCGGTGTTTTCGAGTTCTAAGTAGCTCGAAAACACCGCAGGGGGATCTGGTCTCATCTACAGGAGCGCTATGCTCCGGCACGGGCCAGTTCGGCGTTTGCCGACATGGTCTCGCGCTGTTCGTACCAGCGCTCGTGTTTTTCGTCGATGTCCACGTGCCCTCCGGATCTCTCCTGCTGCAGACGCCAGTTGTGCAGAGCTTCGAAGGCGGCATGATCCATGAAGTCCGCCATCAGGTCGATATCTACATCGGCTCCGGCAGGGATTTTCGCCAGCGCCGTCGTCAGTTTCGGCGTCGTGATGAAGGTCAGATTGCCTTCGACGCGCACATGCCAGCGTCCACTGCGCTCCTCCGTGACGATCTTCGAATGTGCCAGTCGGTGCAGCAACATACCGACCGCGACGGCGATACCCATCCCGACACCGGTCAGCAGGCTGAAGGCAACCACACCGAACAGCGTGACGCCGTAAACCGCTGCCTCCCGATGGCTCATCAACTGGCGGACATGGTGGAAGTTGACCAGTTTCGCGCCGATGACGACCAGCAGTCCTGCCAGCGCGGCAGTCGGTATCTGGCGCAGCATACTGCCGAGCAGAGCGACGAAGACGATTACCCAGACGCCGTGCAGGATGGCTGAGAGGCGCGTCTGCGCTCCCGCGCCGATGTTGGCGGAACTGCGCACGATCACACCGGTGACGGGCAGGCCGCCGATCAGGCCGGAGACCAGATTACCCAGCCCCTGCCCGACCAGTTCCCGATCCAGATCGGAGCGCGGGCCGGTATGGAGTTTATCTGTCGCGACCGCGGACAGCAGGGATTCTGTGCTGGCCACCAGCGCCATCGTCAGCGCGGCGATGACAATGGCGACATAGTTGCCGGTCGGGAGATGCGGCAGCGAGAATGCGGAAGTAAGGTTCTCCGGCAGGTTGATACGGGCCGTGTCGATATGCATGCCCAGAGCGACCAGCGTGGTGATGGTCACGGCGACCAGGGCGCCGGGCAGACTGCGTATCGGCTTCGGCATATAGGGCAGGACCAGCAGGAGCGCGATCGTCAGCAGACCCAGGCCGACCGTGGGGCCGTGCAGATCCGCGATCTGCTCCGGCAGCGCCTGAAGGTTCTTGATGGCGGAGTGCTGGGGAGTGCCGCCCAACACCACGTGGATCTGCCCCAGCACGATCAGGACGCCGATACCCGCCAGCATCCCATGCACGACCGCGGGCGAAATCGCGAGGGTGATGCGCCCGGTCTTGAAAACACCGAGCGCGATCTGGATCAGCCCGGCCATCACGGTGATGGCACAGGTCGTCGCCCAGCCGAACTGTTGCACCATGCCGAAGACCATGACGGAGAGGCCGGCAGCCGCTCCGCTGACCTGCAGCGGAGCGCCCCCGCATAGTCCCACCACGATCCCGCCGACCGCCGCGGCGATCAGACCCGCCATCAGGGGCGCGCCGGAGGCCAGCGCGATCCCCAACGACAGCGGCACCGCCACCAGAAACACGACCAGAGAGGCTATCAGGTCTCTCTTGAGGGAGGAGCCGACGCCGTTTGCGGCCACCGCCGCAGCAGGTGTTATACGCATCGGTCCTCCCCTTTCGCAGCGGATGAGAAGGAGAGCGTACTGCGCTCCGTCTCCCGCTTATGGCTCCCCTCTTCCAGGTTCAGCTCCGTGCGGCGCGGCACATGTCCCTGCGGTGCAAAGGAGAGCACAGGCGCTTGCGCCTCCCCGGTCGGCAGTGCGCTCTCTTCCAGGCGAACGAATCGATTCTGCTGCGGATCGTACACCTGCACTTCGGCCCGCTCCAGATCGAAATACCAGGCGTGGATCTCCAACCGCTTTTCCCGCAATGCCCGCTCCACCACCGGATACGCGACCAGGTTCCCCGCCTGTTGCAGCGCGTTGATCTGCGCCAACTGATCGTGACGGGGCAGGGTAGGATCGGGCGCGTAACCGGCGTCCAGTTTGCGCGCCGCTTCCGCCGCATGGGTCAGCCAGACCTGAAGATGCAGATCGGCATGCGACAGATCGCCGGAGGCGACCGCTTTCATGGCCCCGCACTCCGAGTGTCCGCACACGATGATGCTTGGAATCTCCAGCACCTCGATCGCATAGGCCAGCGCCGCCCCCATCGACGGCTCCAGGTCGCTCGGGGTTATCGCCCTCCCCAGGCTGCCATCATAAGCCGGAACCAGATTCCCGATATTGCGCATCGTGAAGAGGTCACCCGGACCGGTTCCTGTGATGTCCGAAGGCACAATACGGGAGTCGGCGCAGGTGATAAACAGCGCCTGTGGGTGCTGACCGTCGCGTGTGAGTTTCGCCATCAAGTGGCGTAGAAGCTGCGATTCCGTCTTGTTGAATCGCGCCGCCCCTGTCCAGATCGTATCCATTTTGTTGCTCCAATCGCTCGCTTGCCAGATCGTTGTGGCACATCTATTCTCAGCATGTTGATTCCAGACCCGGATCTATTCCGGAAGCCGGGTCTGGAATCGTTCCGCCGCTCTGTCGCCGTTGACCGAGGGGCGAAATCCTGGGGCGACTATTTGACGCCGACCATTGCGTTTTCAATGTCATGCTTGTAGATATGCGGATGCTCCTCCTGAAGCCACTGCGTGAAGGCGACATCGACACCTTGTTTGAATGTTCGGAGGCGCAGATCCGAGCGTTTGCTGCTCGCGTTGAAAAAGTTGACATGCATCGGATGCCCCGTCGCCCGAATGACCGGGGCCGAAGCCGTCTGACGCGCCGCCACCGTCGTTTTGGCAGGAACAGTCCTGGCCGTAGGGGCCGGGGTCATCGAACCGGTGAACGTAAGCGCAACCAGAATGGAAGTGGGAAACATGTTTTTTCTCCTGTGTTATGTGTGAACCGCGATCTCTCCCGGATTGCCGGCTCTCCACACATAGGGAGGCCGGGGATAGTGGGAGCCGTGATGGCAATCGCGGCGGATTCTATCTTGAATGATTGGTGTCGAGACGTCCCCGAGGGGCGCCTGCGAGCAGGCAAAGCGCTGCCCCATGAACGTCGTTTCGGGGTGCAATCGGCAGGCAAAATGCCGCCGCATTCACGCAAAAACGCACGCTATTGTGGGAATTCAAGCAAAATCACAGGAGAACGGGAGGAGCGCGACCGGAGCAGGGACGAAGCTGACAGACCTGGAGACGATAGGTTGTCAGAGAGTGAAGCAGAGCCGAGGTGAGCGTTGAACCGAAATCCACCGGCGGCGCATTGGGCGCAAGGTGGCGGGCGAGAGGATCACGCACAACCGTCTGGCGAACCATCTGATGCTGCGGACGCGCATGCAGCACGGCCTGAGCATAGTGGCGTGCCGACAAAGGCACATGCCGCACACGGGCAGACGCAGCCGCGTGCGCCTTGAACTGCCTGGCATGGCTAACAGGAAGAAGCTGGTGATGCATCGGAGGCGCCACCACGATATGCCGACGATGATGCAACAGATGATGACGCATCAGGTGGTGGGCCGTGTGATGGGGATTTGCGTTGGCAAAATGCGGCAGCAACGCGAACAGTGCTGCCAACAGGGGCACCAAAACGAATACTCTCTTCTGTAGTGATGGAGCGATAAAGCGCATCATGGTCTTTTATACGGGCGCTTTCGGGAGAACGTCACAACTATTTAAGAAGTTCGTGAAATTTCTCCCGATCTCGCTGATGGTCGCCATCGTCTCTAGCTCATCTTTTTGCGCAGTGCTACTCTCCGCTCTGCTGGATCAGTTTTGCGACCAGGGCGGTCCAGCCGGTCTGATGGCTGGCGCCGAGGCCCGCGCCGTTGTCGCCATGAAAGTATTCGTGGAAGAGGATGTTGTCGCCCCAGTTCGGGTCGTTCTGAAACACTTCCAGGCCGCCGTAGGCCGGGCGGCGACCATTCTCATCGCGCACGAAAAGGCGGGTCAGGCGGCGTGAAAGTTCCTGTGAGATCTCCCACAGGGTCAGCATCGTGCCGGAGCCGGTCGGGCATTCGACCAGGAAATCGTCGCCGAAGTAGTAGTGAAAACGCTGGAGCGCTTCGATCAAGAGATAGTTGATGGGGAACCAGATCGGGCCGCGCCAGTTGGAGTTGCCGCCAAAAAGTGCCGTTCGGGATTCGGCGGGCTGGTAGTCCACGCTATAGGTGTGGCTATCGAGGCAGAGCGTATAGGGATGCTCCTCATGCACTTTGCTGAGGGAGCGGATCCCGTTGTCGCTGAGGAACTCGTTCGGATCGAGCATCCGCTTCAGCAGCCGCTTCATGCGATGCCCGCGCACCAGGGCCAGCAGCCGACGCTCTCCGGACCCCTTGTCGGTCCAGTGGGAGACCAGGCTGGAGAGATCGGGCCGGTGCTCCAGGAACCACTCCAGACGTTTGCGGAAGGCGGGGAACATCGCCAGCGTGTCCGGCTCCAGCGTATCGACGGCCAGCAGCGGAATCAGCCCGACGAGAGAGCGGACTTTCAGCCGCAGCGAGCTGCCGTCGGTGTTGCGCAGGACATCGTAGAAGAACTCGTCCTCCTCATCCCAGAGCGCGATACCCTCCCCGGCGATGTTGTTCATCGCGCCGGCGATATACAGAAAGTGTTCGAGGAACTTGGTGGCCATGTCCTCATAGACCGGGTTCTCGCGCGCCAGTTCGAGCGCGATACTGAGCATGCTGAGGCTGTAGAAGCCCATCCAGGCAGTGCCGTCGGACTGATCCAGGGTGCCGCCGTCGGGGAGCATGGCGCTGCGGTCGAAGACGCCGATGTTGTCCATGCCCAGGAAGCCGCCCTGAAAGACGTTGCGCCCCTCCGCGTCCTTGCGATTGACCCACCAGGTGAAGTTGAGGAGCAGTTTGTGGAAGATCTTTTCCAGAAAGTCGCGATCCCCGACGCCGGTTGTGCGCCGCTCGATCTTGTAGATACGAAACGCGGCCCAGGCGTGGACGGGAGGGTTGACATCTCCGAACGCCCATTCGTAGGCGGGCAACTGACCGTTGGGATGCATGTACCATTCGCGGCAGAGCGTCAGCAGTTGGCGTTTGGCGAAGCCGGGATCGATGAGCGATAACGGAATGGTGTGAAAGGCCAGGTCCCAGGCGGCAAACCAGGGATACTCCCAGGCGTCCGGCATGGAGAAAACATCGGAGCCATAGAGGTGCCGCCATTCGTGGTTGCGGCCCTCGAAGCGCTGCGGAGGCGGCGGAGGCAGACCGGGATCGCCATCGAGCCATCTTTCGACCTCATAGTGATAGTACTGCTTGCTCCAGAGCAGCCCGGCAAACGCCTGTCGCTGGACATTGTGCACATCTTCCGAGAGGCTGGCGTCGAGCTGTTTGGCGTAGAAGGCGTCCGCTTCCTGCTTCCGCTGCTGCATCACGGCATCAAAATCTGAGCCCAGCGCGCCCGTCATCTCCTCATGCGCGTTCAGGCGCAGGCGCAGGGTCTTCGTCTCTCCTGCCGCGAAGTTCAGGTGGTAGCAGAGGGCGGCTTTTGTGCCGAGTTTGTCGGCGTTGACGGCGTCCTCGCGCGCTGCGATGAGATAGTTGTGGAAGGCGTCCTTGACGTAGTGAGTGGCGTTCTGTCCATGCGGCGGGAAGAGTTTGGCGCAGTTGGTCTCGTTCTCCGTAAAGAGAGATTCGGGCACGTTGTCCGCCGCCTCCCCATGCAGATAACGTGTTCCAAGTTGAGCATGGTCGGCGCGCAGGGTGAGCAGGCCGTTCTTGATCGGCGTCGTGCCGCTGAGCTTCGGTTTGGGCGTGCCGTCACCCCACCCCCAGGTGTTGCGGAACCAGAGGGTGGGCAGCACATCCAGCGTCGCGTCCCCGCCGTGGTTGACGATCGTGAGCTGGATCAGGACGTCTTCCGAATCGAGTTTGGCGTACTCGACGAACACATCGAAATA
>Ga0207705_10001205_pt1 | contig 20987 bp, 24 predicted proteins | sample KBSC13metaG_FD_184314 | JGI IMG/M metagenome (GOLD analysis project Ga0207705, IMG submission 184314) | Corn rhizosphere microbial communities from Kellogg Biological Station, Michigan, USA - KBS C1-3 metaG (SPAdes) (version 2) | ecosystem: Host-associated > Plants > Roots > Rhizosphere > Soil ... | reverse complement strand
GGTCGCCGTAGTAGCGCAGGACGACGGCCTCGCGCTGCCGTGCCGGCAGCTGATGCAGCGCGTGCAGGACCGCGTCCCGCTGGACGGTGCGCATCGCGCTGACCTCGGCGGAGGCGACGTCCGGGGGCGGCTCCGGCCGGTGCCTCGCCGCGACCTGTCGACGCCGCAGCCGCGACCGCGAGAGGTTCACGACGGCGGTCCGGAGGTAGGCCGCGGCCTTGTCCGGTTCGCGCAGGCCGCGCCAGGAGCCGAGGACCTTCACGTACGCGTCCTGGACGACCTCCTCGGCGTTGTCCCGATCCCCCGTGAGGAACGCCGCGAGCCGCACCAGCGACCGGTAGTGCGCGGTGTAGAGCTCGGTGAGCCGCTCGTCCGCGCCCGCGACCGTCACCGTGTCGCCCCCTCCACCCGCCAGCGCCGTGCTCATGCCAGGTCCGACGCCGAGCCCTCGACTTCGGTTTACACCTCCGATGCAGGTCCGGCTCGTATCCTCGTGCGCGTGCCCTCCGCCCAGCGTGCCGCCGCGTTCGTGCTGGGCGCCGCCATCGCCGTCCTGGGGACGGGCGGCACCGCGTACGCCGACCCCACGCCGAGCCCGACGCCCATCATCAGCCTGCCTCCGGTGAGCCCGAAGCCGTCGCCCACCCACTCGCCGACGCCGAGGCCGTCGCCGACCCACTCACCGACGCCGTCTCCGACGCACGTGCGGATCCACCGCACCGCCAGCCCGAGGCCGCGACCGGTCGTCACCTCGGCCGCTCCCCAGGCGAGCGTCACCGCCAACCCGGTGGTCCCCGTCGTCCCGACGACGCCGGCGCCGCGCAAGGCGCCTGTGAAGCCGAAGAAGACCTCCAGCGAGAGCGGTTCGTCGAAGCTCGCCAAGCTCGGCTGGCTCGTCGTCGGAGGTGCCGTCCTGCTGGGCATCGGAGGGGGTGCCGGTCTCTACCTGACCCGCCACCAGGAATGATCCCGGCATGAGCGACTGTCTGTTCTGCGCGATCGTGGCCGGCGACGTCCCCTCGACGAAGGTCCTCGAGACCGACGTCGTGCTCGCCTTCCGCGACATCGCTCCGCAGGCCCCGACCCACGTCGTCGTCGTGCCGAAGCAGCACTTCACCGACACCTATGACATCGCCCACACGGACCCGGCTCTGCTGGGCGAGGTCCTCAAGTCGGCGACCGACGTGGCGGTGCAGGAGGGCCTCACCGGCGGCTACCGCCTCATCACCAACACCGGTCCCGACAGCGGCCAGACCGTCTTCCACGTGCACGTCCACGTGCTCGGCGGCCGCAACCTCCTGGGGTTGGCCGGATAACCTGAACGCATGACCGGGCCCGAGCAGGTGACGACCAAGATCGTCGTGCCCGAGTCGCTGTCGATGGTGGCCTTGCTGGGCAGCCGTGACGAGCTCCTGCAGGTCATCGAGCAGGCCCTCGTGAGCGACGTGCACGTCCGCGGCAACGAGATCACGATCACCGGATCGGCGGCGGACAACGCGATCGCCACCCGGCTCTTCGACGCCCTGCTCGCGCTGCTCGAGAAGAACCAGCCGCTCACTGCCGACGCGGTCGAGCGCTCCATGGCCATGCTCACCTCAGGTGGCGGCGACCGCCCGGCCGAGGTCCTCACGCTCAACATCGTCAGCAACCGCGGGCGCACCATCCGACCCAAGACGGTCAACCAGAAGCGGTACGTCGAGTCGATCGACGACCACACGATCGTGTTCGGCATCGGCCCGGCCGGCACCGGCAAGACCTACCTCGCCATGGCCAAGGCCGTGCAGGCGCTGCAGAGCAAGAGGGTCAACCGGATCATCCTGACCCGGCCGGCGGTCGAGGCCGGCGAGCGGCTCGGCTTCCTGCCCGGCACGTTGACCGACAAGATCGACCCGTACCTGCGGCCCCTGTACGACGCCCTGCACGACATGGTCGACGCCGAGTCGATCCCGCGTCTGATCGCGGCGGGAACGATCGAGGTCGCGCCCCTCGCGTACATGCGGGGACGCAGCCTGAACGACGCGTTCATCATCCTGGACGAGGCCCAGAACACCTCTCCCGAGCAGATGAAGATGTTCCTCACCCGCCTGGGCTTCGGCTCGAAGATGGTCGTCACGGGTGACGTGACCCAGGTCGACCTGCCGGGCGGCACCGTGAGCGGGCTCAGGGTTGTGCGAGACATCCTCGACGGCATCGAGGACGTCTCGTTCCAGTACCTCACGAGCGAGGACGTCGTACGCCACCGCCTGGTGGGGCGCATCGTCGACGCCTACGAGCAGTACGACGCGGAGAGCAAGCGTGTCGTGCGCGCACCCGGCCGGCGCGACGACAGCAAGCGCAGCTCCAGGTGAGCGATCCCGCGTACCAGAGGGACGCCGACAACCTGCTCGCCGACGCGCAACGGACGTGGCGGGCGCCGAGCGTCGTCGCTGCCATCACCCGCGACGGCGAGATCACCTGGCAGGGCGCGGTCGGGGAGGGCGCCGGCGCCGACGTGCAGTACCGCATCGGGTCCATCACGAAGACCTTCACCGCGGTCCTCGTGCACCAGCTGCGCGACGAGGGCCTGCTCGACCTCGACGACCCGCTCGACCGGTGGCTGCCGGACAGCCGGCACGCGTCGGTGACGCTGCGCCGGATGCTCGCGCACGCGAGCGGCCTGCAGCGCGAGCTCGGTGACATGTGGGCCACCCTCGAGGTGCCGGACCGTGACGACCTGCTCGCCGGCTTCGAGGCGGCCGAGCAGGTGCTCCCGACCCGCGCCGGTCACCACTACAGCAACCTCGCCTTCGCGATGCTCGGCGAGGTCGTAGGCCGGGCGACCAGCAGCACCTGGGCCGAGCAGCTCGAGCACCGGCTGCTGCAGCCGCTCGGGATGGGCCGGACGACGCTGCACCCGACGGCGCCGCACGCCCAGGGCTTCCACGTCGAGCCCTACGCGGATGCGGTGCGCCCGGAGCCGCACAGCGACCTCGGCAGCACGGCGCCGGCCGGACAGCTCTGGTCGACCGTCACCGACCTGGCGCGCTGGGCCGCGTTCCTCGCCGACCCGCCTCCCGACGTGCTGAGCCTCGAGTCGCTGGAGGCGATGCGCCAGCCGGTCGTCGTCTTCGACCCGGCGACCTGGAACCTCGCGTGGGGCGGGGGTCTCATGCTGGCGCGTCGCGACGCGCGGGTGCATCACGGCCACGGCGGCGCGATGCCCGGGTTCCTCGCCGGCTGCTATGCCTTCCGCGACGAGACCGAGCGGGCCGGCGCAGTGGTGCTGACGAACACGGGCCGGGCCGCCGACACCGAGGGCTTGGCGGGCCGGCTCCTCAACACGGCGCTCGACGCGGACCCGCGTCGCCTCCCGGCCTGGGTCGCGACCGACGTCCCTGCCTTCGCCCGGGAGCTGCTGGGTCCCTGGTGGTCGGAGGGGGCCGAGTTCCTCGTCGAGTGGCGCGAGGGCGCCCTCACGATGATCGGGCGGGGCGCGCCCGAGTGGCGGCGCACGCACTTCGAGGCGACGGGGAAGGACACCTACCGCGCGGCCAAGGGCCGCGAGTCGGGGGAGCACCTTCGCGTCGTGCGAGACGGTACGGCGGTGACGCGCCTCATGTTCTCCGGATACGCGTTCACCCGTCAGCCGCTCACCTTCACCGAGGTGGCGACGAGATGAGCGTCGAGGTGATGAACGAGACCGACCACCTCGTCGAGGAGGAGCTGCTCGTCCGGCTCGCCCGGCACGTGCTCGACGAGATGGGCGTCTCGCCGCTGGCGGAGCTCGCCATCACGCTGGTGGACGTCGAGCACATGGCCGAGCTGCACGTGAAGTGGATGGACCTCCCCGGCCCCACCGATGTCATGAGCTTCCCGATGGACGAGCTGGACCTGCGCGGTTCGCGCGGCGCCGGGCACGCCCACGAGGAGCGGGCCGACGAGACGCTGCCGATGATGCTCGGTGACGTCGTCCTCTGCCCCGAAGTGGCCGAGAAGCAGGCCAAGGAAGCCGGTCACGGCTTCGAGGACGAGCTGCAGCTGCTGACGACGCACGGCATCCTCCACCTGCTGGGCTTCGACCACGCCGAGCCCGACGAGCACGCCGAGATGTTCGGCCTGCAAGGCGATCTGCTCGCCTCCTGGAAGGCCGCGCGAGGCTCGTGAGTCCCGTGTCGGACGTGCTGCCGATCCTGGTCGCCGCCTTGTTCGTCCTGCTGGCGGGCGCCTTCGCCTGCATCGAGGTGGCGCTGTCCCGCATCTCGCGCGTCCGGGTCGACGAGCTCGTGGACGAGGGGATCGGTGGCGCGAAACGCCTGTCGCGGCTGCTCGCCGACGCGGCCCGGCCGGTCAACATCGTCCTGCTGCTGCGACTGGTCTGCGAGGTCGCCGCGGTCGCCCTGGTCACGCGCTACACGATGGAACGGGTCGGCGGCGACGGCGGTTTCGCGCTCGCGGTCGGCGTCATGGTCGTCGTGCACTACGTCCTCGTCGGGGTCTCGCCCCGCACCATCGGGCGCCAGCACGCCGAGCGGGTGGCCCTCGCGAGTGCGGGCCTGGTGTCGGCGCTGACCTCGGTGCTGAGCCCCCTGGCCTCGCTGCTCATCCTCGTCGGCAACGCCCTCACACCCGGCAAGGGCTTCCGCGAGGGGCCGTTCGCATCGGAGGCGGAGCTCCGCGACCTCGTCGAGCGCGCCAACGCGCGCGGGGTGGTGGAGCAGTCCGAACGGGACATGATCCAGTCGGTCTTCGACCTCGGCGACACGATCGTCCGTGAGGTCATGGTGCCGCGCACCGACATCGTCTCCATCGAGAAGGGCAAGACGGTCAAGCAGGCCCTGAACCTCTTGCTGCGCAGCGGTTTCAGCCGGGTGCCGGTGGTGGGGGACAACAACGACGACGTCATCGGTGTCGCCTACCTCAAGGACCTCGTGAAGAAGGAGCGGTCCGAGCGCGGCCTCACGGTGAAGGTCGAGGACGTCGTGCGGCCTGCCGTCTTCGTCCCCGAGTCGAAGCCCGTCGACGACCTGCTGCGCGAGATGCAGGAGAGTCTCGGCCACATCGCGATCGTCGTCGACGAGTACGGCGGCACCGCCGGCCTCGTCACGCTCGAGGACATCGTGGAGGAGGTCGTCGGTGAGATCACCGACGAGTACGACCGGGACGCGCCTCCGGTCGAGCACCTCAACGACGGCAGCTGCCGCGTCACCGCCCGCCTGCCGGTCGAGGACCTCGAGGAGCTCTACGGCGTGACCCTGCCGCACGAGGACGTCGAGACCGTCGGCGGTCTGCTCGCCAGCCAGCTCGCGCGGGTGCCCATCCCGGGCGCCACCGTCGACGTCGGCGGCCTCACCCTGGTCGCCGAGAGCGCCAAGGGCCGCCGCAACCAGATCGGGACCGTCCTGGTCCGCCGCACCGACGAAGCAAGCAACGAGGATGGGGAAGAGTGACCGACGAGGACCAGAAGATCCTGACGCTGGCGCGGGCCACCCGCGCCCGGGCGCACGCGCCGCACACCGGGATCGCCGAGGGGGCAGCGGTGCGCGACACCGACGGCCGCACCTACGCCGCTGCCACCGTGGAGAACGCCGACCCGGGGCTCACGACCTCGGCCCTGCGCGCTGCCGTGGCGGCCGCCGCGTCGAGCGGCGCACGGACCTTCGAGGCGGCGGCCGTCGTCACCGAGGGCCTCGTCTCGGACGCGGACCTCGCCGTCCTGCGTGAGTTCGGGCCTGGCGTACCGCTGCTGGTGGCGACCCCTGACGGGACGCTGCGGGAGACTCACACCTCATGAGATCGGGGTTCGCTTGCTTCGTCGGGCGTCCGAACGCGGGCAAGTCGACCCTGACCAACGCGCTCATCGGCACCAAGGTGGCGATCACCTCGTCGCGTCCGCAGACCACGCGCCATGCAGTCCGCGGCATCGTGCACCGCGACGACGCGCAGCTCGTCGTCGTCGACACCCCCGGTCTGCACAAGCCGCGCACCCTGCTCGGCGAGCGGCTCAACGACCTGGTGCGCGAGACCTACGCGAGCGTCGACGTCATCTGCTTCTGCGTGACCGCCGACGACAAGCTCGGACCGGGCGACAAGTACATCGCGGCCGAGCTCGCAGAGGTCAAGACCCCCGTCATCGCCGTCGTGACGAAGGCCGACAAGGTCGGCAAGCAGCAGGTGGGGGAGCAGCTGCTCGCGGTCTCCCAGCTCCATGACTGGGCCGAGGTCATCCCGACGTCCGCGGTCGACGGCTTCCAGGTCAAGGCTCTCGAGGACCTGCTCGTCGCGTACCTGCCGGAGGGGCCGGCGCTCTACCCGGACGGTGAGCTCACCGACGAGCCGGAGCAGGTGCTGGCCGCGGAGATGATCCGCGAGGCTGTGCTCGAGGGAGTGCGCGACGAGCTCCCGCACTCCATCGCTGTGACGATCGAGGAGATGCTGCCGCGCGAGGACCGGCCGGCGGACAGGCCGCTGCTCGACGTCTACGCCACCATCCACGTGGAGCGCGACTCGCAGAAGGCCATCGTCCTCGGCAAGGGTGCGTCACGGCTGCGCGACGTCGGGACGACTGCCCGCAAGCAGATCGAGACGCTGCTCGGTACGCCGATCTACCTCGACCTGCGGGTGTCGGTCGCCAAGGACTGGCAGAAGGACCCGAAGCAGCTCAAGAAGCTGGGCTTCTGAGGCTCGTCGGGACCTGGCAGACCCAGCCGAAGACCGCGCTGGGGCCGTTCGGCCGGTCGGTGCGCGTGGACGCGGGTGCGGCCACCACGTCGGACAGGGCCCCGACCCGCAGGACGTCGACACCCCGCTGGAAGTCGGCGACGAAGACGTACCCGCCGGGGCGCCAGTAGGACGCCCACGTGTCGGCGTCGCTCGGCCGGTAGAAGCCGACCTGCTTGATGTGCCGCGGGTCGCGCACGTCGAGGAAGCGGGTGCCCTGGGAGTAGAAGGCGGCCGCGAGGGTCCCCCGGCCGTTGTCCGTGAAGTAGTGGGCGCTGTCGCAGGCGGAGGAGCCGACGGCCTTCTCGGTCGTCCAGGTGCTGAGCAGCGTCATCCGGAACTTGTGCGCGGGCGTCGACCGGAAACCGGCGCCGCCGTAGGTGTTGGAGATGTCGTACGCCGCGAGGTGACCGGCGGCGTTGCAGTTCGACGTGCCCGTGACCTCCTCGGTGGCGATGACGACGTTGCCCCCGAGGTAGGCCGGCCGCAGCGAGTTGTGCATGACGCCGTCACGGGTCGTGAGCTGCCCGAGGTCGGTCCCGCCGCCTGCGTACGGCACCGGGTCGCAGCCGGTGGCCAGCTGCAGCTTGCCCGTCTTGGCGTTGCGGTGCCTGCCCGTGACCCAGTAGCCGCGGACGGCACCGCTGCCGCTGATCCAGGCGATGCCGTGGTTGTCGACCTGCACGTCGTGCGTGTAGTCGGTCCGCCCGTCGTTCTCGTCGGCGTCGATCGGCTTCGGGCACTTCTTCGGGTTGGCCGGGTCGGTCATGTCGAGAGCCCAGACCGGACGGCCGCCCCAGTCCGACGGGTCGGTCGCGGCAGCCGCGGGACCGGCCGTCCACGTGTAGCGGCAGGAGTCGACGCAGGAGGTCGTGTGGCCGCTGGGAAGCAGCGTCATGGAGAGCTGCTTCATCGCGCGCGGGTCGGACACGTCGATGACCTGGACGGCGCCGTAGGGGAAGGCGGTCGTCGCCGGCGAGGTGAAGCCGCGCGGGTCACGGGACAGGAAGAGCAGGTGACGACGGGCGTCGACGTCGACGTCCTCGTTCTCCCAGATGTACTGCGGCAGCGCGCCCAGCAGCTTCGGCGCCGCGGGGTCGCTGACGTCGTAGCTGTAGATCCCGGTCACCGTCGACGCGAACATCGTGGTGCCGATGAAGTTCAGCGAGATGGCGGTGCGCAGCTCCGGGATGTTGGCGAGGAAGGTCACCCCCTTGCTGATGTCGCCCGCGGGCGGCGTGGCGGCGTGCGACGGCGTGCCGCCCAGCGGCAGGACCAGCGCGGCGGCGAGCAGGACGGTGCGCAGTCGACCCATGGGGCGGACTTCGACGTCAGCCGCCCTTTCCCTGCTGCACCGGGATGCCGAGGTGCCAGCCCTGGCCGAGGGCCACGCCGGCATCGACGAGGGCGGTGACCTGCTCGGGAACCTCGATGCCCTCGGCGAGCACGGTCGCCCCGACCTCCGTCGAGAACCGCACCAGCGCGCGCACGATGGCCTGCTGTCGCGCGTTGTCGTGCACGTCGCGCGTCAGCGACGTGTCGAGCTTGACCACGTCGGGTTGCAGCAGGAGCACGTGCCGCAGGCTGGCGAACCCGGCCCCCACGTCGTCGACGGCGATCCTGGCGCCGCGGCGGCGGAGCACCGACAGCGCCTCGCGGGTGAGTCCGTAGTCGTTCACGGCGTCGTGCTCGGTGATCTCGACGACGAGGCGCGACAGGTCGCACTTGTCGAGCAGCTCGAGGATGCGCTCGTCGTGCAGCGCGGCGGGGGAGGCGTTGATGGCGAGGAACTGCCCCGCTGGTACCACCGGCAGCGCGCCGAGCGCCCGCTCGAGGGTGATGCGCTCGAGGTCTGCACCGACACCGTGCAGCACGGCGGCGCGGAACCAGCGGTCGGTCGGGATGCGGCCCCCGAAGCGGGCCAGCGCCTCCTGCCCGACGACGGTCATCGTCGCCAGCTCGAGCACCGGCTGCAGGGCGACGAGGTTGTTGCCTCGGGTGAGCAGCTCTTGCAGCTCGGGCGGGTCCGGCAGGCCCGCGTCGTCCTCGGGTGTGACCGACAACCCGGGCAGCAGCGCGGAGCTCGCGCGGAGCCGCCGGACCTCTGCCTCGAGCGCCCGCCACTGGCGGGCTTGCGGCAGGTAGCCGCGCAGGCTGATCACGTAGAGCCCGGTGAAGCACACGACCAGCGGCACCAGCTCCACGAGCAGTGCCGACCAGCCGGCGCCCTCGGGATGGTCGGCGCTCGTCCCGCGGACGAGAGCGACCACCGGAGTGAGCAGCAGCGCCGCCCCGATGCACCCCCACACGCCGCGGTTGCCGTAAGGGATCCGCTGCCGCCACCACAGCGCCGCGACGGTCCCCAGGACGGTGCAGCCGATCATGACCCAGCGTCCGGGGGTCGTGAGGTGCTGGTCGCTCGTGGCGACGAGGTCTGCCTCGTACGCCCCGAGGCCGGCCGCTGCGAGCAGGACAGGCGGCCCGAGGTAGAGCAGCCGGGGCGCCTGGCCGCGTCCCGCCGACAGGGCGACCACGGGGAGGGCGAGCAACCAGACGACCGCGAGCGCGGTCGACAGTCGCAGGTCCGAGGACGTCGCCCGCCCCCCGGGAAGCGCGGGGTCGACGGACCGCGCGAGGTAGCAGCCGAGCAGGGCTCCGAAGCCGGTGGCCACCCAGAGCAGCCGGCGGTCCTCCGTGACGCCCGCCTGCAGCGTGAGCAGGTAGCCGTTGCCGACGGCCAGCAGCCCCCCCGTGGCGTACACCAGAGCCGCGAGGTAGGCGTTGCCCCCACCCGGCAGGAGCAGGAGCCCGGGCATCGCGAGGGCGACGCCGCCGAGCACGACGGCGACCACGGTCGCGTTCGTGCTGGCCCACGTCTCCGGCGGCTGGGGCGGCAGAGCCCAGCGCCGAGGACGCGAGTTCGGAGCGGCAGTCACCGCCACACCTTGGCATGCGCGGCATCCCGACGGCGGGAGGACTGCGAGCTAGCGTGGGGAGCATGGTTCTGTACCGCGACGAGGGCGTCGTCCTCCGCGTGCAGAAGCTGGGCGAGGCGGACCGGATCATCACGCTGCTGACCAAGCGGCACGGTCGTGTCCGGGCGGTCGCCAAGGGCGTCCGGCGCACCCGGTCGAAGTTCGGGGCGACGGTCGAGCCGTTCAGCCACGTCGACGTCCAGATGTACGAGGGACGCTCGCTCGACATCGTCACGCAGGCCGAGTCCATCACCGCCTACGGCGAGAAGCTCGTGCACGACTACCCCCGCTACACCGCGGGGACCGCGGTCCTCGAGACGGCCGAGCGGCTGACCGCCGAGGAGGGGGAGCCGTCTCTGCGGCTGTTCCTGCTCGTCCTCGGGGCGCTGCGGGCCCTCAACGAGCGGGACCCGTCGCTGGTCCTCGACGCGTTCCTGCTGAGGGCGATGTCGGTGTCCGGCTACGCCCCGGCCCTGCAGGAGTGCGCGCGCTGCGCCGCGCCCGGCCCGCACCGGTCGTTCTCGGTCCCGGCGGGCGGCGTCGTCTGCGCGACGTGCCGGCCGCCCGGGTCCTCGACGCCCAACCCGGCTGCGCTCCTGCTGATGTCGGCCCTGCTCGAGGGGGACTGGGACGGGGCGGAGGCAACGGACGGCCGCGCCCGTCGGGACGCCAGCGGACTGACCGCGGCGCACCTGCAGTGGCACCTCGAGCGCGGCCTGCGGTCCCTGCCTCTGGTCCAGAGGTGAGGGAGCCGACCCCCCACCCGTCGGGGGCGACGCCGCCGCGGCTCGCGAAGGTGCCGCGCCACGTGGCCGTCGTCATGGACGGCAACGGGCGCTGGGCCAAGGAGCGCGGCCTGCCGCGCACGGCCGGTCACGAAGCCGGTGAGCACGCGCTCTTCGACGTGGTCGAGGGCGCCCTCGAGATCGGCGTCGAGTGGATCAGCGCCTATGCGTTCTCGACCGAGAACTGGCGACGCTCGCCCGAGGAGGTCCGCTTCCTCATGGGCTTCAACCGGGACGTCATCCGCCGGCGCCGCGACGAGATGCACGAGCTCGGGGTGCGCGTCCGTTGGGCTGGGCGGCGCCCCCGGCTCTGGCGTTCCGTCATCGCCGAGCTGGAGGAGGCGGAGCGCCTCACCCGGCGCAACAAGCGCCTGACGCTGACGATGTGCGTCAACTACGGCGGCCGGGCCGAGATCGGTGACGCTGCACGGCTCCTCGCGCTGGACGTGGCCGCAGGACGGGTCAACCCGGACAAGGTCGACGAGCGGGTCCTGGCCCGTTACCTGGACGAGCCCGACATGCCCGACGTGGACCTGTTCCTGCGCACCTCGGGCGAGCAGCGCACCTCCAACTTCCTGCTGTGGCAGTCGGCCTACGCGGAGCTCGTCTTCGCTCCGGAGCTGTGGCCCGACGTCGACCGGCGGGTCCTCTGGAGGGCGTGCGAGACCTACAACGACCGTGACCGCCGCTATGGAGGAGCCTCGTGAAGCTGCACCACGTCAACGTGGTCGTCCCGCCCGGGTGCACCGGCGACGTCCTGGGCTTCTACGAGATCCTCGGACTGGCGCGGATCGAGAAGCCGACGGAGGGCGTCGCCCAGACCGGCGCCTGGTTCGGCTTCCCGGACGGCTCGCAGCAGCTGCACGTCAGCGAGCGGTCCGGCGCGGTCAACCCGGATCAGCACTTCGCGGTGGTCGTCGCCGACCTCGACGCGCTGGTGACGAGGCTGCGCGACGACGGCCACCCCTTCGAGCGGAAGCCCGATCTGCAGGGAGCCCGGCGCGGCATGACCGCTGACCCGTGCGGCAACGCCGTCGAGCTCATCGAGGCGACTTAGCCACAGCTCGCGCAGGTGCCGAAGACCTCGAGCGTGTGGCTCACGTCGCGGTAGCCGTGCTCGGCGGCGATCGCCTCGGCCCAGGCCTCGACAGCCGGTCCGGTGACCTCGACGGTGGCGCCGCAGGAGCGGCAGACCAGGTGGTGGTGATGGTCGTCCTGCTCGCAGGCGCGGTAGACCGACTCCCCGTCGTCGGTGCGCAGGACGTCGACCTCGCCGGCGTCGGCGAGGGCCTGAAGGTGCCGGTAGACCGTCGTCAGCCCGACCGACTCCCCGTCGTGCCGCAAGGCGTCGTGCAGGGACTGGGCGCTCGTGAAGCCGTCGAGCTTGGCGAGTGCGGCGGCGACCGCGGCGCGCTGGCGCGTCATCTTCATCGCGTCACGCTCCGCCGAGATTCGCTTCGCGGAAGTGACGCGCGACGGCTGCCACGAGGAAGGCCGCCAGGGAGAGCATGACGATCGAGCCGCCGGGCGGGACGTCGGCGTAGTAGCTGAGGACCAGGCCGCCGACGCTCATGACGGCCCCGAGGACGCACGCCCCGTACAAGGTCCCCCTGAAGGACCGCGCCAGGAGCTGCACGGTCGCGACCGGCACGACCATGAGCGCGCTGACCAGCAGGAGGCCGACGGTGCGCATCGCGACGGTGACGGTGACAGCGGCGCCGACCGCGACGAGCAGGTTGAGGAACCGCACCGGCAGCCCCGAGACCCGGGCCACGTCGAGGTCCTGGCAGACGGCGAAGAGCTCCCGGAGGAACAGCGCGATGGTGCAGATCACGACGAGCGAGAGCGTGACGATGACGAGCAGGTCGCTGTCGGACACGCTCGACAACGAACCGAAGAGGTAGCCGCCGAGGGCCGCGTTGGTCCCACCCGCGAGGCGGATGAGGATCGAGCCGCCCGCCAGGCCGCCGTAGAAGAGCAGCGCGAGCGCGACGTCTCCGGAGGCCTGGGCGCGCTCGCGGACGATCTCGATGACGACGGCCCCGATGACGCTGACCACCACCGCGGTGAGGACGGGGGAGGTACGCAGGAGCACCCCGAGTCCTACGCCCGTGAAGGCGACGTGCCCGATCCCGTCGCCGGTGAGCGAGAGCCGCCGCTGGACGAGGAAGGTCCCGATCGAGGGTGCGGCCAGGCCGACGAGGAGGGCTGCCAAGAGGCCTCGGCGCATGAAGTCGAAGGCGAGGATCGTGGTCATCGGTCGAGGCCGAACGTCGAGCTCGAGGGCTCGTCAGCGTGGGGGTGCAGGTGCACGTGGTCGGGATGGGCGTGGTGCCCTTCGGGGCGCGGAGGTGGGCCGTCGGACTGGACCCGCCCGTGGGACATGACGACGGCGCGCTCGATGAGGCTCTCCAGCGGGCCGAGCTCGTGAGCGACGAGGACCACCGAGCCTCCGTTGTTGGACAGGTGGCCCAGCGCACCGGCAAGGGTGTCCTGGCTGTCGGCGTCGACCCCGGCGGTCGGCTCGTCGAGGACGAGCACCTCGGGCTCACCCGCCAGGGCGCGCGCGATGAGGACCCGCTGCTGCTGGCCGCCGGACAGCGTTGCCACGAGGTCGTCGACGCGGTGCGCCAGCCCGACGTCCTCCAGCGCGTGCTCGACCGCTGCCCGGTCGGCGCCGGAGAACCGGCGGAAGCGGTTGAGCCGCCCCGTGCGTCCGCTGGCGACGACCTCGCCGACGGTGGCCGGCACGCCGCCACCGACGGAGAGCCGCTGGGGCACGTACCCGAGGCGCGGCCAGTCACGGAACCTGGCCACCGGGGTGCCGAAGACGCTGAGCTGCCCTGCCGCCAAGGGGTTCAGGCCGACGAGCGTGCGGACGAGCGTGGTCTTGCCCGAGCCGTTGGCCCCGAGGATCGCGACGAACTCGCCCTCGTCGACCGTCATGCTGACGTCCTCGAGGATGCGGCGGCCGCCGAGGACGACGGTGCCGTGCTGCAGGTCGAAGACGGTCATCCCGTGCATCCCAGGGCGAGGCGGAGTGCGGCGGCGTTGCGGCGCTGCACGGTCAGGTAGTCGTCGCCGTGACGGACGCCCTCGACCGGGTCGAGCACGGCTGTCCGGGCGCCGATCTCCGACGCGACGGTCCGGGCGACCTTCGGGTCCACCAGGGACTCGAAGAAGATCGTGGTGACGTGGTGCGTCTTCGCGAAGGTCGCCACCTCCGCGAGCTTGCGCGGGGAGGGCTCCTCGTCCGGGGAGACGCCGGTGATGCCCCGCTGGACGAGCCCGTAGCGGCTCGCGAGGTAGCCGAACGCGCTGTGGCTCGTGACGACGTCCTTGCGCGCGCAGCCCATGAGGTCGGACTGGAAGAGCGTGTCGAGGGCCTCGAGCCTCTTGACGACTGCGGCTGCCCGGGCCTGGTAGGCCGCAGCGTGCGCCGCGTCCTTCGCCCCGAGGCGGGCGGCGAGGGCGTCGGCGATCGCCTCCATCCGCACCGGGTCGAGCCAGATGTGCGGGTCCTTGGACGTCTGCTCGTCGCCGCCGTCCAGCGCCTGCTGGGAGACGACCTTGCCGAGGTCCAGGCCCTGCTTGCCGGACCCGAGCGCGTCGTCGACGGACGGCTGGAAGCCATGCAGGTAGACGACGACGGCGGCCTGCTCGACGAGCCCGACCTGGCGGGGGGTCAGCTCGACGTCGTGCGGCTCCGCGCCCGGCGGCACGAGATCGGTGACGTCGACGTCGAGCCCGCCGACCTGCTCGGCGACCCACGCGAAGGGGTAGGCGCTCGCGACGACCTGCAGCTTGCCGTCGTGCCGGAAGCCGCTCGTGCAGGCGGCCGCGAGGAGCAGCAGGCACAGGGCGAGGTGGCGCACGCCCGTCACCTAACCCGAAATGGAAACCGTTGTCAAAATCGGCCGGCGACGACGAGGACGATGAGCGCGAGCACGGCGGCGCGCAGCAGCCGCTGCGGGGGAAGCAGCACGGGCCAGGCGAAGTACAGCTGCATGCCGAGCAGCGCGAGGAGCAGCACCAGCAGGACGGCGCCGGCCGGGCCGGGGACCAGCAGGCCACCGAGCAGGAGACCGACCACGAGCACGAACGGCACCCAGCGCGGGGCCTTGGCCAGCAGCACGATGGCGGGACCGACCTTGAGCTCGACGGAGCGGCGGAAGCTGGCCACGTCACTAGCCTGCACCACGTGATCGTCGTCAGCCGGTTCGACACCACCTCTTCCGACTTCGAGACGCGCGCCCGGGCCGCGCTCGACGTGCTCAGCACCCGTCCCGGCTTCGTGCGCGGACGGCTCGGGCGGGCCGCTGACGACGCGAGCGCCTGGGTCCTGACCACGGAGTGGGACAGCGTGGGCAGCTACCGCCGCAGCCTGTCCTCCTACGAGGTCAAGGTCGTCGCTACGACGCTGCTGGCCGAGGGCCGCGACGAGCCGAGCGCCTTCGAGGTGGTGCACGCCGTCGACGCGGCGCAGCCGCCCGCGCCCCCGCCGAGCCGGCGTGCCCAGGCAGGATCAGAGGCATGAACCGCCTCGCCATCGGCATGACCTCGGCCCTGCTGCTCCTCGCCACTGCCTGCAGCGGCTCGTCGAAGGGGGCGTCGTGCAGCGGCCTTCCGCGCGCGGATCCGGCGGCCGCGATGCCGCCCGGCCTGCCGCCGGTCGACGGGCAGGTGCTGTACGAGCCGTCGCTGCTGGGCAAGACGCACATCGTCTTCGGGCTCGTGCACCGCAAGGACTTCGTCGGGCTCCGGGACGACTACGTCACGAAGCTCAAGGCGGCCGGGTGGAGGATCGACGGCACCGACCAGGAGTCCGTCGAGGCCGAGGCGCAGTTCTCCAAGAACCCGCCGCTGGTCGCCGGCACCATCAAGGTCCAGCCCGTGCGGACCTGCCCTGGCTACGTGACGATCCGGTACAAGCTGAGCCTCTGAGCAAGCGGGTTGTGGCCGGGTCGTAGGGTGCTGTCCACCACCCCGCCGACCGCCAGCCGGACTGGAGCCAACGCTGATGAGCTCACCCCACGAAACCGCTCGCTTCGCTCACGCTTTCGTGGGGACCCCGAGATGAGCAAGTCCAAGACGCCCGACCGCATGGACACGATCGTCTCCCTCAGCAAGCGGCGGGGTCTCGTCTACCCGTCGTCGGAGATCTACGGCGGCCTGCGGGCGAGCTGGGACTACGGCCCGCTCGGAGTGGAGCTGAAGAACAACGTCAAGCGCCAGTGGTGGAAGTCCATGGTGCAGGGCCGTGACGACGTCGTCGGTCTCGACTCCTGCGTCATCCTCGCGCGGGAGGTCTGGGAGACGAGCGGCCACGTCGCCACCTTCACCGACCCGCTCACGGAGTGCACGTCGTGCCACAAGCGGTATCGCGCCGACCACCTCGAGGAGGCGCAGCCCGGCAAGGCGTTGGCCGACATCGCCTGCCCCAACTGCGGCAACCGCGGGACCTTCACCGACCCGCGCCAGTTCTCCGGCCTGCTGAAGACCTTCCTCGGGCCCGTCGAGGACGAGAGCGGCCTCGCCTACCTGCGACCCGAGACGGCGCAGGGCATCTTCATCAACTACCTCAACGTCCAGCAGTCCGCGCGACGCAAGCCGCCCTTCGGCATCGGCCAGATCGGCAAGAGCTTCCGCAACGAGATCACGCCCGGCAACTTCATCTTCCGCACCCGCGAGTTCGAGCAGATGGAGATGGAGTTCTTCGTCAAGCCGGGCGAGGACGAGCAGTGGCACCAGTACTGGATCGACACCCGGCTCGCCTGGTTCACCGGCCTGGGCGTGGATCCCGACAACCTGCGGCTCTACGAGCACCCGGCCGAGAAGCGCTCGCACTACTCGACGCGGACGGTCGACATCGAGTACCGCTTCAACTTCACCGGCACCGAGTGGGGTGAGCTCGAGGGCATCGCCAACCGCACGGACTACGACCTGACGGTGCACTCGAAGGCCACCGGCGTGGACCTCTCCTACTTCGACCAGGAGAGCGGCGAGCGCTACACCCCCTACGTCATCGAGCCGGCCGTCGGGGTCGACCGCTCGGCCCTCGTCTTCCTGCTCGACGCCTATCACGAGGACGAGGCGCCCAACGCCAAGGGCGTCATGGAGAAGCGCGTCGTGCTCAAGCTCGACCCGCGGCTCGCGCCGGTCAAGGCCGCGGTCCTCCCGCTGTCCCGCAACGCGGACCTCAGCCCCGTCGCCCGTGACCTGGCCGCGAAGCTCCGGGTGCACTGGAACGTCGACTTCGACGACGCCGGGGCCATCGGTCGTCGCTACCGCCGCCAGGACGAGATCGGTACGCCCTACTGCGTGACCGTCGACTTCGACTCGCTCGAGGACCAGGCGGTGACGGTCCGCGAGCGCGACACCATGACCCAGGAGCGCGTGACGCTCGACCAGGTCGAGCGCTACCTCAACGACAAGCTCGGACCGGTCTAGGAGAAGCGCATGAAGTACGTGTACGACTTCGCCGAGGGCTCCAGGGACATGAAGGACCTGCTCGGTGGCAAGGGCGCGAACCTCTCCGAGATGACCAACCTCGGGCTGCCGGTGCCGCCGGGCTTCGTCATCACGACCGAGGCGTGCACTGCGTACCTCGCTAGCGGTGACGTGCCTGCCGAGCTGGCGGCCGAGGTGACCGAGCACCTCGACGCCCTCGAGAAGGCCATGGGCAAGAAGCTCGGCCAGGCCGACGACCCGCTGCTGGTGAGCGTCCGCTCGGGCGCGAAGTTCTCGATGCCCGGGATGATGGACACCGTCCTCAACATCGGGCTCAACGACGCCTCCGTCCTCGGTCTGGCGAAGCAGGGCGACGAGCGGTTCGCGTGGGACTCCTACCGGCGGCTCCTGCAGATGTTCGGAAAGACCGTGCTCGGCGTCGACGGCGAGCTCTTCGAGCACGCGCACGACGAGGCCAAGAAGGCCAAGGGCACGACGAACGACCTCGACCTCGACGCCGCCGACCTGCAAGGGCTCGTCGACACGTTCAAGGGCATCGTGCGCGAGGCCACCGGCCGTGACTTCCCGCAAGACCCGCGCGAGCAGATGGACCTCGCGACCAAGGCGGTCTTCGACAGCTGGAACGGCGAGCGCGCCCGGCTCTACCGGCGGCAGGAGCGCATCCCGGCCGACCTCGGCACCGCCGTCAACGTCTGCTCGATGGTCTTCGGCAACCTCGGCATGGACAGCGGCACGGGGGTCGCCTTCACGCGCGACCCGTCCTCCGGTGCCCAGGGCGTCTACGGCGACTACCTGCAGAACGCGCAGGGCGAGGACGTCGTCGCCGGCATCCGCAACACGCTGCCCCTGCAGGATCTCGAGGGACTGGACAAGAAGTCCTACGACGAGCTCATGGGCATCATGGGCACGCTCGAGCATCACTACCGCGATCTCTGCGACATCGAGTTCACGATCGAGCGCGGCAAGCTGTGGATGCTGCAGACCCGTGTCGGCAAGCGCACTGCGGGTGCCGCGTTCCGCATCGCGACACAGCTCGTCGACGAGGGCCTCATCGACCTCGACGAGGCGCTGCTGCGGGTCACCGGCGCGCAGCTGGCGCAGCTCATGTTCCCCCGCTTCGGGGACACCTCCGGCGCGCGCAAGCTCACCAAGGGCATGGGCGCCTCGCCCGGCGCAGCCGTCGGCAAGGCGGTGTTCTCCTCCTCCGCCGCCGAGGAGTGGGCCAACCGAGGCGAGGACGTGATCCTCGTACGCCGCGAGACCAACCCGGACGACCTGGCTGGGATGATCGCGGCCCGGGGCATCCTCACGTCGCGCGGCGGCAAGACGTCCCACGCCGCCGTCGTCGCCCGGGGCATGGGGAAGACCTGCGTCTGCGGTGCCGAGGAGCTCGAGGTCTCGACGTCGGCGAAGACCATCACCCTGCGCGACGGCACGGTCGTGAAGGAGGGCGATGTCCTGTCCATCGACGGGACGACGGGTGAGGTCTTCTCGGGCGAGGTCGCGGTCGCCCCGTCGCCGGTGGTCGAGTACTTCGAGAGCGGGAGCGCGACCGATGACGACCTCGTCCAGGCCGTCGACCGGCTCATCTCGCACGCGGACGCCGTGCGTCGGCTGAAGGTCCGCGCCAACGCCGACACGGGCGAGGATGCCGCCCGCGCCCGGCGCTTCGGCGCCCAGGGGATCGGCCTGTGCCGGACCGAGCACATGTTCCTCGGCGATCGGCGCCAGCTCGTCGAGGACCTCATCCTCGCCGACACCGACAGCGAGCGGGACGCTGCGCTCGACGCGCTGCTTCCCCTTCAGCGCAGCGACTTCGCGGAGATCCTGCGGACGATGGACGGGCTGCCCGTCACGGTCCGGCTCATCGACCCGCCGCTGCACGAGTTCCTGCCCGACCTCACCTCACTGTGCGTGGAGGTGGCGGTCGCAGAGGCCCGCGGTGAGGACGCCGACCCCAAGCTGCACCGGCTGCTCGAGGAGGTGCAGCGCCTGCACGAGCAGAACCCCATGCTCGGGCTGCGCGGAGTACGCCTCGGCCTGGTGATCTCCGGGCTGTTCGCCCTGCAGGTGCGCGCGCTCGCCGAGGCGGCGAAGGCGCTCAAGGACGAAGGGCTCGACCCACGCCCCGAGGTGATGGTGCCGCTCGTCGCAGCGGTCCAGGAGCTCGAGCTCGTCCGCGACGAGGCCGAGCAGATCCTCGCCGAGGTCGGTGTCGAGGCCCCCATCGGCACGATGATCGAGGTGCCGCGGGCCGCTCTCACCGCCGGGCAGATCGCCGAGGCCGCGGAGTTCTTCTCCTTCGGGACGAACGACCTCACCCAGATGGGCTGGGGCTTCAGCCGTGACGACGTGGAGGCGGCGTTCTTCAGCCGCTACCTCGACCTCGGGATCTTCGGCGTCAGCCCCTTCGAGTCGCTCGACCGCGACGGTGTCGGGCGGCTCGTGCGCATCGCCGCGGAGGAAGGCCGGCGGACCCGCCCCGACCTGCACCTCGGGGTGTGCGGCGAGCACGGGGGCGACCCTGACTCCGTGCACTTCTTCCACGACGCCGGGCTCGACTACGTCAGCTGCTCGCCGTTCCGCGTCCCCGTCGCCCGGTTGGAGGCCGGGCGCGCCGCACTGGAGGCGACCGGCAGCGACACGCGCTAGTGCTGCTCTTCCTCTTCTCCAAGACGGTCCGCCGGATCCTGGCGGCCCTGGTGCTGCTGCCCGTCCTCATCTTCGGTGCCGCCGCGGCCCGCGTCTGGTGGGTGGCCCGCCAGGACGACCGGCCGCACTCGGACGCCATCGTCGTCCTCGGCGCCTCGCAGTTCGACGGACGACCGTCGGCGGTCTTCAAGGCCCGGCTCGACCACGCCGCGGAGCTCTACCGTGCGGGTGTCGCACCGCGCATCGTCACCGTCGGCGGCGGCCGCACGGGCGACCGCTTCACGGAGGCGGAGGCGGGCAAGCGCTACCTGGCCGGAGTGGGCGTCACGTCGGTCTTCGCCGTCGGCGTCGGCAGCGACACGCTGCAGTCCCTCAAGGCACTGGACGCCTTCTACAAGGCGCAGAGCTGGCACAGCGCAGTGCTCGTCACCGACCCCTGGCACTGCCTCCGGTCGCGGACGATGGCGCAGGACCTGGGGCTCAAGGCCGCCACGTCCCCGGTGCGCACCGGGCCGGCCGTGGCGAGCCGGTCGACCGAGGTCCGCTACGTCGCGCGTGAGGCGGCGGCCTACCTCTACTACCGGGTCTTCCACCGATCGAGCGAGGCCGGCCCGCGCGCAGTCTGACCGGACGTCAGGTGCGGAGGTAGAAGACCCAGCGACCCACGGGGCGGAAGCCGACGCGCTCGTAGACGCTGTAGCCGTCCGGGCTCGCCTGCAGCTGCACGTGCTCGGCGCCCAGGTCGAAGGCGAACGCTGACGCGTGCCGGGTCAGCGCCTCACCGAGTCCGCGGCCGCGCAGCGCAGGAGGGACCGAGATCGCAAACAGCCCCGCCCCCGGTCCGCGCCGACGCATGCCTGCGGTGCCGATGACGTGCCCGTCATCGTCCCGGGCCAGGAAGAGGTTCACGCCGTCGACCGCGGCGGCCGGGCGCGGCAGCCAGGTCTCCGGCTCGTTCCCGGACACCTCGAAACCGCGCGCCATGGCGGCGTAGAACTCGTCCAGCCCCGACGGCACCTCGACCCGGTCGATGCTGACCGGGTACGGGCCGGGCTCGGGCCGGTCGAGGAGCACCATCTCCGTGACCCGCTCCTCGAGCTTCCAGCCCTCGTTGACGAGCAGGTTCTGCTGCGGGTGCTCGGCCACGATGTGCACGGGCCCGGGCTCGCCGGCGGCGGCCAGCGCGTCGATCACGGCGCGCAGGTCGGCCGTGGGGTCGTGCACCCAGCACGGGATCGGGATCGCCGACCCCACGACGCCGGCGGCGCCCGGCAGCTCGACCAGGTGCCCGCCGAACCGGCCGTGCCCCTCCACGACCGTGGCCAGGATCGCCCTGACCGCGAGGCCCCAGAGGTCGTCGACGTGCATCCAGAGATCCTCTCGTCTCCCTACATCGCGGGTGGGCGGG
>Ga0207705_10001204_pt1 | contig 20990 bp, 20 predicted proteins | sample KBSC13metaG_FD_184314 | JGI IMG/M metagenome (GOLD analysis project Ga0207705, IMG submission 184314) | Corn rhizosphere microbial communities from Kellogg Biological Station, Michigan, USA - KBS C1-3 metaG (SPAdes) (version 2) | ecosystem: Host-associated > Plants > Roots > Rhizosphere > Soil ... | reverse complement strand
CACCAGCGCGGGATCGATGGGCTCGAACGGCGCCTTTTCGCGTGTCAGCGTATTATACAGTCTGAGTATGGGGGCGTTCGTCGCCATGAACCTTGCCTGCTCGACGGATGACGCGGGGCAGCGGGTTCTTCGCAAACGATACGATGGAATGAAGAAAACCGCGCCGCCGACCTGAGGTTAGCGGATAATAATCGAGGCGGTAATGCAGATTTCGCCAGCGGTTTTCATGGCGCGCAATTTGCCGTCCCGACGCGGCGAAAGCAAGCGCAATCGCTCAAGTCCTTCCTGGCAGCCTGGCCGGCGACCCCCGGGCCGCCAGCCAGCGCGGTCAGTTCCTCTTGGCGCGATAGGTGTTGTGGCACTCGTTGCAGGTCGAGGCGATGAGCTTGATGTCGGCCTTATATCTTTCCATGTCGCCCGCCTTCACCGCGGCAATGCCGTCGGCGGCCGCGTCGGCACCCTTCTTGAAAATGGCGGTGAACTGGTCGAATTGCTCCCAGATGATCGGCAGCGCGATCGACCTGTCGGTCAGCGAACCTTTCGGGAACCGCGACGGCAGCTTGGTGTAATTGGCTTCGACGGTGGTCAGCGCCTCAATCGCCTTGTCGCCGGTGAATGCATCAGATCCCTTGAGAGTACGACCATCCTCTTTCATCGAGGCCTGCCGGGCAGCGACCAGGTCGGCCGCATTCATCGGCGAAGCGGCAAAGACCGTCGCACCGGCCGTCACTGACAGCAGGCCGGCGAGCGCCAGCACGGTGAATCTTCTCGGGGTCATGATGGCTCCAAAGCGTTGTTCGACAGGAGTGCAATGCAATCGCGGCGGCGATAGGTACCCGCCCGCGCCTCTTGCACCAAACACTACCGGACCGGTAGTCGTCCCCAATAAGCCGGTGGGTCGTGTTCAGCTTTTTGTGAGCAGGGTCACAACCTGGTCAATGGCGCCGAAACTCGGCCGCTCGTTGGCATCGATCGCCGCGATCACGACCCGATCGCCAGGCTTGAGAAACGGCGTTCGGGCCCGCCCGTATTTGAGCTTTTCCACCGTGCGTGCCTCCGCGATGCAGGCAAAACCGATGCCCTCCCGCCGAATGGGCGGCGTTTCGTGGTGCCGATTGGAAATGGTGCCGCCGCCGAGAATGGTGCCCGCGCCAAGGGCGCGGGTCTGTGCCGCCCCCATGATCAGCTCGGCAAAGTCGAAATGCATGTCGACACCGGCGTCGGGCTGCCCGAGCAGCATGCCGTTGATCAACACGCGCACCGGCAAGTGCAGCTTGTCGTCCCGCCAGGCGGAGCCAAGCTCGTCGAGCGTCGCTACCACCGGGGCAAAAGAGGTCGCGGGCTTGGCGTGAAAGAAGCCAAAGCCCTGCTGCAGATCGCCGGCAACGAGCTTTCGCAACGACACATCATTGCAAATGGTGATGAGGCGGATGGCTGCCACGGCCTCGGCGCGGGTCGGCCGCATCGGCACCGGCCCCAGTACGAGCGCCACCTCCGCCTCGAGATCTGGAACCAGCCCGTCTTCGGGCACAACCATCGGATCATGGGCGCCGGCGAGGTGGTCCGAGGCCCCCTGATAGAACAGCGGCCTCTGCGATTGCAGTTCCGCGTCGAGGCTGCCCTGCAATGTCCGCACCCGTTCGAGATGACTGAGATAGCCGGCCCCATCGATGAACTGGTAAGCGCGCGGCAGCGGCGCCATGGCCAGTGCCGGATCAAACGGCTGCGAGCCGATCCGCCCGCCGTTGAGAGCGCCGGACAGCTCCTCGAGCGCCGGCCTCACACTGTCCCACTGGTCGAGCGCCGCCTGCAGGTTCGGCGCGATGCGGCCCGCCGACACACAGCGCGCCAGGTCCGTCGAGACGACTACCAATTGCCCGTCGGGCCGGCCGTTGCGGAGGGTGCCGAGCTTCATCTGTTGCCTTTCTTCGCCAGTGGCCGGGCATTAACGCTTGGGCCAGCTATAGTGCACCAGCGCCGGTCAGGTTTATGTTAAGGGTCGCGGAATTGGCGCATCGGGCGTCTTCAGGAAACGTGCGCAGCGGTTATCCGATTCGGAAAGCGCGACCGCCCAAGGGTAGGAGCCCCATTTTGATTGGATCAAAATGGGAAAATCCAGATGGCTAGCCGAGGAGCGATGGTGCTGCCCGTCTTCATTCGCCGGAATTTTGGTCTGGCCGCCGCGGCCTTCGCAGCCCTTGCCCTGCTCGGGCTCGATACCGGAGCCGCGCTGGCGCAATCGGCGAGCTGCGCGCAGCTCAACGCCACCCTGCAGTCGCTCGATAGCAACGGCGACTTCCGCAATGCGGATCGCGGCAACAGTGACCTCAGATCGTTGCAGGCCAATGAGCGCGGGGCCGAGAGCGCCTATATCCGCACGGGTTGCCAGCGCGACCAGCAGCAGGGTTACCCGCAGACTCCGCAATGTCGCGGGCTGGCGAAGCAAATCCTGTCGCAACGGGCCCAGATTGCACAGCTCACCCAAAGCCTCGGCAATGCCGATGCCGTGTCGCAACGCCGCGAGCAGGTGCTGCAGGACATCGCCCGCTTCGGCTGCAACCAGCAGGATTCGCAAGCCCGCTTTTCAAACGACGGCGGCGGCAGCTATCAGGCGCCCCGCCGGCGCAATTTTCTCGAGCAATTGTTCGGCGGACGCCAGAGCGTCGACGACACCGGCTACGGCGATCCCAGCCAATACGACGGCGGCGACCAGATCCAGGACCCCTATGCCGACATGCAATCGACACAGGACACCATTCGCACCGTCTGCGTCCGCCTGAGCGACGGCTATTACTGGCCGGTGAGCTACGCCACCACACGCGACTACATCACGCAGGACGCCCAGACCTGCCAGGCCGCCTGCCCCGACCAGTCGGTCGATCTCTATTACTATAACAATCCCGGCCAGGAGCCGGAGCAGATGATCAATACGATCGGGCAGCCCTACACCTCGCTCCCCACCGCGTTTGCCTATCGCAAGAGTTTCGATATCGCCAATACCTGCAAGCCGCAGCAGACGCTGGGCCAGGTGGCGATGGACGATCTCGGCGACGGGCGCCTCAGGGCGATGATCAGCTATGGCGGCGACACCTTCCCGCTGCCGCTGCGCGATCCGCGTTCGGCCGAAGTCGCCATCCAGATGGCGAGCGCGCCGAGCCTCGATATCCCCCTGCCCCGCCCGCGCCCCGATGCAGCGGAAACGACGCCGGCCGTGGTGCCTACCGCCGCCCCCGTCGTCTCGGCCGCCGACCGGATCGTCAAGGTCGGCAATAAGATCGTGCGGGTCGTTGGCCCCGATACGCCCTACGCGCCGCCGACCATGCCGGCCGATACTTCAGGCTGATCGGCGCCAGCGCCTGGGTTTCAGAGGGCATCACCAATCCCCTCCGGCGTCATGGCCGGGCGTGCCCCGGTCATCCAGCCAGAGGCTCCGCAATATCGGCGACAGGGACGGGCTACCTCCGCCACGACGCCTGCTGGATTGGCGCCGCCTGCTGGGTGGCCGGGTCAGGCCCGGCCATGACGGCGGAGGGGGTGGCGCATCAGAGGCCGGGTTGACGCAGCCGCCGCTGCGCTTCTTCGCGCCCGATCAGCGGCAGCAGCGATTTCAGGTCCGGGCCGTCATGGCGGCCGGTCAGGGCCAGCCGTAACGGTTCGAACAGCGATCGCCCCTTGCGGCCGGACTGCGCCTTGAGCGAATTGGCCCAGGCGCCAAACGTCTCCTCGCCCCAGGGCTCCTGTGGCAGCAGGCTTCCGGCTTCCCCGACGAAGGCTTGATCCTCGGGCGCCACCTGCGGCTCGACCGGACCGCGCACCAGCCGGGCGAGGTCGGCAATATCGTCGAACCGGGTGAGATTGCCGCGCAGGCCCAGCCACAACTCCTCATCGTCGAGCCCCAGAGCCGCGAGCCGCGGTTGCGCCGTCGCATAATCCATGCCGTGCAGCATCCGGGCATTGAGGCTCTCGAGCTCGGCAGGATCGAAGCGCGCCGGCCCGTGCGAAATCATCGAGAGGTCGAGCCGGTCGGCAATCGCATCGAGGCTCGCATATGGCTCGATGGGAAGGCTGGTGCCAGTCAGCACCGCCATGGCGGCAACCGCCAGCGGCTCGAATCCCGCGTCGCGCAAATCCTCGAGCGAGAGCGAACCGAGGCGTTTCGAAAGCCCGCCGCCGTCAGCGGCCGTCAGCAGGTTGTGGTGGCCGAAGCGCGGCAACGGCGCCCCCAGCGCCTCGAACAATTCGATCTGCGTGCCGGTGTTGGAAAGGTGGTCCTCGCCGCGGATGACATGGGTGATGCCAAGCTCGATATCGTCGACAACCGAGGTCAGGGTATAGAGATAGCTGCCGTCTTCGCGCACCAGAACGGGATCCGACATCGACGCGGTGTTGATGGTCTGCGGGCCCCGGATGAGATCGTCGAGGGCCACCGCCCGGCCATCGAGCCGAAAGCGCCAATGGGGCTTGCGCCCCTCGGCCGCGAACCGCGCATGGTCGGAATCGGTGAGGTTCAGGCCGGCGCGGTCGTAGATCGGCGGCTTGCCCAGGGCCCGCGCCCGCCCCCGCTTCCGATCGAGTTCGTCCTCGCTCTCATAGGCGCGATAGAGGCGCCCGGCGGCAATCAGGCGATCGCGGGCCGCATGGTACATCGCCGTGCGATCCTGCTGGCGCACCACCACATCCGGTACGATGCCGAGCCAGGCGAGGTCCCGGTGAATCCCCGCGGCCGATTCCTCGGTCGAACGCACCAGATCGGTATCGTCGAGTCGGAGCACGTAGGTGCCGCCGCGCTGGCGCACGAACAGCCAGTTGAGCAGCGCCGGCCGGGCATTGCCAAGATGCAGCTTGCCCGTCGGCGAAGGGGCATAGCGAACGATGACGGGGTGGGCAGAAGCGATGATGCTGTCTGTCATTCGACGCCCTGGCGAGCGGGCCGGATGGGCTTGCCGATGGCCTTGCCGCTATCGTCGCGGTAGCCATTGGTGATCGGGTATTTGCGGCCGAGGCCGAACGATTTGGGCGTCAGCTTGACCCCCGGCCCCGCCTGCCGACGCTTATACTCGGCCAGATAGACCATGCGCTCGATCCGCTTCACCAGCGACAGGTCGAACCGCCCATCGCCCTGCTGCACGATTTCGATCAGCGACAGCTCGTCCTCCACCAGCCCGGTGAGGATTTCGTCGAGGATGGGATAGGGCGGCAGGCTGTCCTGGTCCTTCTGGTTGGGCCTGAGCTCGGCGGTTGGCGCCCTGTCGATGATCGCCTGCGGGATCACCTCGCCGGCGGGGCCGAAGCAGTCGCCGGGCAGATGCTCGTTGCGCCAGCGCGCCAGCGCGTAGACCTGCATCTTCAGCAGGTCCTTGATCGGGTTGAAGCCGCCGTTCATGTCGCCATAGATGGTGGCGTAGCCGACCGCCATCTCCGACTTGTTGCCGGTGGTCAGCAGCATGCCGCCGAACTTGTTGGAGATCGCCATCAGCACCAGGCCGCGCATCCGCGACTGCAGGTTTTCCTCGGTGGTGTCCTCGGGCTTGCCGGCAAAGATCGGCGCCAGTTCGGCCTTCACCGCATCGACCGGCACACCGACCGGCACTACGTCGTACCGCACCCCCAGCCGCTCGGCGCAATCCTTGGCATCGTGCAGGCTCTCGTCGGAGGTGTAGTGGTAAGGCAGCATCAGGCAGTGCACGTTGTTCTTGCCGAACGCATCGACGGCCATGGCGGCGACCACGGCGCTGTCGATGCCGCCCGACAGGCCCAGCACGACCTTCTTGAAGCCGTTCTTCAGCACATAGTCGCGCAGCCCAAGGACCGCAGCGCGCCATGGTGCTTCGTCGGCGGAAACCATCGGCACGGTCTCGCCCTTAGTGCAGCGCCAGCCGTCCGGTCCGCGCTCCCAGTCGGAGAGCACCATGTCGGGGGCGAACGACTTACCCTGGAATACCCGCCCCGTGCCCGGTTCGATGCCGAACGAGGCGCCGTCGAACACCAGTTCATCCTGCCCGCCGACCTGATTGAGATAGAGCAGCGGCACGCCGGTATCGGCCACCCGGCTCTCGACCAGCCGGAAGCGCTGCGCCTGCTTGTCGCGCCAATAGGGCGAGCCATTCGGGCAGAGCAGCAGTTCCGCCCCGCTACGCACCAGGCTGGCGCAGACATCGTGATGCCAGATGTCCTCGCAGATCGGTACGCCGATGGAGAACCCCTTGATCATTATCGGCCCGGGCAGCAGGCCGGGCGCGAAATAGCGCTTCTCGTAGAACACGTCGTCATTGGGAAGCTCGTGCTTGAACCGGGTGGCGAGGATTTCGCCCCGTTCGGCCAACAGCACGGCGTTGCGCAGCGTGCCGTTATCTTCCCGCCAGACCGTCGGCAGCAGCAGGCTGATGCCGGTATCCTTCGCGTCGGCCACCAGCGCCCTTGCGGCGTCCATGGCGTCGTCGATGAAGCGCGCCTTGAACAGCAGATCCTCGGGAAAATAGCCGGTGAGGAAGAGTTCGGAAAACATCAGGATGTCGGCCTTGGCCGCCACGGCATCCTTCAGCGCCTTGCGCGCCTGGCCCAGATTGTGGGTCAGCGCCCCGACCAGGGGATTGAGCTGCGCCAGCGCGATACGAAGTCGATCAGTCACGGAAAACCGCCGGATTGCCAGAACGCGCAAGACTTAGCCGCTCGCCCGGTGGGGGGCAAGCGGCGTAAATGCGGCAGCGGGGCGCCCAGCAGACGGCGCCGGCTCAGAACTTGTAGGTCATTTCGGCCAGCGGTCCGAAGCGGAACATCGACCAAGGATTGGAGGTCGAGATATAGCGTTGGGTGCCGGCCACGGACGGCGCGGCGGGGCTGTTGTCGTTGACGGTGATGGTGTCGAAGCTGGTGTCGGCCTGCCCCTGCAGGTACCAGGCGCGCCCACCGAGCCGGAAGACCATGTTGTCCGTCGGATGGAAGCCGACCATCACCTCGGCCATGGCGCCATATCCCCAGCCATCGATATCGACCGCCGAGGACTGGAAGGTGCTTGAATTGCCGTTGATTTGCACCGGCACTCCCAGGGCGCCCAGCGTCCCATGCAATTTAGCGAAGGGCACCGCGGCGACTTCGCCGCTGATGTCGAACATCGGGCTGAGATCGGTCTTGCCCGAAAGGCCGAGCCGGAGCGCGTTGACGTCGACATCGTCAGGCTGGCTGTCCATGGGCCCGATCACGCCGCCGCCGGCATAGCTGAACTGCCCCGCCGTGGTGCCGACGGTGAAATTGGCGCGCCCAAGATTGGGCGAATCGTTCCAGTGCATCACGCCGGCGAAGGGACCGAAGGCGGAATTGGAGGGATTCTTGCCGAGCCAGGAATAGCCGAGGTCGGCGCCGCCGTAATAGATGTGGCCGTCGCTGACCGGCGCCGTGGCGAACGAATCGTAGGTCGCCGTGCCGTCGATCTTGAACGCCATGCCGATGAGGCCCTTGGCGTAGAAATTGGTGGAAGCGTCATCGATGCGGAAATGCGCTTCCGCCGCGTGGGAGTTGTCCTTGTCATCGAGGGTCACCGCCCCGGACTGGAAGCTCTGTGCGCCCCAGGAGTACCAGTAGCGCACGCCCAGCTCGAAGCTCAGCGGATTGTTCTGGTCCGCACTGTCCCAGTTGTTGTCGAAGCCGGAGCGAAGCTGGTCCCCGGCGGCCGGGACTTGCCAGTCCGCCGCGAGCCCTGGCGTTGCCATGACCAGACATGCAGCGGGGGCAGCGAAAAGCGCGATCAGGCGGCTCATGGGGACACTCCGGAGCATAGCTGGCGACGGGGTGATTTATGGCTTGTTAGGGTTAATGTTCCGCTAAGCTCGCCCTATCCGTACGGCAAACTGAACGAGCCCCGGTCACGACAACCGGGGCCCAGAATTGCAACTGGCGGGACGATCAGAGGCGATGCGGCAGACCCTGAGCCCCCTGCCGGCTGTGCAGCGTGTGCGCCGCCAGCGCCCCGAAGCCGAGCCCTAGTGTCGTCCACAGGATGACCTGCATGCCGAGTGAAGCCAGTCGGAAATTCCACAGCACGACGGCCGAGAAGGCGGCGGGCACCTCGTTGACCGGCGGCATTACATAGCCAGCGATGGCCACCACGACGACATAGACCGCGGCGGCGGCGATCACCGCGTTCCACGTGCCGAGCCGGGCCAGCAGGCCGCGCCCGAGGTTCACTGCGGCGACCATCGCCACGATCGAGATGACGATCATGCCGAAGTAGAGCGCGGTCCGGCTGCCGATCGTCTCCGGGTTGCCGAACGAGGGCGGATTCGCCGGATATTTGAGCTGCGGCACGAGGACAATGGCCACAAATCCCGCCAGGGCCAGCAAGGCGGCCGTGGTGCGGGGCCCGAGCCGGCCAAGTCGGCCATGGGCAAAGGCGAAGAGCAGCGAGAAGATGCCGCCGATGGCAGCGCCATAGACCACCACCCCGGTCAGCAGCCCCCAACTCGCCTGCACGGCGCGGCTGACGAGTTCGGGCTCGGGGGCGTCCCCGGCCAATTGGTGGACATGGTCTTCGAAGGCGATGGCGAGATCGACCTCGGGTTCGCCAAACAGCTTGGCGAAGGCAAACACCAGCAGCCCCGCGAGGATGCCAACCAGCATCCCCCGGATGAGAAGCGTTCTTGTCATGATGGGCCCCTCAGTGACAGGGGAAGCCGAGCAGGTGCCGGCCGTCATGCACCCATTCATGCACGTACATGCCGGAGATGAGCGAGGTCGCCCCCTCCTCGGCGCCGACGAAATAGATCGCCAGCAGGGCCAGCAGGCCGCCGAAAATCAGCCACGGCAGCAGTTCGCGCAACGGAATCGGCACCACTTCTGGTGCGAGGGCAATATCTGACATCGTTACTCCTCGGGATTTCGCGTCCCAGTGGGTTGACGCATGGGCATGGCCGGGTCTGACTTCCTCGGATGCCCGCCGGGCACCGTTCGGTTACAGTGGCGCGACCGCGCCGGACTCTCACCGGCTTCCAAACCATGACTGCGCAATGCCGACCGTAAGGAGCGAGGCCCCACTATGTCAATGCGAGTTGCGCCATGCCGACGCGCCTGCTGCTGATCGCCCACGGCGCCACTGCCGCGACGCGCCGGGCGGCCTTTCCGCTGGATGAGCCGATCGAAGCGGCTGCGCACGAGCTGGCCAATGCGATCGCCCCGAACCTGATGCCGGCCCACCGCCATTATACCGCGCCCGAACGGCGATGCCGCGAAACAGCCGAAGCACTGGGCCTTGCCGCCGAACCGCAAACCCTGCTGGCCGACCTCGACCTCGGGCGCTGGCGGGGCAAGTCGTTCGACGCCATGCTCGAAGAAGGCCCGCAGGCCATCGCCGCCTGGACCTCAGATCCGGCGAGCCGCGTGCACGGCGGTGAATCGGTCGATGAACTGCTGGCCCGGGTGAAGCCGTGGCTCGAGCGGCAGCGTGAGGAGGGTGGCAAGGTCATCGCCGTTGCCCACCCCGCCGTGCTCCGCGCCGCCGTCACCCTCATTATCGGAGCGCCATCGAGCAGCTTCTGGCGCATCGACATCGGTCCGCTGGCCCAGGTCGAGCTGCGTGGCGACGATCGTCGCTGGACCCTGCGCGGCATTGCCGGGCCGTCGTGAGGGGTTATTCCGCGGCGGCGATCACGGCCGGCCGCGGGGCCTTCTGCGCGCCGATCTGCTCGGCGACGAGGAACGCCATTTCGAGCGCCTGGCTCGCGTTCAACCGCGGGTCGCAATAGGTATTGTAGCGATCCTGCAATTGCGCCTCGGTCACCGCCGAGAAGCCGCCGACGCATTCGGTGACATCGTCGCCGGTCATCTCGATGTGGATGCCGCCGGCATAGGTGCCCATCTGCCGATGCACCTCGAAGAAGCCCTTCACCTCGGCCAGTACCCGGTCGAAGGGGCGCGTCTTGAAGCCGGTGGAAGCCTTGATGGTGTTGCCGTGCATGGGATCGGAGGCCCACACCACGGTGCGCCCGGCTCGCTGCACCGCCTCGATCAGCCGCGGCAGATGCTCGGCCACCTTGTCGGCGCCGAAACGGCCGATCAGGGTGATCCGGCCTGCCTCATCGGTCGGGTTGAGCTGCTCCAGCAGCCGCAACAATTCGTCGCTCTTGAGGCTCGGTCCGCACTTGATGCCGATGGGATTATGGATGCCGGAGAAATACTCGACATGCGCCCCGTCCGGCTGCCGCGTCCGGTCGCCAATCCACAGCATGTGGCCGGAGGTCGCGTACCAGTCATTGGTGATCGAGTCGCGCCGCGTCATCGCCTCTTCGTAGCCGAGCAGCAGCGCTTCATGGCTGGTGAAGAAGCGCGTTTCGCGCAGCGCCGGCGTATTTTCCGGCGTCAGGCCCAGCGCCCGCATGAAGTCGATGGCGTCGTCGATCTTCTTGGCCACCTGCTCGAAGCGCGGATAGGCATTGGAGTCCTTCATGAACCCCATCGTCCACTCGTGCACGCGCGCCAGATTGGCGTAGCCGCCGGTGGCGAAGGCCCGGATCAGGTTGAGCGTTGCCGCCGACTGCCGGTAGGCGAGCAGCAGCCGGTCCGGGTCGGGCTGCCGCGCCTCGGCGGTGAAGGCGATGTCGTTGACGATGTCGCCGCGATAGCTGGGCAGCGTCAGCCCGTCGATGGTCTCGGTGTCGGCCGAGCGCGGCTTGGCGAACTGGCCGGCGATGCGGCCCACCTTGACCACCGGCTTGCCGGCGCTGTGGGTCAGGATGATCGCCATCTGCAGGAAGACGCGGAAGAAATCCCGGATATGATCGGCGCCGTGCTCGGCAAAGCTTTCAGCACAATCGCCGCCCTGCAGCAGGAAGGCGCGGCCCGCCGCCACCTCGGCAAGCTGCGCCTTGAGGTCGCGCGCCTCCCCGGCGAACACCAGCGGGGGAAATTTCGCCAGCTGCTTTTCCACCGCCGCGAGGTGGGCAGCGTCCGGATAAGTCGGCACTTGCTGGATCGGCTTGTCGCGCCAGCTTTGCGGAGTCCAGTTACTCATCACGATCCTCCCTGCCGGCCGGGGCGCTGCCACATCCGGGCGATGTAGCAAGGCAACCGGGTTCCTGCCAAGCGATATCGGGCGCCGGCAAGCGCGTTTCGAGGACGAGCACGGGACGGTTGTCAGCTTCGGAAGCGCGACTATTCAAGAGGTTAGGATCCATCCGAGGTCTCAGAATGGGGTCCTAGACCTTGACCCCGCCGCGATAGCGATAGCTCGGGCCCTTGAAGGTCACCAGTTCCTCGCCGGCCGTGGGGTGGAGAGCAACGGCACGGTCGAAGTCGGACTTGGTGGCTCCCATGCCCATGGCGACCGCGGCGAGCTGGATCATTTCGGCGGCGCCCGGCCCCAACACGTGGGTGCCCAGAACCTTGCCGGTCTCGGCCAGGGTGACGAGCTTCAGCATCATGCGCGCAGGATTGTTCGAGAGCGAATTCATCATCGGACGGAAGCGCGCCACGTAAACGTCGATGTCGCCATGGGTCAGCGCTTCGTCCTCGGTCAGGCCGATGGTGGCAACCTCCGGCTCGCCGAACACGGCCGAACCGATCAGCGAGTGATCGACCGCGATCGGGTTGTCGTTGAACAGGGTTTCGGCCACCGCCGCCCCCTCGCGGATCGCCACCGGCGTCAACGCCGTCCTCCCGGTCACGTCGCCCACCGCATAGATCGTCGGCGCTGAGGTTTTCGAGAATTTATCGACCTCGATGGCCCCGTCCGGCCGCAGCCTGACGCCCGCCTGCTCGAGACCGAACCCCTCGGTGTTGGGCGTCCGGCCGGTCGCGAACATCACCGCCCCGAACGGTGCCTCGACGCCGTCGCCGAAACTGACGACGACGTCGGATCCTTGCCGACGCAGCGCATCCACATTGGTCTCGTAGATACGCCGGATGCCGCGCGCTTCGAGCCCGGCGTCCAGCCCTTGGCGCAAATCCTCGTCGAAGCCGCGCAACACGCACGTGCCGCGATAGACCAGCGTCACCGCCACGCCGAGGCCGGCAAAGATGGTGGCGAACTCGACGCCGACATACCCCCCGCCTTCGATCAGGATCGAGGATGGTAGGGCCCTGAGGTCGAAAGCGGCATTGGAGGTAATGGCAAGTTCGCGGCCCGGAATGTCAGGAATGAACGGATGTCCGCCGGTCGCGACGAGGATGTAGCGCGTCGACAGCGTACGCCCTGCCCCGACCAGCCGCACCGTGTTGCCGTCGACGATCTCGGCCCGATCGCGGATCAGTTCCGCCCCCGCCCCGTCGAGGCCCGCGACATAGGCGGCCTCGAGGCGGGTAATCTCCCGCTCCTTGTTGGCGACCAGCGTCGGCCAGTCGAAGCTGGCATCAACCTGCCAGCCGAAACTCGGCGCCACGTCGAACAGGTCCTTGAAGCGGCTGGCATAGACGTAAAGCTTTTTCGGCACGCAGCCACGGATCACGCAGGTACCGCCGACGCGAAACTCCTCGACCACGGCAACGCGGGCGCCGTATTTCGCTGCCATGCGCGCCGCCCGGACGCCGCCGGAGCCGGCGCCGATCACCACCAAATCGTAGGCTTCCGTCACCGCCACCCTCACTATCCGTCCTGTCGCCGCAGAAAAACGAAGGCCCCGCGCGTGGCGAGGCCCCCGGGCATCATCTTGCCTGATGCCGGATCAGAGCGTGACGCCCTTGGTCTTCAATTCGGCGCGCACCTTGGCGTAGAATTCCGTCTTCAGGTTGACGGTGAACACCTGCATCACCCGCTGCAATTGCTGGTTGATGGTAAAATTGGTGGTCGCCAGCTTCTGCCCGGCCGGAGTCGAATAGAACGTCACGTACTGCTGCAATTCGTCGGTGGTGAACTTCTCGGCATAAATCCGCGCGATCTGGTCCATCAGCGTACCGCGCTGATCTTTGTACTGCTTGACGACGTCGGTCACGGCATCGGTCGCGACCTGCCCGGCGGTCGGGTTGAGCTTCAGGATCTGGTTGAGCGTCTGCGCCGCCGTCCCGGCCACGGTCGTGCCGAAGATGTCGACCTTGTCAGTCAGGTCCACGTATTTGCGCGCCAGTGCCAGCTGGTCGGGCGACACTTCCTGCGCAAAGGCCGGCGCGGCGGCCGCCAGCAGCGCCAGAGAGAGCATTGCGGCGCCCAGCCATTTGGCGGGCCGGTTAAGACGGGTCATCGGTTTCATCATCCCTGTTGGATTGCAATTCTCATAGCCGGAGCGAACGCGCGCGTCACCTGCCGGCAGCATTCAATCCCGATCGCGACGCACAACGCCTTCCGGCCCGGCGAAGTAGACGGTTCGGCACAGCCCCAGAAAAAGGCCGTGCTGCACTACGCCCGGCACCCCCAGAAGAGCATCGGAGAGGGCTTGTGGCGTCGAAATGCGGCCAAAAAAAGCATCGAAAATGTGGTGTCCTCCATCCGTTACGAATGGCGCTCCGGCCGCATCGGGCCGGAGCTTCAGGCCGCCTTCGGCCTTGAACGCCGCAAGAATCTCGGTCAGGGCGCGGCGCGTCGCCCCCTCGCCAAACGGATTGACCTCGATCGGCAGGGGAAAGCGGCCCAGCGTTTCGACCGCTTTCGAGGCATCGGCGATCACCACCATCCGGTCGGAAGCGGCAGCCACGATTTTTTCGCGTAGCAGTGCGCCACCGCCGCCCTTGATCAGATTGAGGGCGGGATCGACCTCATCGGCGCCATCTACGGTCAGGTCGAGCCGGTCGATGTGGTCGAGATCGGTCAGCGGAATACCGAGCGCCCGCGCCTGCGCGGCCGTCGTCTCGGAAGTCGGTACGCAGAGGCAGCGCAGTCCCGCCGCGACGCGGGCGCCGAGCAGGTCGACGAACTGCCACGCCGTCGTGCCGCTGCCGAGCCCCAGCCGCATGCCGTCGCGGACTTCTTCCAGTGCTGCGGCAGCCGCGGCACGCTTTTCTGCTTCGGACATGACCTCCCCCATCCCCAATACTGGCAGGTGCTTACATCAGCTTTCACGCATCGGTGAATGGCAAATGTCGCATCCCCGCAACACAATGTCTTTTAGCTGTCTCCACTATGGCCGAATCGTGGCACCGACTCTTTCGGCCCTTCGGCAAACCCGCTAAGGAGCAAACTGAGCCTGAGACGGCGGCTCGGGCAGAATCCAGAGGCATTGTTCGACCCATGACCAGCATCAAGACCGTCATCCTGGCGGCGATTTCGGCGTTGTTGCTTATTGCATTTGCGCTGCCGGCGACCGCGGCCATCCCAGCCAACTGGCGGGTTTGGGATCCGGTGCAGCAAATCTGGGTGCACCCGGATGGGACCCCCTATGCGCCGACCGTCAGGCCTCGTGCCGGCAGCGCGCCTCACAGCACCGCCATCCCGCGCGAAGTGGTCGACTTCCCCGGCAAGTACAGGCCGGGGACCATTGTTGTCGAAACGTCCCAGTTCCGCCTCTACTACGTGCTGCCCGGCGGGCAGGCGATCGCGTACGGCATCGGCGTCGGCCGCGACGGCTTCACCTGGCAGGGCCAGCATGCCATCACCCGCAAGGCGGAGTGGCCCGGCTGGACGCCGCCCGAGCAGATGCGCAAGCGTGTTCCCGATTTGCCGGCCTACATGCCCGGCGGCCCTGACAATCCGCTCGGCGCCCGCGCCCTCTACATCGGCTCGACACTCTACCGCCTGCATGGCACCTCGGAGCCATGGACTATCGGGCAGGCGGTCTCGTCGGGGTGCATCCGGCTGACCAACGACGACATCATCGACCTCTACAACCGCGTCAAGGTCGGCTCGACCGTTATCGTCCATCAGTAGTGGTTCGACACGAATGCGGGCCGGCCAAGTGGTCGGCCCATTTCTTTTGCCGGCACTATATTAGCGTCCTGTCTGGCGCTACATATCGAGCATGACAACGCTTCTCGAGCAGCCTCGCCTCACCCCGTCGGGCGTAACTGAACCCCTGATCGACCGTTATGGCCGCCAGATCACCTATCTGCGTGTCTCGGTTACCGACCGGTGCGATTTCCGCTGCGTCTACTGCATGGCCGAGGACATGGTGTTCCTCCCCAAGCGCGACATTCTCACCTTCGACGAGATCGACGCCATCGTTACTGCCTTCGTCCGCCGCGGCGTCCGCAAGGTGCGGCTGACCGGCGGAGAGCCCTTGGTGCGCCGGGATATCCTCGGCCTTACGAGGCAATTGGGCCGGCACCTCGGCGCCGGGCTCGATGAACTCACCTTCACCACCAATGGCAGCCAGCTCCGCCGCTATGCAAAGGGCCTCGCCGTCGCCGGCGTGCGTCGCATCAATGTCTCGCTCGACACCCTCAGCGCCGACCGCTTCGCCGCGATCACCCGCCGCGGCCGACTCGCCGACGTGCTGGATGGCATCGATGCGGCGGTCGAGGTCGGGCTTGAGGTCAAGCTCAACATGGTGGCGATGCGCGGCGTCAATGAGGACGAGATCGAGCCGATGCTGGCCTGGGCGCACGGCCGCGGTTTTGGCCTGACCCTGATCGAGGGCATGCCGCTGGGCGAGGTCGGCATCGATCGCGTCGATACCTATCTGCCGCTGAAGGAACTGCATGACCGGCTGGCGGAGCGCTACAGCTTCGAACACGCCAATCACCGCACCGGAGGCCCGGCGCGCTACGTCCACGTCAAGGAGACCGGCGGGCTGCTTGGCTTCATCACCCCGATGAGCCACAATTTCTGCGAAAGCTGCAATCGCGTCCGCCTCACTGCGACGGGCCAGCTTTACCTCTGCCTCGGCCAGGACGACATGGTCGACCTCCGCGGCGCCCTCCGCGACGGCGGCCCGGACGCCCTCGATGCCGCCCTCGACAGCGCCATGCTGCTCAAGCCGAAGGGTCACGATTTCGTGCTCGATCGCGACCACAACGGCCCGGCGCTAGCGCGGCATATGAACGTGACAGGCGGCTAGATCTTCTTCTTTGCACCCTTAGGCGCGCTGTGACGCTTTCGCACGATCAAGCGTCCACCCTCACTTTTCATTTCAAGCTTATCGATGCCGCGTACGAGGTCGCTCAGCTTCTTGAACCCGTAAGTTCGCGGATCAAAGTCCGGGGCAATATTGGGGAGTTGAACGTCGCGATCTCCTCAAACAAGCCGTCGACAATCTTCGCCGACGCGTTGTCAGCATCGATCAGGACTGCCAGACGTGCTGGGCGAGCGTCAGCAGCCACTTTATCGCTACTTGTCGTCGTCGCTGACGATCGCGAACTCGAGCGGCAGCGCCGTGGTGTACTTGATCTGCTCCATGGCGAAGGACGAACTGACGTCGGTGAGGGCGATCTTGCCGATCAGTTTCTTGTAGAACACATCATAGGCGGCAATGTCGGGGACCACGACACGGAGCAGATAGTCGACTTCGCCGCTCATCCGGTAGAACTCGACCACTTCGGGAAAATCCTCGACCACGCCGGCAAATTTACGCAGCCAGCCTTCGGTATGCTCGTTGGTCTTGATCGCCACGAATACCGTGACGCCGGCGTTCACCTTGACCGGATCGAGCACCGCCACTCGCCGCTTGATGACGCCGTCTTCCTCCATCTTCTGTATGCGCCGCCAGCACGGCGTGGTGCTGAGCCCGACCTTGCGGCCGATCTCGGCCACCGGCATCGTCGCATCCCGTTGCAGCAGCGTAAGAATCTTACGATCGATCTTGTCCAACGCCCCAAACCCTCACGAAATGAAATTGCCAAAACCGAGCCAAAAACCCGGCTCCAGGAAATGCCGCCCCAGCAGGGGGCGGATTGAAGGCAAAGCCATTGCCATTGTCAACTGCGCTCGTCGCCACCGCGGGACGGCGCATCATTGCCCCGCCGCCACAACTTGCCGATGGCAACCGAGGTTGACCGCTACGGCTCACGAGCCGAACCAGCCCCGGATCGTCGCCAGCACGCCCCCACCACCCTGGCCTTCGTCGCGTCGCCATTGCGCCGGCGCGGTAAACGGCCCGGCCCAGATCCCAGCCTTCGCGGCGCGTGCCGCCGCTGCCTCCGCGCCGTATCCGCCATCTGGCACGGCGAGCCCTGCCCCCACCACCTGCCCGCCAAGATCGCTGCCAGCCCCGCTGCAGCGGGCCAGCAGGCGCTCGTAACGGTCGCGGCCGGTCGGCGTGCAGGTAATGTCGCCGCTCGCCAACAATCGGCGCAAATAGGATCGCGCCGCCTCGCCGCAGGCCCACTGGGCGCCTGCGGCATCGGTGCAAATCTGGGCCCGCTCCGGTGCGTCGAGATTGAGCAGCCGCACCCGCTCGCCGCCCAGCCGCAGCGTATCGCCATCCACCACCGTGCCGCGGCCGGAGAGTGGCGGCGGCACCGGTTGCAGCAGCCGCAGCAGCGCCACGACGAGCAGCGCCAGGACCATGCCGACCCACAGGCCGCGGGGCCGGCGGCGGCCGGGCATTTGTCGCAATCGCGGATGCCGCAATTTATCTCCCCTTAACCACGCTGACCTAGGGTCTGAGCTAGCGTAGCGGAGCCCGAGGGCGACCGCATCGAGTAAGTACCGAGTAGCGTTCCATGGCGTTTGTGTCGTCGAAAGACGAAGCTGATGTTCGTGCCCAGATGGGGCGCGAGCTTCGCCGTAGCTCGCAGAAGACCGTCTTTGACGCGCGCCAGCGGCTGACCTCGAGCACCGGCACTCGCGCGTCCTTCGATTTCGAACTGCTCGACGAATACGCTGGCTCGCGCCTTTCCGGCGTGCTTGCCGTCCCGGTGCTGCTGATCATCCTGGGGCTGTTCTCGAGCCTCTGGGTCCCCCCTGTCGCCGCGGCACTGTGGGTCGCCCTCGCCATTGCAGCCAATTCGGCGGTGATCTTCATCTGCCGCCGCTTCAAGCGCACCGCCACCCGCGAAAAGTTCAACGCCCCGCAGTGGACGGCAAGCTTCATTGCCGCCGAGACGGTCTATGGCATCTGCTGGTCGCTGCTGTCGCTGTTCTCGCTCGTCGCGGGCGGGCAGAGCCTTTCCGTCGCCATGTTCGCCATGGTGCTGGTTGGGATCGCCAGCAACGCCGTCTCCACCCGCACCCTGCCCACCGCAACGCTGGTCAGCACCCTGCCGCCGGCCCTCACCGTTTCGTTCAACCTGATCTTCACCGGCGGGCTGCTGAACTATTCGCTGGCAGCAGTGACCATCGGCGCCGAGATCTTCTTCGTCTACCTCGCCCGCCAGCTGCACGCCTCCGAGCTCGAAGGCGTCACCCATCAGGCGGAAAAGGACGCGCTCATCATCGAGCTCGAGGAAGCGCGCAACATGTCGGAAGAGGCCCGCCGCCATGCCGAGCAGGCCAACATCGCCAAATCGCAGTTCCTCGCAACCATGAGCCACGAACTGCGCACCCCGCTCAACGCCATCATCGGCTTTTCCGAAGTGCTGAAGTCCGAGTTGCTCGGCCCGCACGCCATACCGCAATACAAGGAATATGCCGGCGATATCCATTCGAGCGGCCAGCACCTGCTCAACCTGATCAACGAATTGCTCGACCTGTCGCGCATCGAGGCCGGCAAGTACGATCTCAACGAGGAAGCCGTTTCGCTGGTCGACATCGCCGAAGATTGCCGGCGCATGATGGAGATCAGGGCCAAGGCCAAGAGCATCGAATTGAGCTTTTCGACCGGCTCCAACCTGCCGAAGATCTGGGGCGATGAACGCGCCATCCGCCAGGTTGTGCTGAACCTGTTGAGCAACGCCATCAAGTTTACCCCGCAATCGGGCAAGGTCTCGCTCATGGTCACCCGCAGCGGCGATGGCGGCCAGATGATTTCCGTGCGCGACAACGGTCCGGGCATCCCGGAGGACGAGATCGAGACCGTGCTCTCGTCCTTCGGCCAGGGCTCGCTGGCGCAGAAGACCGCCGAGCAGGGCGCCGGACTTGGCCTGCCGATCGTGCAGAAGATCATGGAACTGCACCAGGGGCGCTTCGACCTGTTCTCAAAGCTTCGCTTCGGCACCGAGGTGATCGCCACCTTCCCGCGCGCCCGCGTCATGGACGCGCTGGCGCCGGTGGTCGAGCGCAAGAATCGGCTGGAGATCTATTCGGAAGCCCGGCCCCGCGCCTGATCCCCTATTTTCGCCGCGAATGGGTGCGAAGGCCTGCGGCGCATCGTCAACGGCCGCGTACCGCGATTGACCGGCCGCGTGACCTATGGGATGCGACAGCAGCAACGGGCAAAGGATCAAGATTTCCCATGCGCTTCAATCGGTACGTTATTGCCACCTGCGCTGCGGCGCTCCTCGCCGCGACAACCCCGGTGCTCGCCGACAATGCGGCACCGGCTGCGCCCGCTCCCGCCGCGGCACCGGCCGCCGCGACGGCACCGGCTGCGCCCGCCGCCCCTGCGGCAGCAGCGCCAGCGGCAGCAGCGCCTGCGACCGCCACTCCGGCGCCAGCTGCGGCGCCGCGCGAGGTGCCGGCTGCCGTCAAGGCCTGGGCGAAATTCTGCGACCCCGATCCGAAGGACGGCCACAAGGTGTGCATCGTCCGCAAGCTGGCCTTCGAAAACACCAGCATCATGGGCTCGTTCCTGCTGCGCATCGACAGCGCCAAGGGTGTGCCGACGCTGGCGGTCGCCGCCGTGCCGGTTGGCGTCGTGCTGAAGCCCGGCCTCAGGTGGCAGATCGACACGGCAAAACCACAGGCGCTGCCCTACTGGCGCTGCACGGCGCAGTCCTGCGAGTCCGAGCAGTTCATCAAGGCCGATTTCATCAGCCGCCTGCGCAAGGGCAAGACGCTGAAGCTGATTGCCAAGGACGTGGCCAACAAGGACCTGTCAGTGAGCTTCTCGCTTGCCGGCTTCAGCGAAGCCTACGACCTGAAAGACGCCCCGACTTTCGAGGCCTACGCCAAGAGCCTACCGCACTGACTGGCGACCCGGCGGCCGGGCTACTCCCGGCCGCTGACGGCGGCCTCGGCAAACGTTGCCATGTGAGTATGCAGGTGCAGCGCGGTCTTCACCAGCACGGCGGCCAGCGCCGCCCCACTCCCTTCGCCGAGCCGCATGCCGAGGTTGAGCAGCGGCTCGACGCCCATTCGCGCCAGCGCCCGGGCGTGTGCCGTCTCGGCCGAGACGTGGGCAAAAAGGCAATGATCGATGGCGCGTGGATTCACCGCATGGGCGACAGCAGCCGCGGCAGTCGCCACGAACCCATCGACGATGACGGGAATCTTCTGCTGCCGCGTCGAAATGATGGCCCCGAGCATGGCCGCGATCTCGCGGCCGCCCAGCCGCGCCAGGATCGACAGCGGGTCGACCAACTCGTCGTAATGATGGGCCAGCGCCGCATCCACCGCCGCGGCCTTGCGCCCAAGGCCCTGGTCGTCGACCCCGGTGCCGCGCCCAACCCAGGTGGCGCCGTTGTCGCCGTAGAGCGCCGCATAGATGGCCGCCGCCACGGTGGTGTTGCCGATCCCCATCTCGCCGATGGCCAGCAGGTCGGGCTGCCCGGCCACCGCCTCCATGCCATAGGCAATGGTCGCCGCGCAGGTGCGATCATCCATTGCGGCCTCGACCGTGATATCGCCGGTGGGCAGGTCGAGCGCCAGCTCGAATACCCGCAAGTTTAATCCATGCAAACCGCAGATCTGGGAGATCGCCGCCCCGCCATTGGTGAAGTTGGCGACCATCTGCGCCGTCACCGCCGCCGGAAAAGCCGACACGCCGCGCGCCGCAACACCGTGATTGCCGGCAAAGATCGCCACCATTGGGTTGTCGAGGGTCGGCGGCGCCTTGCCCTGCCAGCGCGCCAGGAATTCGACCAGCTCTTCCATGCGGCCGAGCGAGCCGGCGGGCTTGGTCAGCGTCGCATCGCGGGCCCGCACAGCCTCCACCGCCCGCTCGTCGCCGTCCGGCACGATGGTCAGCAATTCGATGATGTCGGTAAACGGGCTGGGGTCCGAGGCGGGCATGGTAGCTCCTTGCAAGCGCGCCTTGGGATAGGCGAGTCCGACAGGCAAAGCTAGCGCGGCAAATTGGCCACCCTCCGGTTTGAATTGCCGC
>Ga0207705_10001203_pt1 | contig 20994 bp, 22 predicted proteins | sample KBSC13metaG_FD_184314 | JGI IMG/M metagenome (GOLD analysis project Ga0207705, IMG submission 184314) | Corn rhizosphere microbial communities from Kellogg Biological Station, Michigan, USA - KBS C1-3 metaG (SPAdes) (version 2) | ecosystem: Host-associated > Plants > Roots > Rhizosphere > Soil ... | reverse complement strand
CCGCGCCGTCAGGCAGCGCGGCGAAGTTCATCCCGACGAGGGGGAGGACGGTCGCTCCGTCGCCGTTGCCGAGGATCGCGCAGGTGAACTCGTCGCCGGGGAGAAACTCCTCGACGAGCACCGGCTGGCGATAGGTCTCGAGGAGAAAGTCGATCTGCTGCTCGAGCTCCTGGAGCGTGCGGCAGAGATTCTTCTCGGTGATCCCCTTCGACGATCCCTCGTGCACCGGCTTGACGAAGAGCGGCAGGTGGAGCGGCCGCTCGCTCGGGACCACGTGCGCCTTGGTGACGTGGTGGACGGCGCGGATGCGCGAGCGAAGCGCGGGGATCTCCTCGGGCGTCGCGACGAGCGCGAAGGCAGCGGTCGGGACGCCGTGATAGGCGAGGACTTCCTTCGTGCGCGCCTTGTCGAGGCAGATCGAGAGCGTGAGCGGATCGCTCCCCGAGTAGGGAACGCCGAAGAACTCGCAGATCGCCGGGACGTGCGCCTCGCGGTTCACCCCGCGGAGTCCCTCGGCGATGTTGAAGACGATGTCCGGCCGCGTCTCGCGGAGGCGCTCGGGAAAATCGGCGGTCGCTTCGAGGCGGACGACTTCACCGAGCGCGGCGAGGGCGTCGGCGACAGCGTCGATGGTCGCGACGGAGTCCCACTCGGCGAATTCGTCGCTCGCGTCGGGGGACGACAGGGCCGGTGCGCTACTGGGAGGCTCTTCGTCGGGGCGGGGTGCCTCGACATCACCGCCGTCTCGCGGTGCCTCCTGCTCTGGCTTCTGGTTGTAGGCGAAACCGATTCGCGTCATCCGATACCGGTGAGGTGGTCGCGAGAAGAAAAGCGCAACTCGAATGCCACCATTGGTGCGGCACGCAAAGTACGCGCACCGATTTTTTCTCGCAATGATTTTTTGAGCGATCGCGAAAAAAAAATCGGAGAAAGTTTTCTCGCCGCGGTCAGACTTTGTGGTAGACGATCCGGGCTGCCTCACGGCGGTCGTCGCCGGAGTAGATCTCGAAGTCGGCGAAGAAGCCCGGCGCTTCCTGCTGGAGGAGGCGGATCAGCGCGACGGCGCAGCGGCGGATCTCCAGCTCGGCGCCCTCGCTCGAGCGGAGCTCGAGCATCGTCCGCCATGCGCGTGCGTTCGCGGTGACGACGATCTTCGTCTCGGTCGAGTTGGGGAGGACGCCGCGCGCCGCCTCGCGCGCCATCTTCCGGCGGTGGACCTTGTCGGCCACCCAGCCGTAGCGCTCCATCAGCTGCTCGACGAGGCCGACGTAGCTCGCGAGCGCGGACTCGACCTGGCGGCGCCACTCTCCCTCGAGGACCTCGTCGCCGATGATCGCCGGCGGGACGACGAAGTGCGCGTCGCTCTCGTCGACGTAGCGCTGCGAGAGCTGCGAGTAGGCGAAGCCGGCCCGATGGCGCACCAGCTCGTGCGTCAGCGAGCGGCTCACTCCCTCGAGGAGAATCGAATAATTCGCGTGCTCGAGGACCGAGCCGTGGCCCTGCTTCTTGATGTTCTCGAGATACTCCCGCGTGTTGCGCCCCGCGGGATTCTTCTGGCTCATGTAGCAGAGCCGCCCCGCGAACTCGGCGAGCCGCTCGCCGTCGCTGCTCTCGCCGAGCCAGCGCACGGGAAGGTGCGACGGCTCGGTGAAGACGGGGCGGGAAAGAAGAGTCAAACGGGGCTCAGAGTAGAACATGCGGGGCTACCCGGGGTTTTCTCGCGCCTGGTCAAAGCTGCGACACTGCGACGAGAGATGAGAAGAACGGCGGCCGACAAGCGGAGGAAGCTAGCCGCCGAGCAGATCGAGGCGAAAGGCCGAGTACGCGCGGGCCTGCTCGACGTGATCGAGGGCACGACGCGCGTTCGGCGAAAGCGGCACGAGCGACGGATCGTACTTCACGTCGCCGATCCCGGTGTCCGAGTCGCGCGCGACCTTCGCCCCGGGGTTCAGGATCCCGAGAGGATCGAAAGCGCGCTTCACGAGCGCGAAGCGGTCGACGATCTCGCGGCCCCAGACGCGAACGAGCAGCGGCGCACGAATGCGGCCGTCGCCGTGCTCGCCCGAGACGGTGCCGCCGAGCGAGGCGACGAGCGCAGTCACCTCGTCGAGGAGCGCGGTGACGCGCGCGCGCCAGTCGGGGCGCCGGACGTCGACGAGCGGATTGACGTGGATGTGCGCGTCGCCGGCGTGGCCGAAGATCACGCCGCGAATCTCCTGCCGCGCGAGGGCGGCGCGGACGCCGCGGACGTACTCGGCGAGGCGCGGCGGCGGAACTGCGCCGTCCTCGATGAACTGCATCGACTTGAGCGATGGGTCGAGCTTCGCGAGGATGGGACTCGCGGCGTGGCGCAGCGCCCAGAGCTTCTGCTCGGCGTCGGCGGTGTCGGCGACGCGGACCGCGCTCGCGCCGGCGCGCTCGCAGGCGGTGACGATCGCGGCGACGATCGCTTTCGCCGCCGACGTGCTCTCCGCTTCCGCTTCGGCCATCACCACCGCGTCGGTCCCCGCGGGGATCTCGACCGGGAGCGGGCCGGCTGCTGCGACGTCGAGGAAGGTCCTGTCGAGGAGCTCGCAGGCGCTGGCGCCGGCCGCGCGCGCCGCGGTCGCGGCGTCGACCGCGGTCTCGAGCGACGGGAACGCGGCGAGGAGGCTCGCCGTCGCCACCGGAACCGGCTGCAGCATCAGCTCGATCCCGACGAAGAGGGCGAGGGTGCCCTCGCTGCCGACGAGGAGGTCGACGAGGTCCTCGGCCTGTTCGCCGCCGCGCGCCCAGTCGGCGATGGCATATCCCGACGACTCCTTGCGGACGCCGGGGTGGCGGGCGGGGCGTTCGCCCTCGCGGCGGCGGAGCGCTGGCGCGGCCTCGGCGAGGAACCGGGCGACCGGCGGAACGTTAGGCGGGGGATCGCCGCGGCGGACGAGGGCGCGCGAGCCGTCGGCGAAGACGCAATCGAGGGCGAGGACCCAGCGGCGGGTCGAGCCGACGGCGACGGTGCGGGCGCCGGCGGCGTTGGTCGAGGCCATCCCGCCTAACGTGCAGAACGACCAGCTCGACGGGTCGACCGGGAAGCGGAGCCCGGCCGGCGCGATTGCGGCGTTGAGCGCGCCGAGGACGACGCCGGGGCCGACCCGTACGCGCTGGCCGTCGGTGTCGACGGGGCCGATCGCGTCGAGCCGGCTCAGGTCGACGATCACCCCTTCGCCGATGGCGCCGCCGGCCATGCTGCTCCCCGAGCCGCGCGGGACGAGCGGGGTCTTCGTCGCCGCGGCCCAGCGGACGAGGGTGACGACGTCGTCGGCGTCGACCGGGACGGCGACGGCGAGCGGCACCCGCTGCTGGATGCCGGCCGCCTCGGCGTAGACGCCGCGGGCGTCGGCGTCGTCGCGGACGGTCCCGCGAAAGCCGGGAACGACGAAGGGCGCGGCCGGAGCGTTAGGCACGGCCGTCGCCGGCGAGGAAGGGCGCCTGACGGACGCGCCGGGCGAGGCGCCGGATCGCGCCATTGCTGCCGACGACGAGGAGCCCGATCGCCATCAGCGCCCGCACCTCCCGGCGCGAGATCTTCACCGATCCGCCGGGCTGCAGCATCGCCCGCGAGCGGGAGAGCTCGCGCAGCGTGGCGCAGGCGAAGAGGAGCGGGAGGAGGCAGAAGGCGCGGATGCGGAGCGCCCGCCGCGGAAGGGTGAGCATGTACTCGAGCGCTCCGTCGAGATCGTGCCAGGCGAGGGCGATGAGCTCCTCGACCGCGGCGTGATTCTGCGCGGTGTGCGCCGGGTCGAGGAGCAGCCGATGGCTGCTGCCGTGCGCGGCCAGCGAATCAGCCGGGACGTAGATCGCGTTCTCGTGCGTCGCGTCCCAGGCGATGTCCTTGAGGATGTTGACGGTCTGCAGTGCCTCGCCGAACTCGCGGCAGCGCTGCCAGAGCGCGCGATAGACCTCGACGCCGATCGCTGAATCGTACTCGTGCCAGAGATCGGTGAGCAGGTTTCCGACCGTACCTGCGACGTAGTAGCAGTATTCCCTGTACTCGTCGAGCGTCCGGATCCGGATGCCGTTAGGGTAGAGGCGGACGAACTTTTCCATCCCGCGGACCATCTCGGTGACCCAGTGAGCGACGCGCTGGCGCGGGCGCTCGTCGAGCGCGCGGTACATCGCGACCACGTGCGCCGCGCCGCGCACCAGCTCGACGTGGGCGCGCTCGCCGGCGACCAGCTCGTCGGCCGACTCGGCTAGCGTCTCCGCGGCGCGGGGATCCTCGAGCGCGACGAGCAGCGTCCGGAGCAGCTTCGCCTTCCGCTCGACAGTGGCCGAGTGGTCGTCCTCGACGGTGTCGGCGATCCGGCAGAGTAGATACGACGCGAGGACCGCGTCGCGGAGCTGGCCGGGAAGGAGGCGGATCGAAAGCGCGAAAGTGCGCGACACGCTGGGAAGGATCGCGTGGCAGAACGCGACCGATTCGCGGGGCGCGGGAGACGGCGGAACGGTCGTTGCGCGAGGCGGAAGCGCGGCGGGCGCAGAGGAAGACACGAAGTTCAAGATAGCAACTTGCCGCTGCGAGCATGATCGGACCCGGAGGACGTGATGGCGACGAAGCTGGACAAGGCGATCAAGCGGGAGCTCGAGGTCGAGGGAAAGCTCTACACCGTGACCATCAGCCCCGAGGGAGTGAAGGTCGTCGAGAAGGGAAAGCGGAACGGGCACGAGCTGCCGTGGAGCACGATCATCTCGGGTGACGCGGCGCTGACGCGCGACCTCAAGGTTTCGCTCGACGCATTTGCGTTGGAGTGAGCGGAGCGGGGCGGCGTGCGTCCGCCTGAACGTGACAGCGGCCCGCCGACGATGGCGGGCCGCTGTCACGTTTCACCTGCCCTGAACGGCCTTCAGATCCCGAGCGACGCGGGGCGGGGCGTCTCGCCGGCGTAATCGTAGAATCCGCGGCCGTTCTTCTTCCCGAACATTCCGGCCAGCACCATCCGCTTGAGCAGCGGCGGCGCGGCGTAGCGGGTCTCGCGGTATTCCTCGAACATGATCTCGGCGATCTTGTAGAGCGTGTCGAGTCCGACGAAATCGGCGAGGACGAACGGTCCCATCGGATAGCCGGCGCCGAGCGCCATCCCCTTGTCGATGTCCTCGATCGACGCGACGCCATGCTCGAGGGCGCGGATCGCGTCGAGCATGTAGGGGACGAGCAGCAGGTTCACGACGAATCCCGAATTGTCCTTGGCGGTGATCGGCTCCTTGCCGACGGCCTTCGCGAACTCGAACGCGGCGCGGAAGGTCTCGTCGCTCGTCGTCACGGTGCGCACGACTTCGACGAGCTTCATCAGCGGGACGGGATTGAAGAAGTGGAGCCCGACCATCCGGTCGGGGCGTCCCGACGCGGCAGCCATCGCCGCGACGGTCAGGCTCGAGGTGTTCGACGCGAAGATCGTTCGCGGCGGGCAGATGGCGTTGAGCTCGCGCCAGAGCGCGTTCTTGACCTCGAGGTCTTCCACCACGGCCTCGATCACGAGATCGGAATCGGCGAGCGCCGACAGCTCGGTGGTGAACGAGAGGTTGGTCAGCGTCTTCTCGCGCTGCTCGGCAGTGACCTTCCCCTTCTCGATCCCCTTGAGGAGGGTGCGGTCGATGCTGCCGCGCGCCTTGTCGCCGAGCGCGGTGGTGACCTCGCGGACGACGGTGGTGAAGCCGGCCTGGGCGGCGACCTGCGCGATCCCGCTGCCCATCAGCCCACCACCGAGGACGCCGATCTTGCGCATTGCGATCTCTCCAGCCGGGTCGGGAACGTTAGGCAGCGCCGCGCCGGCGGCGCCGCGGGGTCAGGGGCGGCGGCCGATCAGTCCGAGGACGTCGCCGACGCCGGGGCGCGGCGGGGCGCCGTGCTCGATGCTGTCGAGCGCCTGCTCGAGCGAGAGCTGGACCCGCTCGGCGGTGTCGCGGAAGCCGCGGGCGATCTTCACGCCGATCCCGGCCCCGGCCGCCACCGGAACGGCGGCGATGGCCACCAGCGGGAGGAGCGGGATCGCCAGGCCTAACGCGAGCCCGATCCCGACCATCGACGCGCCGGCGACGGTGCCGGTGGTCGCGACCGCGCTCCCGCCACGGACGCGGGCGGCCCGCGCCGGCCGGAGATCGGCGTCGATCTGGACGAGCGTGTTGGCGTTGTCGATCGGGACCGCGGTCGCCGCCACGTCGTGGGTGCGCGACAGAGCATACGAGCGCCCGCCGAGGTTGAGGCCGCGGCGGATGTTGCCGAGGAAGTCGCGCCGCGGCTCCCAGACGATGCGGTCAGCGAGGCGGCGCTTCACCTGCAGGCACTCCTCGCGGCGCATCCAGTCGTCGAGGCGGGACAGGAGCTGGTCGCGCGTGCCGCGGATGACGCGGCGTGCCGACACCGACCGCGGGCCGATCCAGCGGTCGGTGAACCCCGGCTCGTCGGGGAGCGCCGGGCGGGTCCGCTCCTCGGCGATCGCCTGGCGGAGGTGCTGGGGGGTGATCCCGACCTCCTGGCCTAACGCGATGAGCTGCTCCTCGGTCATCTCCTCGGCGGGATCGGCGGCGCTGACCTGGAGCTCGCCGGCGCGCTTGAGGATGCGGTCGAGCGCGCGACGGTCGAGCGACTGGCGCGCCGGAACACCCGACCCGCCGCCGTCCGCTGGCGGCGGGGTCGGGGGACTCGGCGGCGCGGGAGTGCGATCGGCCATCTGCCTGACGCTCCGTCAGATGCCCGCGTAGACGGCGGCGATCTGGCTGGCGATCGCGTCGCGGACCCGCGCGTCGAGGGGGAAGGCGCTCGCCAGCGCCGCCTGCGCGTCGCCGGAGGGCGCGGTCACGCCAGCCGCCCTGAGATAGTAGCGCGCGTAGCCGTCGGCGAGCTCCGGCGCGGCGCGCTGCAGCAGGAGCGCACCGCCGCGGACCGCGGCCGCACTCGCCATCCTGTCGGCCAGCCCTTCGCGACGCTCGGCCGGCGTGATGTTGTCGGCGATCGCCGTCGCCGCCAGCGTCCCCATCGCCTCGTGGGTGAAGACGTAGATCGCGTCGATCGCGTCGGCCGGCGTGTCCGGGAAGGCCACCGCGACGATGTTCTCGCGCTTGCCGCCGCTGACCGTGCGACCCTCTCCGTCGAGGGGAAGCGAAAGAATGAAGTCGCCCGTCTCCTGCTGCGTCCGACTGAGGTAGGTCTGCAGCTTCGGGCGATAGCTCTTCTGCCAGAGCGAATCGACGGCGGCGAGGACGGGGCCGCGATTCCGCTGCTGCTCGAGCCAGTAGCCGTGATAGAACTTGTCACGCTCGTCGGCGAGCGAGCGAGCGAACAGGTCAAGCCAGTCGCGGTCGGCCTGGGTGTTGAACGAGGCGGCGAGAAAGGCGATCACCTGCTGCTGCTGCTGCGTGCGGGCGCGACCCGGATCGCCCTTCGCCTCGAGGAAGATCGTGATTGCCTGCTGCATGTCCTCCCACGAACCGAAGTACAGCGCGGCGAACTGCGCGCCGACGAGATTCCGGTTGACGGCGAAGCGCGCCGCGAGCTGGGCGCGGTTCTGGTCGAGCAGCGTCGTCACGCCGCGACGGTTTTTCTCGACGACCATCGCGTCGCGATAGCCGCGACGGAAGAGCGGGATGCGCGTGGTGTCGGGCTGGACCATCGCGAACCCGTGCAGCCAGAGGTCGAGGTGTTCGCGCGTCTTCACCGGCCATGGTGCGGTGGTGTTGGTGACGACGCCGGACGGACTGACTGGAGCAGGGGCCGGCGCCGGCTGCTGCTGTGCGCCTCCACACGCGCCGAGGGACCCGAACGCAACGATCGCGGCGGCGATCGCTGCCTGACGGTGCGAGCTCACGCGCGGAAAAGTGATCGACGCGCGATCGTGCGATGCGTGCATGAATCGTCTCCGGAGTTCCGTTGGCGAGCGCCGGTCAGCCGAGGCGCTCGATGATCACCGCCATCCCCTGGCCACCGCCGACGCAGGCGGTGCCGAGACCATAACGCTTTCCCTCGCGGCGGAGCGCGTGGACGAGGTGGCCGGTGATCCGCGCCCCCGACGCTCCGAGCGGGTGGCCGAGCGCGATCGCGCCGCCGGCCGTGTTCAACTTCTCGCGATCGATCTTCAGCACTTTCTCGACCGCGCAGACCTGCGGCGCGAACGCCTCGTTCACCTCGATGATGTCCATCTGGTCGAGGGAGAGTCCTGCCCGCTCGAGCGCGATCTTCGTCGCCGGGACCGGTCCGATCCCCATGATGCTCGGGTCGACGCCCGACACCCCCCACGCCACGAGCCGCGCCAGCGGACGCAGCCCTCGCTTCTTCGCCGCCTCGGCGCTGGCAATGACCATCGCCGCCGCCCCGTCGGAGATTCCCGACGCGTTGCCGGCCGTGACGACGCCGTCGGGCTTGAAGACCGCCCGAAGCTTCGCCAATCCCTCGGCGCTCGTATCGGGGCGCATGTGCTCGTCGCGGCGGAACTCCTCGGTCGCCTTCGTCTTCGGATTCCTGATCGGGATGCCGATCACCTCGTCGTCGTACGCGCCCGACGCCCACGCGTCGCGCGCCTTCTGCTGCGAGCGCAGCGCATAGGCGTCGGCGGCGGCGCGGTCGATGCTGCACTGTCCGGCGAGCTTCTCGGCCGTCTCGCCCATCTTCATGTTCGGGACCGTGTCGGTGAGCGCGCTCCAGAGGGTGTCCTCGAGCGGGGGCGCGCCGCCTAACGGTACGCCCCAGCGCAGCCCGCGCGCCACGTGCGGCGCCTGGGACATCGACTCGCCGCCGCCGACGAGGCAGAGCTCGGCCTCGCCGAGCATGATCTCCTGCGCCCCGCTCACCACTGCCTGGAAGCCGGAGGCGCAGAGGCGATTGACGGTCAGCGCCGGGATCTCGTCCGCGCACCCCGACTTGAGCGCGACGTGGCGCGCGAAGTACGCGGCGTCGGCCGAAGTCTGCACGACGTTGCCGAAGATGGCGTGCTCCACGTCGGTCGCGGCGACCCCGGCGCGCTCGAGCGCCGCCTTTGCCGCGAAGACCGTCAGATCGATGGCCGAGATGTCCTTGAGCGTTCCGCCGTAGGTGCCGAATGGCGTGCGGGCCGCGGACAGGAAGACGATGTCGGTGCTGGAGCGCTGCGTTCCCATGTGGTCTCTTCTCGTGCTGTTCGCGACGTGGCGCATCCGCGCGCCGCCGCTGCTGATCGTTACCGCTAGTGGGTCGTCGCGGTATCGGGCGGCGGGACGGGGAGCGCGGCGCGGGCCGCGGCCGAGTCGCGCGCGATCGCGCCCGGGTGCGACAAGGAATACACGTACACCGCAATCCGGTGAATGGCCAGCGAATCGAGCTGCGAGCCGAAGGCCGGCATCCGTGCGCTTCCGAGCTTCGGAACTGCGACGCCGTCGCGAATGACCGAGGCGATCCCGCGCACCGAGCCGTCGCTGTCGACGCGCGAGCTGTCGCGCAGACTCGGCCCGAGGCTCGCGTTGCCCGTTCCGCGCGGGCCGTGGCAGGAGAGACAGCGCCCCCGCGAATTCTCATAGAGCGAGTCGCCGATCGCGCTGTCGACCGCGACGAGGAGGACCGGCGTCGTGTCGATTGCGGCATGCATGGTCGTGTCGCCGGCCGTGCTGTCATGCACGACGTTCGCCGAGTCGCTGGCGCGCTTGGCCGTGTCGGTCGGGAGCACGACCGCGCTGTCGGCTGTCGCATCCGAGCGGTCGCCGCCCCGGCAGGCGGCGACGGCGACGATCGCGACCGCGGCCACGACGGCGCACCGGACGCCGCGCAGAATGCCGCTGCCTAACGGTGCCGGCATCAGGCGCCGGAAACGCCGCGGCCGCAGGTCGTGCAGAACTTCCACCCGACCTCGAGCTCCGTGTTGCACGCGGGGCAGTGCTGCACTGTCAGGTTCTGCCCGCAGTGCGGACAGAAGGTCAGCCGGCGGCCGGCGGGAAGCGCGCCGCTGCAGTAGCGGCAGCGTCCACCGAGCGCCTCGGCGGTCGTCGAGCGGGGAGGTGCGCTCATCGTCTGTTGAAGGCTGGGATTGGTGACCGGCGACCGCATCGGTGCCGGTGACGGTGCGCGTGGCGGTGCGGGTGGCGGTGCGAGTGGCGGTGCGGGCGGCATCGGCGGCAGCGGCGCGACTGCAGGCGGACGCGGTGGCGCAGACGGCGTGGCCGACGGAGTCGGCATCGCGCGCGCGGCGCCCCCGGCGAAGCTCCCCTGCTCGAGCCGGCGCAGCGCGTCGCCGGCGAGCCCGACGTGCGACTGCGCGTACGAACGGAACGCACCGGGGTCCGGGTTCGGCGTCGCCAGCTCGCGGCGCAGCGCGTCCTGCATCTCCTCGTCGCCGATCATGTAGCCGCGCTCACCGGAGAGGAGCCGGAGCAGCGTCATCTCGTAATCGGAGTTCGTCTCCATCCCGAGCGCACGCCGGTGCAGGCGGTAGGGGAGGATCGATTGATAGATGTCGGCGACTTCGAATGGGCGCGCGAGCAACTCGGGCTGCTGCGACTTGATCGTGTCGACCAGGAGACGGTAGAGGCGGTCCAGTTCGTCCATGTTTGCGATTCGGGAGTGCGTCGTGCGCTTGCTGAAATGGCGCGGAAGTGACGCCGTTCCGCAAGCCCCGTGCGTAGCAGCGCGGCAGCTCCTCGCGCCGGTCCCCGAATACAAGACGACACGTGGCGCGAGACATCGCGCCACGTGTCGTGGATTACAGATCGATGCCGTGCCGGACGATCAGTCCTGCACCGACTCCGTCTGCTTGTCGATGTCGTTGCTCATGCGATCGCGATTCTTCCCGCCGACTTTGTCGACGGTGCGCTCGACGACGTTCTTCGTATGGTGTCGCGCATCATCGAAGCCGTAGAAGTAGCCGATCGAGATGCCGACGAGCAGGGCGAACAGCGCGAGCTTCATGTCAGTGCGAGTTTGGAGGGCGATGCAATCGCTCGGCGCCAGCGCGGCGGGAGCTCTGCATTGAGACGCTCCGTCGCGAACGCCGGTAACGCCTCCTCCCGGCCCGACGGGTCAGCCGCTCGAGATCGTGCGCGCCGGACGAAAGGCCGCCGGAGGAAACGGTGTCGGCGCCCTGATCTTCCCTTTGGCCGTCTTCGCCGCGAGCCACGCGTCGAAGCCCGACTCGACCGCCCCCCCCGACGACGTCAGCTCGCGAGCGGCGCGAATGGCGAGGTCGTTCGCGTACTCGTTCTGCGCATGTCCGTCGTGGCCGCGCACCCACACCCATTGGACGTCGTGCTGCTGCACCGCGTCAGCTGCCTCGCGCCAGAGCTCGAGGTTCTCGATCGCTCCTCCTTTTCGCGTCCACCCTCGCGCCTTCCACCCGTGGATCCACTCCGTCATCCCTTTCACGATGTAGTTCGAATCGCTCGTGAACACGACGCGCTGGCGCCGGCCCTTCGCGCCGAGGATGCGGAAGGCCTCGATCACCGAGCGAAGCGCCATCCGGTTGTTGGTCGTCGCCGGGTCGGAGGCCCAATAGTCGAACCGCGCCAGCTCCCCGCTTCCGTTGCGCACGCACTCGATCAGCCCGGCCGCGCCGCCCGGGTTGTCGCCCTCGCGCCCGTTGCCGAGGCAGCTCTCGTCGGCATAGACGGCGATCAGGGCCGGCGCCTGCCCGCCGCCGGCGCCACCGTTAGGCACCGTCACCGCACGACCTCGATCGCGTCGAGCTCGTCGATGTAGAGGGTCAGCGCGTGTCCGGTCGTCGGGTGCATCGCGTCGATCGCCTCGCGGCCGCCGTCGATCCGCAGCCGCTGCGGGATGACGAGGTATTCGGTGCCGCGCCGCCAGACAGCGATGCGCGTCCGGTCGGTGACGGCGCGCTCGAGCGCGTCGTACTGTGCGTGGGTCAGCTGCGCCATCCGCGAATTCTAATCGTTGAACGCGAGCGCCATCCGGGTCAGCACCGCGGTCGCCTGCTCGATCTCGGCGATCGGCACGAACTCCTCCGCAGCGTGGGCGAGCCTGATGTCCCCCGGTCCGAAGCAGATTGCCGGAATTCCGGCGTCGTTGAGGATCGCTGCATCGGTCCACGCGCTCATCCCTTCGATCGCCGGCGCCAGCCCCTCCCCCGCGAGCGCGCTGGCGAGCGCGCGCACCACCGGCGCATCGGGCGAGACGTCGCTCGGCCCCTGCGCGGTGATCAGGCGCAGCGACGCGTCGAAGCTCCGCCGCCGGCTGGCGATCCGCGCGAAGGCATCGCGCAGCTCGGCCAGCACGGACTCGGTCGTCTCGCCGGGCACGGTGCGCCGCTCGAGGGCGAGCAGGCACCGGTCGGGGTAGGTCGACATCCCGATCCCGCCGCTCACCAGCGACGCGTGCAGCGACGCGTGGCCGAGCAACGGGTGCGTTCGCGTCGCGAGCACGTCTTCCTCGAACGCGTCGAGATCGGCGAGCAGGAGCCCGGCGTGGCGGATCGCGTCGACGCCGATGTCGTAGCGGCTGCCGTGCGCGGCCCGTCCCTTCACGTCGATCTCCGCCCACACGAATCCGCGGTGCGCGGGCATGATGGCAAGGCGCGTCGGCTCGGTGACGATCGCGGCGTCCGCGCGAATGCCGCGCTCGACCAGCGCACGCGTGCCGAGGCTCTCGTTCTCCTCGTCGATGACGGCCGCGATCACCAGTTCGGCGTTGGTCGCGGCCGCGGCGCGGGCCGCCGCCGCGCACATCGCCGCGATCCCGCCCTTCATGTCGGCCGAGCCCCTTCCATATATGCGACCATCGCGCGTCACCGGGTCGAACGGCGGGTGCGACATGCCGTCGGTGCCGACCACGTCCAGATGGCCGTTGAACATCAGCACCGGACCACCGCGTCGTCCCGTTCGCGCGATCACGTTCGGCCGCCCGGGCACGACCTCCTGCAGCTCGACGTCGAATTCCCACTCGGCGAGGACCTCGGCCAGGAGCGACGCGACTGCCCCCTCCCCCGGCCCGCCCGGCGCGATCACCGGGTTGCGCGAGTCGACCGCGACCAGCGCCCGCGTCAGCGCGACGGCGTCGCCGCGCTCGATCCGAGCGTTAGGCATCGCCCTCCTCTCGCGCCATGACGGTGAACCCGTCGACGTCGACCTCGTACTCGACCGGCGTGGCCAGGTCGCCGACGGCCGCGACGACGTCGGCCGCGTTGTCGTCACCGGTGATCACCACGACGCAGCCGCCCCCCGATGCGCCGAGCGCCTTGCAGCCGAGCGCGCCCGCCGCATAGGCGCGAAGGCAGATCGCGTCGATGGTCGGGGTGGTGATGCTCGGGTGCAGCTCCCGCTGCAGCGTCCAGTGTTCACCGACGATGTGGCCGAGGTCGTCGATCGACCGGCGGCGCAGCGCGTCGGCCGAGGACAGCGCGCAGCTCTTCATCCCGGCCAGCAGCCCGAGCACACGCCGGTCGCCCCTGCCTAACGCGTCGACGACGACCTTGATCTGCTGTGCCGAGATCCGCGATTCGCCGGTGAACCAGAGCAGGCAGCGCCGCGCGAGCTCCGTTCGCAGCTCGCGATCGAGCGCGATCGGCTCGACGTCGATCGCGCCCTTCCCGAAGCGGAGCGCGAGCGCGCCGCCGAACGCGGCCGCGTAATGGTCCTGGCTTCCGCCGGCGATCCCGAGGTCGCTGCGTTCGGTCGTGCAGCTTCGCTCGGCGAGATCGACGCGCGAGATCCGCTCGCCCCGCCAGCTCGCCAGCGCGCCGGCCACCGCGACACCGGCCGCGCTCGACCCGCCGAGCCCCGCGCCGACTGGAAAATCATTTCGCAGCTCGACGCTTGCGTCGTCGAGCCCGGCTCGCTCGAGCGCCGCCGAGATCAGGGGAAGCTCGCGGTCATCGATCCCGCGCCTGACGGTCGCCGTCGCGTAGCGCGTGATGGCGACGTTGCAGACGAACCCTTCGTGCTCGGCCGGATACGGCGGGACGTCGGTCCACCCACCGCCGAAGTCGATGCGAGTGGGCGCACGCGCGACGAGTCGGCGCATCGATCAGCTCGAGTGGTCGTGCACAATGCGGAGGCGGCCATTGTCCCGGACCATCACCAGCGATGTCGGGCCTCTTGCCACTATCGAATCGCCGCGGGCCAATACATAGTAGGCGATCACGTTCAGCACGCCGGGCGCGAGCGAGTCCACCTCGATCCCCTCGAACGACAACGAGTCGTGCACGCCGCCTGGACCGAAGCGCGGTGCATAACGCTCGCGAATTGCCGCCGGCCCGTGCACGACGCCGCGGCCCGTGACGTAGGTGGTGCGATCGCCCGGGAGGTAATCGGTCATGAACGCATCGAGATCGCCGCGATTCCACGCCGCGGCCGAGCGCGCGAACATCGTCGTCACTTCGCGGGTGAGGTCGGCGCGCGTCGGCGCTGGAACGCTGGTGCGCGCCGCGCAGCCCGCGATCGCCGCGACGATGACCGCGACGAGAGCAAGCCGGTGCACATGATGTCGAAGACGAGAGCGCATGCGAGGGTAGGGTTCGAGTCCCGACAGGATAACGCCGCACCACTCGACGCGCAGCAGCCACCCGAACAGAGCCCGGGAAGTGACCGGGACCGGGGCATGGTCGTTGCCCAAGATGGTTGCGATGCCTGAGCTTTCTGATCTCGTCGGATCGCGCCGCCTGATCCTCGTCTCGAACAGAGAACCGTACGAGCATGTGCGAACGGGAGGCACCCTCGAAGTTCGCCGCCCGCCAGGCGGGCTCGTCTCCGCGCTCGATCCGCTGATGCGCCGCACGAATGGAACGTGGGTCGCGTGGGGATCAGGAAACGCGGATCGCGACGCAGCCGACCGGCGCGGACACGTGCCCGTGCCCCCGGAAGATCCCTCGTACACTCTGCGCCGCGTCTGGCTCTCGGAAGCGGAAGTCGAGGGCTACTACCAGGGGTTCGCGAACAGCGCGCTCTGGCCGCTCTGCCACATGTTCGCTCAGCACTTCGAGCCGCGGAGCGACGACTGGGAGCAGTACCGCCTCGTCAACGAGCGGTTCGCGCACGCCGTCGCCGAGGAGGCGGCCGGGGCGCTCGACCCGGTGATCTGGATCCAGGACTATCATCTCGCGCTCGTCGCGGGCACCGTCCGCACGCTCGTCCCCGGCGCGCTCATCCATCAGTTCTGGCACATCCCGTTTCCGCCGCCGGACATCTTCCAGCTGATGCCGAGCGGCGTCGGCGTCGCGCTGCTGCGCGGGATGCTCGGCAACGACCTGCTCGAGTTCCAGACCGAGCGCGCGGCGAGGAACTTTCTCGCCTGCGTCAGCGAGCTGATTCCCGACGCGCGCATCGATCCCGATGGCCAGCGCGTGCAGAACAACGGCCGCACGACGACGGTGCGCGCGTTCCCGATCAGCATCGACGTCGGCTACTACGAGGGGCTGGCCAGGGAGCCGGGCGCGGCGGCGCTGGCCAATCGCCTGCGCGACCGTTATGCGACGAAGGGGCGGCAGCTCGCTGTCTCGGTCGATCGTGTCGATTACACGAAGGGGATTCCCGAGCGGCTTCGCGCGCTCGACCTGATGTGGGAGCGCCACCGCGAGCTGCGCGAGTGCCTGACGTTCCTGATCGTGGCCACTCCGTCGCGGAGCGCACTGGCGGTGTACCAGCAGCTCGAGGAGCAGGTCGCCGCGCAGGTGAAGCAGATCAACGCGAAGTACCGCACCAAGGGGTGGACCCCGATCGTCCTCATCCAGGAGAACGTGAGCGCCGACCGGCTGGCGGCGATCTATCGCGCCGCCGACCTCTGTCTCGTCTCGTCGCTGCAGGACGGGATGAACCTGGTCGCCAAGGAGTTCATCGCCTGCCAGGTGGATGAGCGCGGACTGCTGCTGCTGTCGCGCTTCGCCGGCGCGGCCGAGGAGATCGAAGGCGCGACGCTGATCAACCCGTTCAACATCGACGGGTTCGCCGACGGGTTGAACAACGCGCTGGCGGTGCCGCGCGACGAGCGCCGCGCCCGCATGGCGCGGATGCGCGCGGACCTGCGCGGCGCGACGATCTTCGACTGGCTGCGCTCGATCCTGACCGCGGCCAACCAGCTTCGCCCGACGTCGCGCATCGTTCGCTCGGCCAAGGTGTGACGAAGCGCGCCAGCGCCGCTGGGGCGCCCTCCGCCCCGGCGCCGCTGCAGCTTCCGACCGACCCGCGAACGTTAGGCAGTCGGCTCGCCGGTGCGCCGCTGGTCGTGCTGCTCGACGTCGACGGGACGCTGGCCCCGATCGCCCCGCGTCCCGAGGACGCGGTGGTGCCCGAGTCGACGCGGGCGGCCGTGGCTGCGCTGGCGCGGTCGCGCGATGCGCATGTCGCGCTCGTGTCGGGACGAGGTGCCCGCGATGCGCGGGCGATGGTCGGTGTCGATGGAGTGTGGTCGATCGGCAACCACGGCCTCGAGACGATCGACCCCGGCGGAACGCTCACCATCGACGAGCGTGTCGCGCCGTGGGAGAGCGCGCTCCGGTCGGTGCGCACTGCCGCGGAAGCGGCAGCCGCATCGGCGCCCGGCGCGCGGGTCGAGGACAAGGGCGCGACGCTGAGCATCCACTACCGGCTTGCCGAAGCGAGTGCGGTGCCCGAGCTCGAGCGGCGGATCGAGATGGCGTCGACCGCGGCCGGCCTTCGCGTCACGCGCGGGCGGAAGGTGATCGAGGTGCGTCCGCCGATAGCGGTCGACAAGGGGACGGCAGTGCTCGCGCTCGCACGCCGGCTCGGCGCGACCGCGCGAAGCGCGTCGATCGTGTTCGCCGGGGACGATCGCACCGACGAGGACGCGATGGACGCGCTCCGCGTCTGGCACGCCGACGCGGTGACGATCCATGTCGAGGGCGAGGAGCCGCGCGCGACGCGGGCCGAGTTTCGCGTCGGGTCGCCGGAGGTGCTGGCGAAATGGCTCGCCGCCCTCGCGGCGATGCGCGAGGGCGGCGGGTAGCGGCAGCCGGGGAGCCGCTGCCTAACGCTTCCGGGCGGGCTTCTTCGCGGTCTTCGCCGACTTCGCCGGCGCGCTCTTCTTCGCCGACTTCACCGGCGCGCTCTTCGCGGCCGGCTTGGTGGCGCTCTGCGCGCTCTTTCCGGCCGCCTTCGCCAACGCCCTCGGGACGGACTTCGGCACCGCCTTGTCGTGGCTCTTCGGCGCGGCGCTGAGAATCGCCGCTGAATGCGGCTGCGGGGCCTTGAACGACGGTGGCGGCGCCGCCGGAGTTGCCGGCTTCGGCGTATAGGGCGCTGCCGGACGCGGAGCGGGGTGCGGCGTTCCCGGCTTCCGGGTCGCGTGCGCTTCCTCGACTTCGCGGAGAAGCTTCTCCGCTTCCTCGTTGCGCATCTGGCCGCGGCGCACCATGTACTGCAGCAGGTCGCGCGCACTCTCGATCGCGAAGCCAGTCATTCCGGCGGCGGCGTAGATGACGTCCTTCATCGCCCCGGACACCTTGCTCCCCGCTTCGAGGCTGAGCTGCTGCGCTTTTTCCGTCATCTCCGCGACAGTATCGCGAACATCGGCGCCGCGATGACCCGGTCCGCGCCGCGGCGCCGGAGGAACAGTTCCTGGTGCGCCGGCGACTGGTGTCGCGCCTTCGGCGGGAGGAGCCTTGCTTTCAGTAGTTGGCACTTTATCGGTCATGTTCGTGTCCCGCGGTGGTGACACGCGAAGGGAATCGTTCGGCGCCTGCATCGGCGGGCCGCGTCGCGACGGTGCGCTCACGTCGAAAAAAGAGCGGCCCGAACGGCGGCAAGTATATGATTATTCGCGATCTACGCAAGGCTCTCGCCACCCTGAAACGATGCGCACCGCCACCGTTTCCGCAGTGCGCGCCGAGACGACAGCCGCGAATTGGTGCGAAGTATAAACGCATTCATGAGCCACAACAACGACAGCTTACCACTTCGCGGCGTCAGAGTGCTCGATCTCTCCCGCGTGCTCGCCGGTCCGCTCTGCGCGATGATCCTCGGCGATCTCGGCGCCGACGTCATCAAGGTCGAGCGGCCGGAGACCGGGGATGAGACCAGGGGATGGGGCCCGCCCTTCGATGACCGCGGCGAGAGTGCCTACTTCCTGAGCATCAACCGCAACAAGCTCGGAGTGACCGCGGACCTCTCGACGGAAAGCGGACGGGCGCTCGTTCGCCGCCTCCTCGCCGACGCCGACGTCGTCATCGACAACTACCGCCGCGGCGCACTGTCGGCGTTCGGACTCGACCCGGAGACGATCCGCGCCGATCGGCCGGAGCTCGTCTGGCTGACCATCAGTGGATTCGGGAACGCGAGCGACCGGGCGGGCTACGACGTCGTGATCCAGGCCGAGCAGGGGTGGATGTCCATCACCGGCCCCGTCGACGGAACACCGAGCAAGGTCGGTGTCGCCCTCGTCGACGTGATCACCGCCAAGGATGCGGTGGCGGCGATCCTGGCAGCGCTCGTCGCCCGGGGGCGGTCCGGTGCCGGTGCGCGGCTCGAGGTCTCGCTCGCCGCGAGCGCGACCGCGGCGCTGGTGAACGTTGCGCAGAACGTCCTGGTCACCGGCACCGACGCGCGCCGGTGGGGAAACGCGCATCCGAATCTCGTCCCATATCAGCTCTTCGACGCCGCCGATCGCGCGATGATCGTCGCGGTCGGAAACGACCGGCAGTGGGCGTCGCTCGCCTCCGCGCTCGGCCTCGACGAGCTCGCGGCGGATCCCATGCTCGCGACGAACGCCGGCCGCCTCGCCGAGCGAGAGCGGGTCGTCAACGCGGTAGCGGCCCGAGTGCGGCTGCGGACTGCGGCCGAGTGGTCCGCGCTGCTCGATGCGCGTGGGGTGCCGTGCGGGGTGGTGCGGACGGTACGCGAAGCGTTAGGCAGCGCCGACGCCTCCCCGCTTACCGGAGTCGCGCCGTCGATCCCGCCCGGTGCGGTGAGGCTGCCACCGCCGCGGCTCGACGAGCACGGGGACGCCATCCGCGCCCTGGGATGGGGCGCGTTCGAGCGGTTCGGAGCGGCGGTCGGAGGGAGTAGTGGTGAGGGCGATAGCGCCTGACCGGGGTCTCGCGTCCTGCCTGACGTTCGTGCCGCAAACTGCGATGGTCATGGGAGAAAGACCCTCGCGCTCGGCGGCCCGTCGCCCTATGTTTCCCCGGAGCGGTACCCTCTCGAGAGAAATGACCCAGACCCGCCCGCACATGCTGTTACGTGTCCGGCGCACGATCGTCCGTGGATCGTGGCCAACGTCCTCATCAAACCGGATCGGCAGCAAGCCCTCGCCCCGCGCCAGCAATGGCGCTCAGGTAGCACTGTGAAGGAAACCGTGACTACTCAGGAGCTCGGGCAGGACATCACCGACCCGGATTCGGACCAGGCGATCATCGGCCGGGTATTGGCGGGCAACCGGGATGCATTCCGGACGCTGATCTCCCGGTACAGCGACCCGCTCTATCGTCACGCCCTGTGCATGACGGGGAGCCCGGACGTGGCGGAAGACATCCTCCAGATGTCGTTCATCAAGGCGTTCCAGCACCTGGCCGAGGTGCGGGGAAGATTTGACGCCTGGGTGTTCCGGATCGTCGCTAATGGGTGCAAGGATTGGTTGAAGAACATCCGCCGCACCCACCTGAGTTACGATGAGGACGATCAGCCGTCTGGATACGCGACGCCTGAAGAGGATCTCGACCGGACGGAACTGAAGAGCGATCTCGATCGCGCGTTGGCAGCACTCCCCGCCTCGTTGCGGGAAGCCTTCGTGATGAAGCACGTCGAGGGCCGATCATACGAGGAGATGGCTGACCTGCTGGGGACAACCGTCGGAGCTCTGAAGATGCGCGTCCACCGCGCGCGCGAGGCGCTCCAAGTCCTTCTCGAGGAGAAGTACGCCTGATGCTTGACGATCTGAATCCACAGGGCGGCCGGGGCGAGAGCCAGGCGCCGAAGCGTGCACGCGAACAGCGTCAGCCGCTGACCGACCGCGAGGTCCCGCTCGAGCAGGCGCGCAACATGGCGCCGATCCATGCGTGGCTCGACGGCGAGCTCCCCGAGTCCGCGGTGCGCACGGCGGAGTCCGCGCGCGACGTCGACTTCTGGCGCAAGGTCACCGAGGAGACGGCGCGTCGCCGCACGGTGAAGACGCCGGCGTACCTCGAGGCGCAGATCATGGCCGCGCTGCCGACGGATAGAACCGCCGACGGTGTGCAGGCCTGGTGGGCGCGCGAAGTGACGATGACCCCGGCGACTGCCGCGGTTGCCGCCGCCTCGCTGCTCGCAGTCGGTGCCGCGGCGACTGTCGCCGTGCTCCGCGCGATCCGCTAACCGGCGTCGCGAGCGACGCGGCCTGACGGCCGCCGCGACGGCCCCCGGGCTCGCCTGACACACGAGGCGGGTCCGGGGGCCGCGTTGCATCACGCATCGACCCCCCGCCGAATGCCCGTGATCGACACCGACCGACACCTCGTCAGCCGCGCGGCGCGCGCACTCGCCGACGCTGGACTGCCGACGCACTGCGCGATCGCGTACACGCTCGTGCACGCGATCTGGCTGTTCGTCGTGCCGGGGAACTCGCCGCACCACGAGCTGATCGGGAATGTGTTTTTCCTTCCGGTCGGCGCGGCGATGGCCTGGATGTCGTGGATGAACGCGCGCGACCCTCGCCTCTCGGCCGAGTCGCGGACGGGGTGGCGCTGGCTGACCATCGCCTATGCACTGCTCGGCGTGTCGACCGACTTCTGGGCGGTCAACGACGTGCTCTTCGCGCAGAGCCGCGTGCTGCACGTCCTCGTCGACTCGACCACCGCGCTCTACCTGGTCGTCCTGACTCGCGGCGTGCTCGCATTCCGCCCCGAGCGGACGACCCCCGACAGCGGAGTGAAGACGGCGCTCGACTTCGCGACGATCTTCATTGGCGCGGCCGCGCTGATCTGGTACTTCATGCTGCGCCCGCGCTACGCCGCGGCGTCGGAACTGAACCTCGCCGTCGCCGCCAGCCTTCTCTCGCCGGTCGGCGATCTGCTCGGCGTGCTCGCGATCGGGCTGGTGCTCATTCGCGGGAGCGACCGCGTG
>Ga0207705_10001202_pt1 | contig 21004 bp, 21 predicted proteins | sample KBSC13metaG_FD_184314 | JGI IMG/M metagenome (GOLD analysis project Ga0207705, IMG submission 184314) | Corn rhizosphere microbial communities from Kellogg Biological Station, Michigan, USA - KBS C1-3 metaG (SPAdes) (version 2) | ecosystem: Host-associated > Plants > Roots > Rhizosphere > Soil ... | reverse complement strand
CCCCATCTGCACATCCGGAACAGTGGCATTATGGGTCGGTGAGCGCGACAGCCCACGCACCAGCCAGATGCTGTCCGACTGGTACAGCTTCAGCCATATCGTCCACGGGCTATTATTCTACGCCGCGCTATGGCTGATCGCGCGGCGCTGGCCGATCCAGTGGCGATTCCTTGCCGCCCTTGCGATCGAAACGGCTTGGGAAGTCACCGAGAATACGCCGTTTGTGATCGACCGTTACCGGGCCACCACCGCAGCGCTGGGTTACACCGGAGACAGCGTCATCAACTCCCTATCCGATATCGCGATGATGTGCCTCGGCTTCTTCATCGCGAGGAAGCTGCCCGTGTGGAGTTCGGTCGCGCTGCTGTTCCTGCTCGAGCTCGTCCCTCTTTTCGTCATCCGTGACAATCTGACGCTGAATGTCTGGACATTGCTCGCGCCCAATGCGGCCGTTCAGGCGTGGCAAGCCACACGGTAAAGGCACAATTCATCCGCCAGCGCATTGATAGCGGCGCTCTGTGGAGGGAAACCCTTGAAACGCTTCGTATATTCTTGCTTGTCGCTCGCCTTGCTCACGCTTCCGGGCACGGGCCATGCCGCCGAACTGTTCGGCGGAGCCTATGTCCATGACGTGAAGCTGCCGACCGATCTCAGCGGCCTCGAAAGCGGTGCCGATCTGATGCTGGGTATTCGCGCCGGCACGATTGCCAAGCCCTTCGGTGCCTCACTTCAGCCGTACGTGTTCGGTGCGCTCAACACCGCGGGGGACACGGATTATGCCGCAGCCGGCCTCTCCCTCAAATTCGGCCTCGGCAAGGGGTTCTACGTTCGCCCGGGCCTCGGCCTTGCGGTGCACAACGGCTCCGCCGGCCACTTCTTCCGCCATGACAAGATCGCGTTCGGGAGCCGCGTGCTGTTCGAGCCCGAGCTTGGGATCGGGGCCCGCATCAACGACCGCCTAAGCGCCGAAGCGAGCTGGGCGCACATGAGTCACGCGACCTTGTTCAGCCACGAGAACCCCGGGATCGACAATCTCGGCCTCAGGTTGAACCTCGGGCTCTAGCGGCCGATCATCTTCTCCGGCTTCACGATCGCATCGAAGCGCTCTTCCTCGATCAGGCCGAGTTCGAGGCCCGCCTGCTTGAGCGTCAGCCCCTTCTTATGGGCATGCTTCGCGATCGCTGCCGCATTGTCGTAGCCGATCTCGGGTGCAAGCGCCGTCACCAGCATCAGCGAACGGCCCATCAGCTCCGCGATACGCGCTTCGTCCGGCTCGGTGCCGTCGAGCATCCGCTCGGTGAAGCTTTCCGCACCCGTGGCCAGGAGGTTGATCGAGCGGATCACGTTGGCGCCGATCAGCGGCTTGAACACGTTGAGCTCCATGTGGCCCTGCATGCCGCCGATGGTGACCGCGACATTGTTGCCGGCCACCTGCGCGGCGACCATGGTCAGCATCTCGGCCTGAGTCGGATTGACCTTGCCGGGCATGATCGAACTGCCCGGTTCGTTTTCCGGAAGCTTGAGTTCGCCGAGACCGCAGCGCGGACCCGATCCCAGCAAACGAATGTCGTTCGCGATCTTCGTGAATGCGGTGGCGATCACATTGAGGACGCCCGACAGCTCGACCATCGTGTCGTGCGCGGCGAGCTCGGCGAACTTGTTCGGCGCCGAGGTGAACGGAAGCTGCGTCAGCTTCGCCACTTCCTTCGCGAATTCTTCGGCAAATCCCTTCGGCGCATTGAGGCCCGTGCCGACCGCGGTCCCGCCCTGGGCGAGGCGGTAGACGCGCGGGAGCACCGACTCCAAACGATCGATGCAGTCCCCGACCTGCGTGGCGTATCCGGAGAATTCCTGGCCGAGGGTCAACGGGGTCGCGTCCTGCAAATGCGTCCGTCCGATCTTCACGATGCCGTCCCAGCGCTTCGCCTGCTCGGCGAGCCGATCGTGCATCCGCTTCAACGCCGGGATCAGCCGGCCCGTGACGGCCCGCGCCGCGGAGATGTGCATCGCCGTCGGGAAGCTGTCGTTCGAGGATTGGCTCTTGTTGACGTGATCGTTGGGGTGGACCGGCTCCTTGCCGCCCCGCTTGCCGGTCATGATCTCGTTCGCGCGGCCCGCGATCACCTCATTGGCGTTCATGTTGGACTGCGTGCCGGATCCTGTCTGCCAGATGACGAGCGGGAATTGATTGTCGAGGTCGCCGCGGGCCACTTCGGCGGCAGCCTGCTGGATCATCTCGGCGATCTTTGGATCGAGACCCGCGAGCCGCGCATTCACCCGCGCCGCGGCCTGCTTGATAAAGCCCAGCGCATGAACGATCTCTAGCGGCATCTGCTCGCGCGGGCCGAAGGGAAAGTTCTCGATCGAGCGCTCGGTCTGGGCGCCCCAATAAGCGTCCGCGGGGACTTCGATGGGACCGAAGCTGTCGGTCTCGGTGCGCGTCGTCGTGCTGGGCATGGAATCCTCTTTCGTCATGCCGGGCGCCCGGCATTCGCTCGGTGCGCGCTTTAAGGAAGGCGGACCCCGGATCAAGTCCGGGGTGGCAAGTCACTTCTTGCGGGTGAAGTCCACGTTCACGACGTTCGAGCCGTCGTCGGGCGCTTTTTCCTCGCCTGTGGCCGCGGACGGATCGTTTTCCGCTTCCTCATGCTCCTCGGGCGGAACTTCCGCGGCATCCGCATGGAACGTCAGGGCGAATTCGACGGCGGGATCGTGGAACTGAGTCACCGCCGCAAAAGGCACGTGGAGGGTCGCCGGTACCCCGCCGAAGGACAGCCCGACGGAGAAGGATTCCGCTTCGACCTTCAAGTCCCAGAAGCGATGCTGGATGACGATCGTCATTTCGTCCGGGAAACGCTCGGCCAAATGCTTGGGGATGGAGACCCCAGGCGCCTTGGTCTTGAATGTGATGTAGAAATGATGGCCGCCGGGCAGGCCGCCCGAATGCTCGACTTCGCCGAGGACGCGACCGACCACGGCCCGCAATGCGTCTTGCACGATCTCGTCGTACGGAATCAGGCTCTCGGGGGTCTCGTCGCTCACATCGTCAGGTGGTAGCGCAGACCTGCATCCGGTCAAGCGGAGTCGTGTGAATGCCGATCGACGCAACCCAGCCTTATGACGACACCAACATCTTCGCGCGCATCCTTCGCGACGAGATTCCATCCAAGAAGGTCTTCGAGGACGACCACGTCCTCGCCTTCCGCGACATCAATCCGCTCGCGCCGACCCACATTCTCGTCATACCGAAAGGGCCGTATGTCTCCTGGGACGATTTTTCGGAGAAGGCGTCCGATGAGGAGATTGGCGCGTTCGTTCGTGCAGTCGGGCGCATCGCTCGCGATGAGGGGCTCGTTGGGGACGGGTATCGCCTTCTTGCCAACGTCGGTCACAACTCGGGCCAGGAGGTGCCGCACCTCCACGTTCACATCTTCGGTGGGCGGCCGCTCGGGCCGATGCTGGCGCGTTAGGCCGTTCATCCGCCAGCCAGTGTTTCGGGCTGAAAGAGGATTGCCCTCTCGGGACTAGTCGTTAGGGTCGCGTGACGAACAGATTACATAGGGGAATGAGATGGCCACGATAGCACCGCGCTCGGGCGGCCGCGGACGGATCAAGTCGATGGACGAGATCCTGGCGACAGCCGAGAAGAAGTCACTCAAGCGGTCGCTCGGAGCCTTTCAGCTCACCCTCCTCGGCATCGGGGCCGTCATCGGCACCGGAATTTTCGTCCTGACGGCGACGGCCGCCCAGAAAGCGGGCCCAGGCATGATGGTCAGCTTCATCGTTGCGGGTGCGGTCTGCGCGGTTGCGGCGCTCTGCTATTCGGAGCTTGCGTCGATGGTCCCCGTGGCGGGCTCGGCCTATACTTATTCCTATGCCGTCATGGGGGAGATGACGGCGTGGCTCGTCGGTTGGGCGTTGATCCTCGAATATGCGCTCGGGGCCAGTGCAGTTGCGGTGGGTTGGTCAGGTTTCATCAGCGGTCTGCTCGATTCCATCGGTTTGCACATACCTCACGCGTTGAAAGTGGGGCCGCCGATCCAATGGGGCTTTCTCCAGGGCGGTGAAGTCGGCGGCATGGTCAATCTGCCGGCGGTCATCGTCGTCGGGCTCGTCACGACGTTGCTCGTCATCGGAACCAAGGAAAGCGCGACGTTCAACGCTGTGCTCGTGGTGATCAAGATCACCGCGCTGACGATGTTCCTGATCATCACGCTGCCGATGATCAGCGGCCATGCTGCCAATTTCGAACCGTTCGCGCCGCGTGGATGGGGCAATCCGCTCAGCTCTTCGGGCACGGGCATTCTCGGTGCCGCCGCCTCGATCTTTTTTGCGTACGTGGGTTTCGATGCGGTCTCGACCGCCGCGGAAGAAACAAAGAACCCGCAGCGGAACGTGCCTATCGGGCTCATCGGCAGTCTCATGATCTGCACCGTCTTCTACCTGCTGGTTTCGGCAGGCGTGGTGGGCGCCTATGGTGCGCAGCCATTGCTCGATCCGGCGACCGGCCTTGCGTTCAAGGAAGGTTCGCCGGAGCTTTACGCCTCGGCCGCCTGCCAGGCGGCCCATGCGCCAACGGTCTGCTCGAAGGAAGCGCTCGCGCATATCCTCCGGGAGGTGTCGAATCCGCTGTTCGGCAACCTTGTCGGGCTGGCCGCGGCAATCGCGCTGCCCTCGGTCGTGCTGCTGATGATGTATGGCCAGACGCGAATCTTCTTCGTCATGGCGCGCGACGGCCTGCTGCCAGAGCGTCTCTCGGCAGTTCATGAGCGCTTCCGGACGCCCTATGTCGTGACCATCGTCACGGGCGTTTTCGTCGCTGTCGCGGCGGCGTTCCTCCCGGTCGGAACGCTGGCCGATTATTCGAACGCGGGAACGCTTTTCGCCTTCGCGGCGGTTTCCTTGGCGGTCATGATCCTCCGCAAGCGGGATCCGGACCGGCGGCGACCGTTCCGCACGCCTGCGATCTTCATCGTCGCACCGCTGTCGATTGCCGGCTGCGCACTGTTGTTCATCAACCTCAACAACGAATCGAAGTTGTTGTTCGTCAGTTGGACCGTGCTCGGCCTGATCTTCTATTTCCTGTATGGATACCGCAACAGCCATGTGGCCCGCGGCGTTACGGAAGTTCCCGAATTGGCCCCCGATGCGCCAGGATCGATCGGTGTCGCGCCGATGCCACGGGCGCCCGCTCCGCCGCAGGATATCGAAGACTAAGCGGCAAGCTCTCCGGCGAGCGCTCTGAGGTCCGCCTCGGGGCGCGCGCCATAATGCTGAATGACCTCCGCGGCCGCGATTGCGCCGAGCTTCAGCGATTGCTCGAGGCTCTTGCCCTGCGCGTCGCCCAGGAGGAAGCCGGCCGCGAAGAGGTCGCCCGCGCCCGTCGTATCGACGAGTTTCTTGATGCGCTCCGCGGGCACGTCGGCACGCTGTTCGCCGCGCGTCGCAAGCGCGCCATCTTCGCTGCGCGTCACGACTAGGGTCTCGACCTTGTCCTTTACCGCAGCCACCGCGCTTTCGAGATGCGCGATGCCGGCGAGCGCCTCGACCTCGGCCTGGTTGGCGAACAATATGTCGATGCGTCCCCCATCGAGGAGCTGGTTGAATCCGTCGCGGTGGCGGTCGACGCAGAAGGTGTCCGACAAGGTGAAGGCCACCTTGCGGCCGGCCTCACGAGCAACCTCGATGGCCCGCACCATCGCATAGCGCGGCGTCTCCGGGTCCCACAGATATCCCTCGAGGTAGAGGATCTTCGAAGCGCGGATCTGATCCTCGTCCAGCGCACTCGCCGGCAAATGCTGCGCCGCGCCCAGGAAGGTGTTCATCGTGCGGTGTCCGTCGGGCGTGACGAGGATCATTGAGCGTGCAGTAGGGGAACCGACGTCCGCGGCGGGAGTGATGAACTCTACGCCAGCCGAGGTCAGGTCGTGGCGGTAGAAATCGCCGAGCTGATCGGGCGCGACCTGGCCGATAAAGCCGGAGCTCCCTCCGAGCGCTGCGACGCCCGCGGCCGTATTGCCGGCAGACCCGCCGCTCACCTGATGCGCCGGTCCCATGTGCGCATAGAGGCGCTCGGCCTCTTCGGCGTCGATCAGCCGCATCGAACCCTTCACCAGCCCTTCGGCGGTCAGGAAATCGTCCGACGCATTGGCGATGACGTCGACGATCGCATTGCCGATGCACAGCACGTCGAGGCGGGTCTCGGGCACATCATTCTCCGAAAATCGTGGAAAGGCCGCCGCCTAGCGGTGGGTTGAGCTTCCCGCAACATTGCCTCGTGCGGCAGGAGCGGGCATCCTCCGCTCATGCGCCGCCTCGTCATTGCTCTGCCCCTGCTGCTCACCGCTTGCCTCGCGCGCCGTCCCGAACCCGAAACGGAGGTCGCGCAGCCACCCGCCGTGACACGTCCTGCGACCGGGCAGCTAATCGGCCTCACCGCGTCGGACCTCGTCGGCCATTTTGGCAGTCCGGCACTTCAGGTGCGCGAGGGGTCGAGCCTGAAGCTCCAGTTCCGCGGCAAGCTCTGCGTGCTCGACGCTTATCTTTATCCCGCCCAGAACAACACGCTACGGGTGACCTATGTCGATACCCGGACGAAGACCGGGGCCGACACCGATCAAGCGGCCTGCATCTCCGCGCTCGAAAATCCCAGCTGAGCCAGCGCCCACGCCGCAGCTTCGGCGATGACCGGATCGGCATCGCCAAGATGACGTCGCACTGAAGACGCGAGCGCGCGATCGCCGCTGTTGCCGGCGGCGATTAGGCAATTGCGGATCATTCGCGTCACGCCGATGCGCTTGATGGGTGAGCCGGCGAACATCTCGCGGAAGGCCGCGTCGTCGAGCGCGAGCAGCTCTGAGAGCCTTGGCGCAAACAGCTCGGCTCGCGGGAGGAAAGCCCGGTTCGCCGCGGCGGAATCGGCGAAGCGGTTCCATGGGCAGACCGCCAGGCAGTCGTCGCAGCCGTAGATGCGATTGCCTATCGCCGAGCGCAGCTCGCTCGGGATCGGCCCGTCGTGCTCGATCGTGAGGTAGGAGATGCAGCGCCGGGCATCGATCCGGTGCGGGCCGAGAAACGCCTGCGTCGGGCACGCATCGAGACACCGGGTACAAGTGCCGCAGTGAGCCCCTTGTTGGCTGGCCGCGTCAGGTTCCAGCTCGAGGCTGGTGAGGATCACGCCAAGGAACAGCCAGCTGCCATGCTGCCGGCTGACCAGGTTCGTATGCTTCCCCTGCCATCCGATGCCCGCCGCCTGGGCCAGCGGCTTCTCCATCACCGGCGCGGTATCGACGAAGACCTTGAGCTCCGAAGGCGCCTGCTCGACGATGTAGCGGGCCAAGGCCTTCAGCGCCTTCTTGACCGTCTTGTGATAGTCGCCGCCCTGCGCGTAGGCGGAGATGCGGCCGAGCTCCGGATGCGCCGCCAGCGCGAGCGGGTCCGCGCTGGGCGCATAGCTCATCCCGAGCGCGATCGCCGACTGGGCGTCCGGCCACAGCGCGAGCGGGCTGACGCGATGATGCGCCCGGCTTTCCATCCAGCCCATCGTCCCATGATGCCCGGCCTCGAGCCAGCGTTGGATCTCGAGGCCGGCGCCGTCCGCGGCGTCCGCTCTTGCGAAGCCGCAAGCGACGAAGCCGAGCCGCTCCGCTTCCGCTCTTATTGCTTCCTCAAGGCTTTGGACTCTATGCACTTGGCGTCCCTACACTCTCGCGGCGGCTTTCCGTAGGAATTTCAGTGCTTCAACACGTCTCGAACAGCGTAGCGGCCGCCGGCTTGGCCGTCGAAGCGGTCGATCTCGTCAAGGATTTCGGCGACACCCGGGCCGTGGACGGCGTCAGCCTCGCGGTTCCCACCGGCTCGATCTACGGCCTCCTCGGCCCCAATGGCGCCGGCAAGACGACGACCCTTCGCATGCTCCTCGGGATCATCGATCCTTCGAGCGGAACTCGCCGGGTGCTCGGTCGCGACCGTCCGCTCGATGCTGCGCGGGAGATCGGGTATCTTCCGGAGGAGCGAGGTCTCTATCCCTCGATGTACGCGCGCGACGCCATCGCATTCATGGGCGCGCTGCGCGGTCTCTCACTGGCCGAAGGGCGCCGCCGCGCGGATGTGCTCCTCGCCGAACACGGTCTCGGCGACTGGTCGCGCAAGTCGATCCGCAGCCTGTCGAAGGGCATGGCCCAGTTGGTCCAACTCCTCGGCACCATCATTCACAAGCCCCGCCTCATCGTGCTCGACGAGCCCTTCGCCGGGCTCGACGCCATCAATCAAGGACGTCTCGAGGAGCTGATCCGCCGTGAGGCGCGCGCCGGCGTCACCATCATTTTCTCCACCCACGTCATCGCCCATGCCGAGCGGCTGTGCGAGCACATCGCGATCATCGCGTCGGGCCAGGTGGCGTTCGACGGAAGCGTCGCCGAGGCCCGTGGCCGGCTTCGTCCCATCGTGCGCCTTCGAACCCGCGCCAGCGAGGGGCCGTGGCGCTCGGCAATCCCCGAGGGTGCGCGGGTGGAAGCAGGCGAATGGGTATTTGAGCTGCCCAAGGGCGGGCCCGAGCCGCTTCTGCGCGCGCTGCTCGACGGGGGCGCCGGGATCGAAACGCTGGCGATCGAACGGCCGGGCCTTCACGACGCCTTCGTGGCGATTGCCGGAAACAAGGCGGCGGCGGCGATGGGCGCGACGGGGAACGGCCAATGATTCATCTCCTGCGCGGAGCGTTCGTCATCGCGCGTCGCGACTTCGCGGCGACCGTCCTTTCGAAGGCCTTCATCTTTTTCCTGCTCGGGCCGATCTTCCCGCTGCTCCTCGGCGGAGTGTTCGGTGGGATCGGAGCAAGGGTTGCGAGCCAGACTGAACAGCCCGTCGTGGCCGTCGTTTCATCCGCGCAGGATTACAGCCTCATCTCGGCGTCCCGGCAGCGCATCGCAGACACGATGCCCGACTCGATGGTCGTACAGATCGCGCATTATGCGCCCGAACCGGACCTCGCAGCCCAGCAGAAGAAATTGCTCGCTTCGCGCAGCCCGCCCGTACGGGCGGTGCTAACGGGCGGTCTGGCCGATCCCCATCTCACCGGCTCGGTCAGGAGCGATGCGCAGGCCGTGGCGCAGTTGCGGCTTATCCTTGCCGATGCGAAGGCAGCTCCGGCCGAGCCGCCGGAGCTTCCCGTGACCGCCACGGCGACCTCGTCCGGCTCCGTGGCGAAGGATCGGGCGCTCACCGGTCAGATCGGTCAGATGCTGCTGTTCTTCCTGACGCTGCTGCTGTCGGGAATGGTGATGTCGCAGCTGATCGAGGAGAAATCGAACAAGATCATCGAGGTGATTGCCGCCGCCGTCCCGATCGACTCGCTGTTCATCGGCAAATTGTTCGCGATGCTCGCGGCATCGGTCGCTGGGATCGTCGTCTGGATCAGCGCCGGGGCCTTGCTCATCCAGCTGATCAACACCGGGGGCTTGCGCAACCTTCCCGATCCGGCGGTCGGATGGCCGGCGTTCCTAGCATTGGGCGTCGTCTATTTCGCCATGAACTATCTGCTTCTCGGGTCGATCTTCCTGATGATCGGCGCGCAGGCGTCGACGGTGCGCGAGGTCCAGACCCTGTCCATGCCCGCGACGTTCGCCCAAGTGATCGTCTTCGGATTTGCGGCGACCGCCGTTGCCCAGCCCAATTCGACCGAGGCGCTGGTGGCCGCCGTCTTCCCGCTGTCGTCCCCCTTGGTGATGCTCGCGCGCGCCGCTCAACAGTCGGAGCTTTGGCCACATGCGGTGGCCCTGGCCTGGCAGGCCGTGTGGGTCTTCTTCATTCTTCGGCTCGGCGCGAAGTTGTTCCGCAGGACGGTGCTGAAGTCCGGCCCGAGGGCTAAGTGGTGGAAGTTCAGCCGAGCCTAGATAAGCGCTTCGCGCGCTTGCTCGGTGAGCCACTCCTGCATCGCCATGTAGGGGAAGGGCCCGTGGCTGACCCGGGCGATTCCGGCTCCAGCCCAAGCTGACCGGCTCGGTCCGCCGGGCAGATGCATTGCGTTCACCGGAACGGTCACCGCCGCGCAGATCCGCTCGACAAGCGCCAGATCCGCGAGGCCGGGTATGAAATAGCCGTTTGCTCCGGCCTCGGCATAGGCTCGCCCGCGCTCGATCGCGCGTTCCGCCAGCGCCGAGTCATGCGTCTCCGGCTTGGCCTTCAGGAACAGGTCGGTTCTGGCGTTTATGAAGAAGCCGCTCCCGACTCCTTCGCGCAGTGCGGCGATCCTCGCGACATGGTCGGAGATGTCATAGATCCCGTCCGTGCCGACGACCTGATCCTCGAAGTTGCAGCCGATGGCGCCCGTGTCCGCGAGGCGTCGGCCGTTCGCGGTCAATCCGGCAAGCTCCCGCGCGTAGCCGCCCTCGAAATCCACGGTGACGGGAAGATCGACGGCGCTTACGATCCGCGCGGCATTCGCTAGCGCCAGCTCGATCGGCACCTCCTGGCCGTCACCGAATCCGTTCGCCATGGAAACCGAGGCGCTTCCGGTCGCGATCGCCTTCGCTCCCGACTTGGCGACAGCGGCGGCGCTGCCGGGGTCCCAGGCATTGAACAGCACCAACGGGTTGCCGGCGACGTGAAGCTTCGCAAAGTCCTCGAACTTGCTCATAACGGGTCGAACCTCTTGTGAAGCCGGTCTCTTGGGACAAAGCGGAGGCCCGGTCGTCCCGAATCTTGCGCTCAACAGATAAGGTCAGCTTATCGCAGCGCGCGCCGCATCCTCCAGCTGCTTCATCAGGGCCCGATGCGGGAAGGGGCCGTGGCTGATCCGCGCGACGCCGGCGTCGGCCCAGATCTTCTTGTCCGGAGCGCCGGGGAAGGCGATCACGTTCAGAGGAAGCGGGACTTCGCGGACGACGCGGTCGATTTGCTTCGGGTCGGACAGCCGGGGGACGAAGAACCCGCTCGCCCCGGCGTCGGCGAAGGCCTTTCCGCGTTCCACGACCTGGTCGACCAGCGCATCGTCATAGGTCTGGGTTTTCAGGAACAGGTCCGTGCGGGCGTTGATGAAGAACTGGTCGCCGACGGCCTTTCGGATCCCGGCGATCCGCTCGACCTGCAGCTGGAGCGGATGCAGTCCCTCGCCGCCGATCACCTGGTCCTCGAAGTTGCACCCGACGGCCCCGGTTGCGGCCAGCCGCGCGACATTGGCGCCGCCAAGCTCCGGATCGTTCGAATAAGCCCCTTCGAAGTCGACGGTAACCGGCAGGTCGACGGCATCCACGATCCGCTTGGCATTGGCGAGCGCGAAGTCGATCGGCACCTGCTGTCCGTCAGGCCAGCCGTTGGCGTCGGCGACCGGATGGCTTCCGGTGGCAAGCGCCTTCGCCCCGGCGGCGACAACCGCGAGTGCGCTCCCGACGTCCCAGATGTTATAGAGAACGACGGGATCGCCCGGCACGTGCAGGGCGGCGAAGGTTTCGAACTGCGTGGCCATGCCCGCCGACTAGGACTGTCCGCGGCCCGACGCAAACCGCCGTCGCTGTCATAAAAGTGCAACGAAAGAGTCACAGAGCATTCCCGGAAGCGTCGCTAGGGCTGGGTCGAGGCCCAATCGAAAGGACCGACCTCCATGAACAAGATTCTTTTCGCGCTGCCTGCCCTGGCGCTGCTCGCAGCCTGCAACAGCGGCAACAAGAGCTCGAACGGCAATGGCCCGGCATCCGGTATGCAGATTACGGGCGCAGGCTCGACCTTCGTCTACCCGGTGCTTTCCGGCTGGGCGTCGGAATATCAGAAGCAGTCCGGCACCGCGGTCAACTATCAGTCGATCGGTTCGGGGGGCGGCATCTCGCAGGTGGAGGCCGGCACCGTCGACTTCGGCGCGACCGACCAGCCGCTTGCGAGCGACGAGCTCGCGAAGAACAACCTGGCGCAATTCCCGATCGTGATCGGCGGAATCGTACCCGTCGTGAACGTCGCGGGGCTGAAGGCCGGCCAGCTCAAGCTCAGCGGCCCGGTTCTCGCCGACATCTACGCCGGCAAGATCAAGGCATGGAACGATCCGGCAATCGGCAAGCTCAATGCCGGCGTGAACCTGCCGTCGACCAACATCGCCGTCGTCCACCGCTCCGACGGATCGGGCACCACCTTCAACTTCACCCACTATCTCGCCCAGGTCAGCCCGACCTGGAAGAGCAGCCTCGGCGAAGGCAAGACGGTCAACTGGCCGGTGGGCGTCGGCGGCAAGGGCAACGAAGGCGTCGCAGGCTACGTAAAGCAGATCCCGAACTCGATCGGCTATGTCGAATATGCCTATGTCATCCAGAACAAGATGACTTACGCGCAGCTGCAGAACGCGGCTGGCGGATTCGTCAGCCCGAGCGCGGAGAGCTTCTCCAACGCCGCGGGTTCGGCCGACTGGAAGAACGCCAAGGACTTCAACTTGGTGATGACCAATGCGCCCGGTCAGAACGCTTACCCGATCACTGCCACCACCTTCATCCTGCTGCCGAAGCAGCCCAAGGACAAGGCCAAGTCGCAGGCCGCAATCGCGTTCTTCAAATATGCGCTGGAAAAGGGCCAGGACCAGGCGAAGAAGCTCGATTACGTGCCGTTGCCCGCCGAGCTGGTCCAGCAGATCGAAAGCTACATCGGCACCAACCTGAAGTGAACGCGACGCTCGCCTCGAGAACGCACGAATCCGCGCCCCCGGTCCGCAGGAGCGGAGCGGGGGCCGATCGCGCCTTCCAGCTGACCACCGCCGTGGCGGCCTGGGCGGTGCTGCTGCTCCTCGGCGGCGTGGCTGTGTCCATGGCGTGGGGCGGGCGGCTCGCCTTTCAGACCTTCGGCTGGAGCTTCGTGACCGGCAAGGACTGGGACGTGGTCGGATCCAGGTTCGGCGCGTTCGTGCCGATCTACGGAACACTGGTGACGTCGGCGATCGCGCTCATCATCGCCGTTCCGGTCAGCATCGGCATCGCTTTGTTCCTGACCGACATCGCTCCGCGTTGGAGCAGGGGACCGATCGCGATCGCGATCGAACTGCTCGCCGCGATTCCGAGCATCATTTACGGCATGTGGGGCCTGTTTGTGTTCGCGCCGTTCATGGCCGCGAACGTCGAGCCCTGGCTCAACGATCATCTCGGCAACAAGGCGATCATCGGCCCGCTGTTCCGCGGCCCGCCGATAGGCATCGGCATGCTGACCGCGGGCATCGTGCTCGGAATCATGGTGATTCCATTCATCTCGTCGGTCGCCCGCGAAGTGTTCAGCGCCGTTCCGGCGCCGTTGCGCGAGTCCGCGGTGGCGCTCGGCTCGACGCGCTGGGAAGTCCTGAAAAGCGTGACCCTGCCCTACACGCGCTCGGCGATCATCGGCGCGATCTTCCTCGGGCTCGGACGCGCGCTCGGCGAGACGATGGCGGTGACCTTCGTGCTCGGCAACGCGCACGATCTCTCGGCATCGCTGCTCATGCCGAGCAACTCGATCGCGGCGGCAATCGCCAATGAATTCACCGAGGCGGATACGGAGCTCTACCGCTCGTCGCTGATCGCGCTCGGATTCCTGTTGTTCGTCGTGACCTTCATCGTTTTGACGATCGCCAAGTTGATGCTGATGCGCCTCAACCGCCAGCTCGGAAGGACGCACTGAGATGGCGATTCCCGCTCGCCGCCGCGTGGCCGACGTGGTTGCTTTCGCCTTCGCGACGGCCGCAACGGTATTCGGCCTCGTGTGGCTGGCATGGATCCTCTGGACGACCCTGGCGCAGGGCGCGGCGGCCCTGACGCCAGCCCTCTTCAAGGAAATGACTCCGCCGCCAGGAGCAAGCGGCGGGCTTCTGAACGCCTTCTACGGAAGCGCCATCATGATCCTGCTGGGAGTCGTCATCGGGGCACCGATCGGGGTGGCCGCCGGAACCTACCTCGCCGAGCATGGACGCTACACCCGGCTCGCGGCGATCGTCAGCTTCGTCAACGACATCCTGTTGAGCGCTCCGTCGATCGTCGTCGGCCTGTTCGTCTACGAGCTCGTGGTTCGGACTTCTGGCCACTTCTCGGGTTATGCCGGCGCACTGGCCCTCGCGATGATCCTGCTGCCGATCGTTGTCCGCACGACCGAGGAATCGCTTCGGCTCGTGCCCGACCAGATGCGCGAGGCGGGCTTCGCGCTCGGTCTGCCTCGGTGGCGCGTGACTCGCCAGATCCTGTACAAGGCGGCTTTGAGCGCGATCCTCACGGGCATCCTCCTCGGTGTCGCGCGCATTGCCGGCGAGACCGCGCCGCTCCTGTTCACCGCGCTCAACAACCAGTTCTGGAGCTCCAGCCTCAATGGACCGCTCGCCAACGTTCCGGTCGTCATCTTCCAGTACGCGATGAGCCCCTATGACGAATGGCACGAGCTTGCGTGGGCCGGAGCGTTCGTTCTCACGGCTTTCGTGCTTTTCCTGAACATCGCGGTCCGCCTGCTGGCACGCAAAGGAAAGAAGTGATGAATGACAGCGCCATCGCGATGCGGGCTGCGCATGCAAGGACCGGGACAAGCGCGGCCGCGATGACCCCCAACGTTCCGCCCGCGATCGACATCCGCGACCTCAACTTCCACTATGGGAAGGGGCACGCGCTAAAACAGGTGAACATGGCCGTCCCGGCCAATTCAGTGACCGCGATCATCGGCCCGTCGGGGTGCGGCAAGTCGACGCTGCTGCGCACCATCAACCGCATCTACGAAATGTACCCCGATCAGTTCGCGACCGGGGAAATCATGATCGACGGGCGCAACGTCCTCGACCGCCGCTATCCGCTGTCGGATCTGCGGCGGCTGGTCGGAATGGTGTTCCAGAAGCCGACGCCCTTCCCATCGTCGATCAAGGCCAACGTCGCCTTCGCTTTGTCCTATTACGAGCGGCTTTCGAAGTCGGAGCTCAACGACCGCGTCGAAGATGCGCTGCAGCAGGCCGCCCTCTGGGACGAGGTCAAGGACAAGCTGGGGCAGAGCGCATTGTCGCTGTCGGGCGGCCAGCAGCAAAGGCTGTGCATTGCGCGCACCATTGCCGTCAGGCCCGAAATCCTGCTGCTGGACGAAGCAACCTCGGCGCTCGATCCGATCTCGACCGCCAAGATCGAAGAGCTGATTCACGAGCTGCGCGAGCGCTTCAGCATCGTCATCGTCACGCACAACATGCAGCAGGCCGCGCGCATCTCGGAGAACACCGCCTTCTTCCATCTCGGCGAGCTGATCGAGTTCGGCCGGACGAGCGACATCTTCACCAACCCGCGTCAGCAGCGGACCAAAGACTATATCACCGGCCGCTACGGCTGACGGAGAACATGATGCAGCAGAGCCGGGAACATACGCTCAAGGCATTCGACGAGGACCTCGATCGTCTTCGCGCGCTCATCAGCGAGATGGGCGGACTTGCCGAGCACGCGATCAGCGAGGCGATGCGTTGCCTGATCCAGCGCGACGTCGATGCAGCGCAGCGCGTCGTCGCCGACGACAAGAAGCTCGACGTCCTGGAGATCGAGACCGAGCGCCGCGCCGTGCAGCTGATCGCGCTTCGAGCCCCGATGGCGAGCGATCTTCGCGATGTCGTTGCCGCGCTCAAGATCTCGGGCGTCGTCGAGCGCATCGGCGACTATGCCAAGAATATCGCCAAGCGCGTCCCGCTGTTGGAGAATGTGGCCAAGATCGAGCCGCTCTCACTCCTGCCCGAGATGGCGCGCATCGCCGCGGAGATGGTTCACGACGTGCTCGACGCGTTCGTGGAGAGAGACGCGGCGGCGGCCATCCGCGTGTGCGAGCGCGACGAGGCGGTCGACGACTTCTATGACTCCATCTTCCGCACGCTGCTGACGCACATGATGGAGAATCCGCACAACATCGGTCAATCGGCGCACCTGCTCTTCGTCGCCAAGAACCTCGAACGGATCGGCGACCACGCCACAAACATCGCGGAGATGGTCTATTACGCCGCGACTGGAGATCACATGGCCGAGCGGCCGGGCAAGTCGGTAAGGGGCATCAATGGCTAACAAGCATCTGCTTCTCGTCGAAGACGATCGCGCGCTCGCCGATCTCGTCGTCTTCCACTTCGAGCGGTCGGGTTACGACGTGACCCGCACCGGCGATGGCGAGGAAGCCTTGATCCTCGTCGACGAAGTGAAGCCGGACGTGATCCTGCTTGACTGGATGATCGAGGGCATCAGCGGGATCGAAGTGTGCCGCCGGCTGCGGCGCCGCTCGAGCACTGCCAACATCCCGATCATGATGTTGACTGCGCGCGGCGAGGAAAGCGATCGCATTCGCGGCTTCGACACCGGCGCCGACGATTATGTGACGAAGCCGTTCAGTCCGCGCGAGCTCGTGGCGCGCGTCGGCGCGGTCCTCCGCCGCGTCCGCCCGGCGCTTGCCGGCGAGCGGCTGGCCTATGCCGATCTGGAGATGGACGTCGCTGCCCACCGCGTTCGGCGCAGCGGCCAGCACGTCCCGCTTGGCCCGACCGAATTTCGTTTGCTGAAGCATTTCCTGGAGCATCCCGGCCGGGTCTTTTCACGCGAGCGGCTTCTCGACGCGGTATGGTCGCACGATCCCGATATCGACGCGCGGACCGTCGACGTGCACGTCCGTCGGTTGCGTCAGGCTCTCAATGCCGAAGGCCAGAACGACCTGATCCGAACCGTCCGGTCGGCCGGCTACTCGCTCGACAACGAGGCTTAACTTTTCGCGGTATAGTGCGGCGTAAACGCAAATCCCGGAATCGCGAGCGGAATCTGTGGCGGACCGGCCACAATGTCACACAGCTGAAATGAACGCTTCACGAAAACGCCTGCGCATCGTCACGCAGCCGTAGCCCACCATTCCTAACGGCGAGCTTAGCCGGCCGGAAAGAACCGGCATGGGGAAGGATCTACCGAAATGATGACGATCACGGTCGCGCCGCTCGCGGCTCGCTCTCTCAATAATTTGAATGGTCTGGGCCGCTCGGCAATTGCAGCCCTGTTGCTGTGCGGAGTCGCGACTCCCGCGCTGGCTCAGACTCAGCCCGGGCCGACTCAGGCGCCGGCGCCGAGCTCGACCAACACCGGCCAGATCGAGCAGACCACCCAGCAGGGCCCGAGTACCGCACCGGCCGCATCGCAAGAACCGCAAACCACGCGCGGCCTCGGCGACATCGTCGTCACCGCGACCAAGCGCGAGACCAACCTCCAGCGCACTCCCATCGCGCTCACCGTCGCGAACACGCAGGCGCTCACGGATCGCCATGCCAAGAGCCTGCTCGACCTCGCCGACGGCTCCATCCCCAGCCTTCGCGTCGCGACCTTCGAAGCCCGGCAGTCGGCGCTGACCGTCGGCATCCGCGGCATCGTTCCGTTCGACCAGAACCAGACGGCCCGCGACACGCCGATCGGCGTCTATGTCGACGGCGTCTATCTCGGCCGTTCGCAGGGTCTCAACGCCTCACTGCTCGACATCGACCGGATCGAGGTCCTTCGCGGACCGCAGGGCACGTTGTTCGGCCGCAACACCGAGGGCGGCGCGCTCAGCATCGTCACCAAGGCGCCTTCGGGGCAGCTCGGCATTCGCGGGACGGTCGGCTATGGCAATTACGGAAGCTACGACGGCGAGCTCCACCTCGACCTGCCGTCCTTCTACAATTTCGCGATCAAGCTGGACGGCTTGATTCAGCACCAGGACGCGACAGTCAGGAACCCGCTCGCCGGCCAATATGGCTGGAACTATCACAACACGGTTGGCGGTCGCGCGTCTGGCCGCTGGACTCCGGTCGACGGCCTGACGGTGGACCTGTCCTACGACTACACCAAGGATCAAAACACTCCGAACTACAGCCAGCTGATCAACTACAATCCGAACAACTTCCCGGTCGGCACCTATGTGAACCCGACCACTCACCAGATCGGGACGTCATTGTTCTTGCCGAACGGCCAACCTTGCGCCGTAAACAACCCGGCGCTCCCGATTTGTATTCGCCCCCTCTCGCCGATCGTTGAGGTGAGTGGAGGCAACCGTCAGAAGGTTGCCGAGATCGGAGTGCCTCAGCAGCCGAGCGTCGACCGGACCCACGGCTTCAGCGGAACGATCAAGTATAAGGTGCTTCCCAACCTGGAGCTTCGCTCGATCACCGCTTGGCGCGGTGTCAGCACCCACCAGTGGGATAACTCCGGCGGCGCTCACCGCACGACCTACGCACCCAACACGCCGTTCAGCCGCTACAGCCTTTCCGAGCTGTTCCAGAACCAGTTCAGCCAGGAATTCCAGGCGGTCGGCAGCTTCACCAACCTCGATTACGTGGTCGGCGCTTATTACTTCAACGAGCACGCCGAAGAGGCCGCGGCCACGCCCAGCACCAACCGGTGGAACGTCGACGGCACCGGCTACACCATCCTGAGCGAAGTCGGGAACGGGATCCCGCAGCCTCCCTACAACTGTTCGAACCCAAGCGTTCCCAATCCGCCGGCGACACCGACGCAGCCGCCGCAAGGCTGGGATCGCCAATATTGGTGCGTGCAGCGCCATAGCACCGCGGTCGCCAAGAGCCTCGGCGGCTTTGCCCAGGCGACCTGGACTCCGCTGCCTCCGCTGCACCTGACGCTCGGCGCGCGATACACGCACGATAAGCGCGACGGCGTGTTGGACGTGGTCAACGGCAATGTGAGTGCCGGCGGCGTGCCGGTCCTTCCGGTGCCGTTCACCTTCCACTTCAGCAAGAGCCGCGTCGATCCTCTGGCAATTCTCGCGTTCGATGCTTCGAACAGCATCCACCTCTACGCCAAATATTCGACCGGCTACCGCGCCGGCGGCGCCAACGATCGCTCGGCGACTTTCCGGGCGTTCGGACCGGAGACGGTGCAGGCATTCGAGGTCGGCTCGAAGATGGACTTCTGGGAGCATCGCGCTCGCCTGAACCTCGCCGCTTACTACATGCGTCGCAAGAACACGCAGACCGACTTCGACAACGTCGACACTAACCCGCAGAGCCCGACGTTCAACCTGCACACCGAAGAAACGGTCAACGCTCCCGGTGTTTCGAAGATCAAGGGCCTCGAGGCGGACTTCACCCTTCGACCGATCGACAGCCTGACGCTCGGCGCTTCCTATGCCTATACGGACGTGAAGATCCCGCCGGCGCCGAACCCCTTCATCGCCGGCCATCCATTGTTCCAGGTCTTCCCGGTCTATACGCCCAAGCATGCGGCTTCCGGGTTCGTGGACTTCGAAACGCCGGCGGGGATCTCGGGCGGCAGCTGGCGCCTCCACCTCGACGCGAACTACGCCGGCAAGCAGTACAGCTTCCAGACCGAGAACGTGAAAACGGACTCGAGCTTCATCGTGAACGGCCGCGTGGCGCTGGCCGACGTCGAGATGAACATGGGCAGCACTCTGATGACCTTCGCCCTGTGGTCGCGCAACCTGCTGAACGAAACCCACATCTACCGTCGCTCGGCGGCCAACTCTGTCCCTGCGCCAAACTTCACGGGCAACGTGCCGAACGGAAGCTTCAACTACGGCGGCGTCCTCGGCGACTATGGCAACTTCAACCCGCCGCGCACTTTCGGCGCAGAGATTTCGTTCAAGGTCGGTGCGCCGCGAGTAGCGCCGGCTTACGAAGCTCCCCCGGCGCCGCCGCCGCCACCGCCGGCCACGGTGACATGTGAAAGCGGGACCGTGGTAACCGCCCCGGGCGTCTGCCCGCCGCCACCGCCCCCGCCGCCGCCGGCCGCGAGCCCCGAACGCGGCGAGTAAGTCCGCACCAGCGAATCGGCCGGAACCGGGCCACGCCGTGCTCCCCGCGGCGTGGCCCGCTTTCCTTTTGTGTCTGATCGTCGAAGTCGGGCGGGGCCGGATTAAGTGCCTGATTCACCTCGCCGTAAGCGGAGTATAACGCTTCTATGTGACAGTTTTATGACAGACTTAACTTATTCGGCCATTCGGCGTACAGTTTCCCGTAACGACATTCGAAATTTCGGGAGATTGGGCATGAAGCAAGTTATCGCCATCCTGTCGGCAGCCGGGCTGGTCCTTCCCAGCGCGGTCCTGGCCCAACCGGCGCCGTACAACGACCCGACGCCGGGTTCGGCATCCATCATGAGCTCCAACTATTCTGCGGCCGAGAATGAGATCCGCTCCGCGGACGTGTCACCTTACGATCCGGCGCGCTCCATCAATCTCGGCGTCGTGTTCGCCAAGACCGGTCATCCGGACAAGGCCGCTCGCGAATTCCGCCAGGTCTTGCGCGAGGACGACGTGCAGATCGTCGTTGCGAACGGGAAAACCTATTCGTCGCACGACGTCGCCTCGCGCGCGCTCGCCCAATTGGAAGCCGGTACGCTCGGCAAATAGGCCGCAGCGGACGTTATTCAGACGATCGTGAAGCCTTTGCGCGCTCCGGTCGCGGAGATCGCGAGCGCGCCCTTCCGTCGTTCCATTACCGTCTGGCTGCTCTCGGTCATCAGCGTCACCCGCTGAAGCCTGAACTCTTGGTCGTGGACTGCCCTCGAGACCGATACCTTGACGAAGCAGCCTGCGCGGCCGCCATCGTGGCCGGCGGCCAGCTGCGTCGCTGCGGCGATGTCGTCCGGGTCGATCCCGGCCTGCAGAAGCTGGTCCGCGAGATCGCTGCCCTGGGCTAGCTGGAACCTGAGCTCGAACGTCACGGCAAGGTTCACCGGCGGGCGCGACGAAGTCGCTGGCGCAATAAGCAGCGGAGCCGCTTCCTTGGCCGCGGCGAGTTGCGGCGTCGCGATTGCCAGCGCGGCGGCCAGGCCTGCGGCGGCTTTGAGTGCTCGCTTCCGATCCATGTGACGGCCATGGCATCGAATCAATGCAGTTCTGTGACAGCCCGGCCCACGCCGGATGTAATGTTGCGCTTTCGTGACGACGCCCTAACACCGCGACATGCGTCACCTCTTGGCATTACCTCTGCTTCCGCTGCTCGCCACGGCCTCGCCCGCCTGGGCTGTAACCTCGGACAATCAGGTGTGGACGACGGAGTCGGCCAACGTGAAACTGTCGGACCATT
>Ga0207705_10001201_pt1 | contig 21007 bp, 18 predicted proteins | sample KBSC13metaG_FD_184314 | JGI IMG/M metagenome (GOLD analysis project Ga0207705, IMG submission 184314) | Corn rhizosphere microbial communities from Kellogg Biological Station, Michigan, USA - KBS C1-3 metaG (SPAdes) (version 2) | ecosystem: Host-associated > Plants > Roots > Rhizosphere > Soil ... | reverse complement strand
ATTTCGACTTTTCCCTGCACGCTTCCTGTCGCCGCATAGCCTTGGAACCATGCGGCGCGGGCGAAGTCGTAACCGCCCGGCAGCATCGGCGGCGCCGGCGGCATGAGCCGCGTCTTCATCCGAAGCACCGCTCCCTCGCGGAACGCGGGATTATCCTGCGCCAGCGGCAGGTTGACCCGAACCTTGATCGCCCGCCCCGTCTGATCGCGCGTCGCCAGTACGAGCCGAATGCGATCGTCGGCCGGCTGCTCGGTCCGCTCGAGCACTTTGCCGGCAATGATCATCGATCCCGGGCGCGCCAGCGGTTCGGCCCCGACCAGTTCCGAGCGCGCCCAGATCAGCGCGTTACCCGCCCCCAGGAGGAAGCCGACCCCGACGCAGGCAACGATAAGATTACTGCGTCCTTCGCTGCCCCGCCATGCGGCCAGCGCGCCAAGCGCCAGGATCAGCCCCGCGCCGATGGTTCCAACCCACCACCCCGCGCCTGGCAAGACAAACCACGCGGCGATCCCGGCCGCCAGCGAGACCGCCAGCCACGGCCCCCGGTCGAACCCGGCGCGCGCCAGAAACGCTTCGACCGCATCGCCCACGCTGGACAAGCGCGCGCGGTTTCGCCAAGGCGTGTGCTGCAACGCAGCATCGCCGGTGTCGTCCCCCAGCGGAACCAGCGGCGTCATGCGGGTGGCCATGGCTAAGTTATTGGATAGGAAACAGGGCGGTATGGCAAGCGGCAGCGACGGCACGGTGGTGACGCGCTTTGCGCCTTCGCCGACCGGCTTCCTGCACATCGGCGGCGCTCGCACGGCGCTGTTCAACTGGCTCTATGCGCGGCGCAACGGTGGCCGCTTCGTCCTGCGGATCGAGGATACCGACCGCGCCCGCTCCACCCAGGAAGCGATCGACGCTATTCTCGACGGGATGCGCTGGCTTGGCCTCGATTGGGACGGGCACGCGTACTACCAGTCGCAGTTCTGGGCCCGTCACGCCGAAGTCGCGCACGATCTCTTATCGATGGGGCACGCCTACAAGTGCTGGATGAGCCCGGAAGAGCTCGCCGCCCAGCGCGAGCGCGCCCAGGCCGAACGGCGTCCGTTCCGCATCGACAGCCCCTGGCGCAACCGCACCGACGAAGGCGAAGGGGCTTTCGTCATTCGCCTGAGGGCCCCACGCGATGGGGAAACCGTCATCGAAGACCGCGTGCAGGGACGCGTCGCGGTCAAGAACGTCGAGCTCGACGATTTCATCCTGCTGCGTTCCGACGGCACGCCAACTTACATGCTCGCGGTGGTGGTCGACGATCATGACATGGGCGTGACCCACGTGGTGCGCGGCGACGATCATCTCAACAACGCATTCCGCCAGCTCGCCATCATTCGCGCGATGAACTGGCCCGAGCCGGTTTATGCCCACGTCCCCCTGATCCACGGAGCCGACGGCGCCAAGCTGTCCAAGCGGCACGGCGCGACCGGCGTCGAAGCGTATCGCGACGAGCTCGGCATCCTGCCGGAAGCGCTGTTCAACTACCTTCTGCGCCTTGGCTGGGGCCACGGCGACCGCGAGGAGTTCACGCCCGCCGAAGCGGTCGAAGTCTTCGACCTCGACGGTATCGGCAAAAGCCCGTCGCGCTTCGATCTCAAGAAGCTGCACAACCTCAACGGGCATTACATCCGCGCCGCCGACGACGCCCGTCTCGCCACGCTCGTGGCGTCGCGTATCGGACCCGAAGCTGACCTGGCCTTGCTCGAGCAGGCGATGCCCGTGCTCAAGCTCCGCGCCCGCGACCTCAACGAACTGGCCGACGGCGCGGCCTTCCTGTTCAAGACCCGCCCGCTTGCGCTGACCGAGCAGGCGGCGGCGCTTTTGTCCAGCGATGCCCAAGCGCTGCTGGGGCGGATTTGGGCGCGTTTGCACGCCGAACCGGACTGGACAAGCGAGGCTCTCGAAGCCAGTCTGAAGGCCTTCGCGGAAGAGCTTGGCCTCGGCCTCGGCAAGCTGGCCCAGCCGCTCCGCGCGGCGCTGACCGGGCAGACGACATCCCCGGGCATTTTCGACGTGCTGGTCCTGCTGGGACGCGAGGAGAGCCTTGCGCGGATCGACGCGCAGGCGCAAGCGGCCTAGCGGAGCGACACGGGGCATTCAAGGAGAGGCGATTTGGCGGATAAGCAGGCGACGCTGGCGGTAGGCGGCAAGGATTTCCAACTTCCGGTCATGGAGGGCACCTGCGGGCCCGACGTGGTCGACATCCGCAAGCTTTACGGCTCGACGGGCATGTTCACGTACGACCCCGGCTACAAGTCGACCGCCAGTTGCGAAAGCGCCCTGACCTTCATTGACGGCGAAGAAGGCGTGCTGCTTCACCGCGGCTACCCGATCCGCCAGCTGGCCGAGCATTCGAGCTTCATGGAAGTCGCCTACCTGCTGCTCAACGGCGAGCTGCCGACGCAGGATGAGCGCGACCAGTTCGTCTATACGATCACCCGTCATACGATGTTGCACGATCAACTGCGGCAATTCTACCAGGGCTTCCGCCGAGACGCGCACCCGATGGCCGTAATGTGCGGTGTGGTCGGCGCGCTCAGCGCGTTCTACCACGACAGCACCGACATCTCCGATCCCGAGCAGCGGAAGATCGCCAGCCACCGGCTGATCGCCAAGATGCCGACGATAGCCGCGATGGCCTACAAATACACGGTCGGGCAGCCGTTCGTGCCGCCGATGAACAAGCTGAGCTATACCGGCAACTTCCTGCGGATGACCTTTGGTGTCCCGGCGGAAGATTACGAGGTCGATCCGATCATCGAGAAGGCGATGGACCGGATATTCATCCTCCACGCCGACCACGAACAGAACGCCTCGACCTCGACCGTGCGCCTCGCCGGCTCGTCGGGCGCCAACCCGTTCGCGTGCATCGCCGCCGGGATCGCGTGCCTGTGGGGCCCCGCGCATGGCGGCGCCAACGAGGCAGCGCTGAACATGCTGCACGAGATCGGCACCCCCGACCGCATCCCGCATTACATCGAGCGCGCCAAGGACAAGAACGACCCGTTCCGTCTGATGGGCTTCGGCCACCGGGTGTACAAGAACTACGATCCCCGGGCGACGGTGATGCAGAAGACCGTGCGCGAGGTGTTCACCGCGATGAAGGTCAGCGATCCCGTGTTCGACGTGGCGCTGAAGCTCGAGGAAATGGCCCTCCACGACGATTATTTCATCGAGAAGAAGCTATTTCCCAATGTCGACTTCTATTCCGGCATCATTCTCTCGGCGATCGGCTTCCCGACGACGATGTTCACCGCGCTGTTTGCGCTTGCCCGCACGGTCGGCTGGGTCGCTCACTGGAACGAGATGATCTCGGATCCCGGCCAGGTGATCGGCCGTCCGCGCCAGCTTTACACCGGGCCGACGCAGCGCGATTACGTGCCGATCGACAAGCGCTGAGCGGGCGCTAGCGCGGGTGCTTGCGGCGCTCGGCGAAGCTCGGCAGCTCGAGGATGAAACGGGCGCCCTGCCCAGGCGCACTATCGATCCTCAATTCGCCGTCCATCGCCCGCGCCAGGCGACGCGAAATGTAGAGGCCAAGGCCTGAGCCGCCGTCGCCGGAGCGGCCGAGGCGCTCGAACTTGTCGAACACCCGGGCTTGCTGCTCCAGGCTCAAGCCCTGACCCTGGTCGGCAACGGTGATCGAGGCACGCTCCGCGCCGGCCTGCGCGACCAGCGCGACGCGCGAGCCCTCGGGCGAATAGCGCAGCGCATTGCCGAGCAGGTTCAGCAGGATTTGCAGCACGCGGCGGAATTCGCCGATAGCCAGCACGATTTCGCCTTCCTTCGGCGTGTCGACCTCTATTTCTCGCTCGCGCGCCCTCATTCCGAGGAGGCCGGCCGCGCGGCGCGCGACATCCGCCAGGTCGATCCGGTCGGGCGCGACGGTGAAATCGGCGGCTTCGACGACCTCGAGATCGGCCAGATCGTCGAGCAACCCGAGGAGATGCTCCCCGGCCGAGGCTATGTCGGTGGCGTAGTTGCTATATTCTTCGGCCAGCGGCCCGGCGAGCTGGGTGCGGATGGTCTCGGCGTTGGCGATGATCCGCGCGATTGGCTGGCGCAGCACCGGCGCGATGTCGCGCCCGACGGCTGCCGTGACGCCGGGTTCCGCCAGCGGCGGCGCGACGGCATCCGCGGGCGGCTCGTCGGCCACGAGCAGCAAATCGAAGCCCGCCTGGCCCGGCTCGGGACGGCCGAGCGGGAGCAGCACCGCTTTCCAGTGCCGCGCGGAGTCCGCCACCGAAATGCGCGCGCCGTCGAGAAACCGCCAGTGCAGCGGCTGACGATGCTCGCCATCGCCCTCCACTTCGATCAGCTCGGTCCAGCGCCGCCCGATGCCCGCCAGCAATCGCGCCGCCGTCGTCGCGAGCTCATCGCATTCGCATTCGACGGCGATGACGTCCTGATCTGGCCCGAGCCGCGCGGACAAGTCCGCCAGATGGCGCGCGATCGCCGCCCGCCGATCGTGGGCGGCCGCCGCATCGTCGGCCACAATCGGCACCGTCTGCCAATTGGCCAGGGCAATGATGCATCCCGCTCCGTCGCCTTCCGGTTGGACTTCGACCCAGGCGGTGACCTTTTCCCGGTCGTCCTGCGCCTGGATCTCCCGGGCAAGCTTGAGGCCATGACGCCGCGCCCGGCGCACCAGGTCGAGCAGCGCCGGCGTGGCGATGATGCCTGGCAGCTCGCCTCCGCTGCGCAATTGCAGCCCGGCGAGCGGTTCGTCGGCCTCGACCAGCCAGTCTCGCGCGTCGGTGCGCGCCGTCGCAAAGAAGCTGGCCGCTTCGCCCATCTTATTCGCCTGACTGAGAATCGCGCAGCAACCGCGAAGCGCGATCCTGGCTGAGCGCTTCGAAGCCTCTCGGAAGCGGCGCGTCCGCATCGAGATTGAGCAGCTGATTTTCCAGCTCGCCCTGAGCCAGCCCGGCCGCCCGCATCTGCAACGCGAGGTGCGCGGCGCGGCCCCCAGCGAGTGACAGGAGGCAAAAGTCGCGCTCCTGCCCCGACGCTTGGGCCAAAGCGGTCGCGAAAACGGCCACTCCGGCATGGGAGACATCGAGCGCCGGCGCAGGCCCTCCGATCCGCTCAAGCAGTTGCGCGATCAATCCGAGCCGGCTGCGACGTTCGTCGAACCGCTTGCCCAGATTTTGCGCCGCCGCCGCCGCCGCATCTCCGCCGGTTCCCGCCTGGCGCTGCAACGCATCCAGGGCGCGCCGGAAGAGATCGCTCGGCAACTCGCTGAGCGGTAGCATCATCCCGCGGTGATGCAGAACGAAGCGCGCTTGCGCCGCCAGCACGGCCATCGCGATTCCCGCAACAGTATCGTCGCGCGACCCCACGAGTTCGCGAAGCAGCGGGCATAAGACCGGGTCGATGCCGGTCCGCTCCTCGATCCGCAGGGCCAGACCGCCCTCGATCGCCAAAGCATGAAGATGCGCCAGCAACGCCGGTTCGTCCGCTAGCGCCTTAACCAACGCATCGCGATGTTCCGCGAGGAATGAGACAGGGTCGGCCGCGGACATCTCCTCGGCCAGGGCATCGAGCAACTGGCCGGCCAGATCGGCCAGCAATCCTCGCGTCCGCGCCACGACTTCGTGGCTGAGCAGGCCATCGCCCTCGTAGGCCAGCAGATGGCGCAGAACCGGCGCTGCCGCGCACAGCACGGTGCCGCTCTGCGCGAGTTCGGCGCGCAGCAGCGTCTCCACCGACTCCAGAGTCGGTTCGGCCAGGTTCCCAGCGGTCATCGGCCTTGCCTTAGCGGCACAGAGTTAAGCCCGCGTTAGCCGCGTTTCACCGGCGGCCACCCCCAGCCGGAGGGCCAGCAGCAGCAGGGCCAGCGCCATGAAGGCTCCTTCCGTCAGGCCCCACGCGGCGGCTAAGGCGAGCAAGGCAGCCAGCAAGCCTCGATCCGCGGCAAGCGCGCGCCAGCCAGAGAGTTCAGACGGTGACGCGCGCGCAAGCCCGATTGCCATCAGGGGCGAAAACAGCCGATGCACCCGGCTGCTATCGATCGCCAGCGCGCCAAGCACGAGCAGCGCCAGGTCCCACATCAGATAAAGGGCGAGATGGGCGCGATAGGGCTGTCGTTTCGGGCTGAATATTGTGCGATCGAGGTGGCTGAGCGCATGTTCGCCTTCGATCGCCAACGCGGACGGCACCAGAACGGCGAAAGAAAGCGCGGCCAGACCGAACCACGCCGCCGCGATGGCGATGACCAGCCCCATCATGGCGGCCACCCCGAGCGCCACGGCGGCGCTTCTCATGCCGGCCCAATGGCGCCCCAACCGCCGCACCAGCCAGCGCGACAGCCACCTTGTCGGAAGAAAAGGCGATGCGCGGGGAAGCCGGCGATCCATCCACGCGCGCTCGGCCGCCAGCGCTGCCTCGAAAGTGCGAACGATCTGCCAGCGCCCTTCGGCGAGTTCGCGTTCGGCCAGCGGCTGCTCGACCACGCCGGCCTGGCGCGCGATCCGCAACAGCGCGGCAACCGGTTCGGCATCGTCCGGCAGCTCGTCCAGCCCAGCCACCAGGCGGCCCGGAATGATCATGGCTCCGCCCCACGCTTCGGCCAGGTCCAGACGCTCGAACCCCGCGCTCCAGCCCGCGTGCGCCGGTAACACGAGCAGGCAGGGGCCTTCCTGCAGCCGTTCGAACGCTTCCTGGGATTCGGGGAGCAAACCGTGCGCCAGGACCAGCAGCTGGTCATCGCCCCGAACGGCTGCGGGCAAGTAGCGAACCCCCGAAACAACCTGCACCTGCGCGTCGGCTCTTTCGGCCGCATGACGCAGCGCGCTGGCTTCGGCGCTCGAACCATCGCCGAAGAGAACCACCTTCTCGCAGCCGAGCGCGAGGGCGAATTCGGTCTGATGGCGCGCGATCGAGCGGCCGGCGAGCAAAGTCCCCCCGGCCGCGCCCCTATCGTCAATCGCTATCAGGGCGATCCGCACCCGCCATCTCCGTCGTTCGACAACGGCGGAACGCTAGGCTGCGCGCCGGGCGCTGCCAAGCGGCAGATCAGGGCGTCTGGAACTGCGCGACGAAGTGATCGAGCTTGCGGATGACCACCGGTTCGCCCGGAGCACTATCGAGCGCCTCTTCGGCCAGAGTGACCAGGTCCGGCGCGTGAAAGCTGGCCCCGAGGCCCTTCAGCCGTTGCGCCGCGACATGCCAATTACCATCACATCGCGCGCGTCGCAGCAAATCCACCTGCCGCGCCAGGCTTTCGGCAAACGCCGTGCGTAACTCGGCCAGCAGCGCGTGGTCTTCGCCCGCCGCCGCGGCAAATGTCGCATCGAGGTCGCCGATCGCAAAGGCCATCGCGAGATACTGGCGGATAGACGGTTAAGTTGGGGTTTATGCGACGCGCGCGTGTGGTAATTGCAAAAGCCATGTCACGCAGAGAAAATCTCGTCGCGGTCGGGACCGACGCCCAAGCCGCGCAGGCGCCTGAAGCCGAAGCCGTCAGCGGAGAGGACGCGCTGGTCCTCGAGGAATCTGGCGAGGAAGCCTGGGAAGAAGAGCGCGCGTCGCGCCGCCTCGGCTGGGTGGTTCCCGCGCTGGCTCTGCTTGCAGTCTTTGCCTGGACAGCGTTCTTCTGCTGGGCCAACCAGCGCGCCATGCTTGCCGGCGGAACGCCGCAGCAGTGGAGCAATTGGATCGTCGCCTGGTCGGTGCCGGTGCTGCTGGTGGTGTCTCTGTGGCTGCTCGCCATGCGGCACTCCCGGCGCGAAGCCATGCGCTTCGGCGATGTCGCGCGGACGCTGTCGCAGGAAAGCGCCTTGCTCGAGCAGCGTCTCGTGGTCGTCAATCGCGAGTTGAGCCTCGCGCGCGACTTCATCGCCGCGCAATCGCGCGATCTCGAATCGCTCGGGCGGATCGCGGTCGAACGGATTTCGCAGCACGCGGACGGCTTGCAGGGGCTGATCCGCGACAACGGCGAACAGGTAGAAGCGATCGGCCGGGTCAGCGCCACGGCGCTGGAGAACATGGGCCGCTTGCGGGGGGAGCTGCCGGTTATCTCCAACTCGGCTCGCGATGTCGCCAGCCAGATCGGCCAGGCGGGCAACACCGCCCAGGGTCAGCTCGAAGAGCTGATCTCCGGGTTCAATCGCCTCAACCAGTTCGGCGAGGCCAGTGAGCGGCAGGTCGCTTCTCTGCGCGCCCGCGTCGACGACGCGCTGGCCGCGTTCGAGACGCAAGCGGACCATCTCGACGACATCGCCCGCACCCGCTTCACCGTGCTCGGCGAGCGCAGCCGCGAATTCCGCGCCGAGCTCGACGGGCACGAAATCGAAGCGCTCGCCGCCTTGCGCCGGCGGGTCGATCATTTGCGCGAGGAGCTCGATGCGCATCACGCCGAAATCCAGCGGAGTGGCGAGGAAGAGATCGCGCTGCTGCGCGAGCGCGTCAGCGCCGCCGGCACGGAAGGCTCGCAAGTGGCGGATTCGCTGCGCGCGGCGCAGGAAGAAGCTTCTCGCAGGTGGTCCGAGGCGGTCGACGAGCTCAAGGAACGCCTGAGCTTCGCGATCGGCAAAGTCGCCGAGATCGACGCGCAGGCCCTGGAGGGCGCACGACAGAGGCTGGCGGCACTGAGCGAGGAAGCCGAACGCGTCGATCGTGTGATGATCGAGCGGACCGACACCTTCGAAAGCAATATCGCACAGCGCCGCGCCGAAGCCGAACAACGCGAGCAGGAAGCGGCCACAGCGTTGGAAGCGCGCCTCGCCGCACTCGACGAGAGCATCGGCGAGCGGGAGCAGGAGCATCTCGCGCACGTATCCGGCCTTGCCGAACGCGGGGACGCCCTGGCGGCCCGGCTGGCGACCCTTTCCGGCGAGATGGAGCGGATCGCGGGCCACGGCGCCGAAGCCGGCAGCACGCTCGACCAGGCCGCGGCGACCTTGACCGAGCGGCTCGCCGAAGGGCGCGTCGAGCTGGAAACAAGCCGCGAGCACATCGCGCGGCTGACCGACGAGAGCGTGCGTCTGCTTGAGCTCATTCGCGCCGGCGCCGAGCATTCGCAACAAGACCTGCCCCGCGCGCTGAGCCAGGCGGCGAGCGATCTCGAACGTTTCGAGCAACGCGTGCGCAGCGCGCATGACCTGATGGGCGTAGCGCTGCAGCAGGGCGAGGCGCTCGCCGGCCATGCGACCGATGTGCGGCGCGAAACCGCGGGGTCGGTTGAGCAGTTCGAAGCGCTCGCAGGGCGCATCGCGGAGGCAAATGAAACGCACGCGACGGCGCTAAGCGGCTTGCAGTCCTCTCTCGATGACATCGCCCGGCGTTCGCAGAACCTGGCTGAAGCCGCCCGCGCCTCGCTCGGCGAAGCGCTTGAATCGATGACCGGCCGGTTCGCGGAGGAAAGCGCCGGATCGATCGAGCGGGCCCTGCGCGAGCACACGCGCGACGCCATCGCCGCGCTTGAGGCGAGCGCCGAACGGGCGAGCGCGGCGAGCCGCGAAACGGCGGTGCAGTTGCGCGATCAGCTTTCCGCGGTGAACGAGCTGGCGGGCAATCTCGAGCATCGCGTCGCCCACGCCCGCCGCCGTGCGGAAGAGCAAGTCGACAACGACTTCGCCCGACGCATGGCGCTGATCACGGAAAGCCTCCATTCGAGCGCGATCGACATCACCAAGGCGTTCGACAACGATGTCGCGGACACCGCCTGGTCGAGCTACTTGCGCGGCGACCGCGGAATTTTCACCCGCCGCGCGGTGCGCCTGCTCGACAATCAGCAAGCGCGCGAGGTGGCCGAAATCTATCGCGCCGATAGCGAGTTCCGCGAGACCGTGAACCGCTACATCCACGATTTCGAGGCGATGCTGCGCAGCGTGCTGTCGACGCGGGACGGCCATGCGATGGGCGTGACGCTGCTGTCGTCGGACCCCGGCAAGCTTTATGTCGCGCTGGCCCAGGCGATCGACCGGCTGAGGGATTAACCCAGGCCGGTCGAAAAGCCCGCCGGCTCACCGAAGACGTCGAGGCTTCTCATCCCGATCCAGCCTTCCTTGTAGTTGAGGAAGATCAGCGTGGAGACGACCAACGCCATGATGGTGGTCCGCAAGACCACCTTTATCGGGCGGAAGTTCGCCGGCGCGCTGTCCGCCTGCCCCGGAGTCTTGGCGTCGCCGGTCTCGTCGTGCGTGCGGATTCCGAGCGGCAGGTTGATGAACGCGCAAATGGTCCACACCAGGACGAAGATCGCCACGATCGAGTACCAGCGCATCAGGCCCGATCCTCGGCCAGAATGACGCGGGTTTGCGGCTTCTTGCCCGACCAGCGCTGCGCCGCGCGGCGGGCGGCGAGGCGGGCGGTTTCCATCACTTCCTCGCGGTCGCGCGCCTTGGGGCCCTTGAGGCGCTTCAGCGCCTCGATGACATCCCGCTCGGCTTCGACGACGAACTCCGCGTAATCTTCATCGAGCGGCAGGCCGAAACCGTGAACCTGAGGCCGCCGCTGCTGATCGATCGTGACAATCAGCATGCCGTCGCGAGCGATCCGGCGCCGGGTGACGATCGCTTCTCCGTCGGCCGGCACGATGATGTCCCCGTCGAGCACCAGGCGCCCGTTGCGCACCTGAGCCAGCTTGCCTGGCTCGCCGGGCGCCAGGCGGACGATGTCGCCGTTCTTCTGCACCACCGCACGCGGGATACCGCTCGCGCGGCCAAGACGGGCCTGCTCCTGCATATGCCGCATCTCCCCATGAACCGGGACGAGAATTTCCGGCCGCAGCCAGCGGTAGATGGCTTCCAGGTCGGGCCTGCCGGGGTGGCCGGAAACGTGGATGCCGCTCTGGCGGTCGGTCACCATCTCGATGCCGCGTTCCGCCAGCAGGTTCTGAACGCGGCCAATGGCCAGCTCGTTGCCGGGAATCTGGCGGCTGGAGAACAACACGACGTCGCCTTGGGTCAGGCTGATCGGGTGGTTGTCCTCGGCGATACGCGCGAGAGCGGCGCGCGGCTCCCCCTGCCCGCCGGTGGCGAGGACCATCACTTGCCCGCGCGGCAGGCTCATCGCGATGTCGAAATCGACCAGCGGAGGCAAGTGCTCGAGGTAGCCATTCATCTGCGCCACTTCGATGATCCGATCGAGCGAGCGGCCGGCCACGCACAGCGCGCGGCCCGTCTCCTCGGCCACGTGGCCGAGGGTCTGCAGGCGCGCGACGTTCGAGGCAAACGTGGTGACGACGACCCGCCGCCCTTCCCACTGGCGGACTTCCTCGAGCAACCCCTGATAGACCATGCTTTCCGAACCGGAGGAGGCGGAATTGAATACGTTGGTCGAATCGCACACCAGCGCCAGCACGCCTTCGTCGCCGATCTCGGTGAGCTCTTCCTCGGTCGCTGGGACGCCGACCAGCGGGTCGTCGTCCAGCTTCCAGTCGCCGGTGTGGAACACGCGGCCATGCGGCGTCTCGATCTGGAGCGCGTTGCCCTCGGCGATCGAATGGGCAAGCGGGATGTAAGTGATCTCGAACGGGCCCAAGTGGAAGCTGCCGTGCTCGCGGTCGATCACGTTGAGCTCGATTTCGTCCTGGATGCCCGCCTCGGCCAGCTTGCGGCGCACCAGCTCCGCGGTGAAGGGGGTTGCATAGAGGGGGACGCCGAGCTCCTGAGCGAAATACGGCACCGCGCCGATGTGATCCTCGTGCGCGTGTGTCAGGACCACGCCGATAAGATCGGCGCGGCGCTCCTCGATGAAATCAAGGTCGGCGAAGACGAGGTCGACCCCCGGGTACTCTTCACCGCTGAAGGTCATGCCGAGATCGACCATCAGCCACTGGCCCCGGCAACCGTAGAGGTTGACGTTCATGCCGATCTCCCCCGAGCCGCCGAGCGCGAGGAACAGCAGTTCGTCTTCCGGGGTGAAGTTCTTTTTCATGCCATGCCCGCCCGCGCGGCGAGGATCGCCAGGCCTTCCAGGGTCAGATCGGGATCGACCTGATCGAAAATCTCCGTGTGCTGGTCGAACAGCACGGCGAGGCCGCCGGTCGCGACGACTTTGGCAGGCCGGCCGATCTCCACGCGCATCCGGGCAATCAGGCCTTCCATCATCGCGACATAGCCCCAGAACACCCCGATCAGCATCTGTTCCTCGGTGTTGCGGCCGATAACGCTGTTCGAATGTGGGCTTTCGATGGCGATCCGCGGCAGTTTGGCCGTGTTCGAAACAAGCGCGTCGAGCGAAAGATTGATCCCCGCGGCGATAATTCCGCCCTTGTAGGCTCCATTGAAGTCGACCACATCGAATGTGGTGGCGGTGCCGAAATCGACGACTATCAGATCGCCGCCGTGCCGCTCGTGAGCGGCGATGGCGTTCACCGCCCGGTCGGACCCCAGGCTCCCCGGCTCCTCGACGTCGACCTCGATGCCCCATTCGGCCGCGCCCTCACCGGCGAAAACGGGCGTGACGCCGAAGTACTTCTCGCCGAGGACTTCGAGATTGTGCCGCGCGCGGGGGACGACGCTGGAGACGATCATCGCGGTTATCGCCGCGCGCTCGAGCCCCTCGATCGCAAGCAACTGCGACAGCCACACGGCGTATTCGTCACCTGTCCGCCGGGCGTCGGTGGCAATGCGCCAGCGGGCACGGATCTCGCGGGCGCCCAGCCGGTTCTTGGCGAACAGCGCGAAGACCACGTTGGTATTGCCGCAATCGACCGCGAGTAGCATCAGGTTACGCTTCCAAGCATCACATCGCCGGCGTGAATGACACGGCACGCGCCATCCGCCAAGCGCAGCCGCAACGCACCGTCGCGTTCGAGGCCGGCGAAAGTGCCCTGAAGCTGCTCTCCGCGCGGGTCGTGCACGGTCAACGCGCTGCCGACGGGATGGGCCGCGGCGAGCCAGCGATTGAGGATCGGCTCCAGCCCGTATTGCCGCCAGCGGCCAAGCTCCACGCCGAATTGTCGGGCCAGATCGACGGCGAACGCGTCGCGGTCGGGCGCGGGGCCGAGTTCCGCCAGGCTTCTCGCGCGCCGGTGGGGCACCGCCGGCGCCGAGGCAAGATTGACGCCGATGCCAATGATCACGGCATCTCCTCCCCGCTCCAGCAGCAGGCCGCAGAACTTCTCGCCGCCGAGCAGCACGTCGTTCGGCCATTTGAGCTGGAGCTCACGCGGGCTGCCGATGCGCCCGAGCACGGTCTCGTACACCGCCAGCGCCGCGACGAAAGACAGGCTTGCTGCGATCGGGTCCTGCGGCGAGACGTGGACCACGGTGGAACCCATGAAGTTCCCGGGGGCGTCGAGCCAGCTGCGCCCTTGCCGCCCTCGCCCCCCGGTCTGGCGGTCGGCCACCAGCCAGTCCCCCTCCGCTACGCGCTCGCCCGCCGCGAGGCGATCGAGCAAGTCGGCGTTGGTGGAACCGGTTGCGGATACGGTCCGGATCAAGCGGCGAGCAACAGCGCCGCAGCGGCTTTGTCCGCCAGGCCGCTGAGCCATCCCGTGATCAGGTACGGCACCGGCGAGATCGCCAGGGTGCTGACGATCAGCAGCGCCCAGTGCCCCCAGTCGCTGCGCCCGCGGATGGTGTCGGCGGGCTCGTCGAAGAACATCACCTTGACGATCTTGATGTAGTAGAACGCGCCGATCACGCTGCCGACGACCGCCAGCACGGCAACCACGAACAGGCCCGCGTTGACCGCCGCCTGAAACACCACCAGCTTGGCCCAGAAGCCCATCAGGGGCGGAATGCCGGCGAGGCTGAACATCAGGCACATCATGCAGAACGCCAGCCCGAACCGGGTCCGCGCCAGACCCGCGAGGTCCGAAATCGCCTCGAGCTGGTTGCCCTCGGCATCGCGCATCATCAGCACGACGACGAAGCTGCCCACGGTCATCGCGACATAGACCGCGAGGTAGAGCAGCATCGAGGCGAGGCCCTGCGGCGTTGCGGCGGCGAGGCCGACGAGAAGGAAGCCGACGTTGTTGATCGACGAATAGGCGAGCAGGCGCTTGATGTTGGACTGGCCGATCGCACCGACGGCGCCGACCAGGATCGAGAGCAGCGCGGCGCAGATCACGATCTGCCGCCACGCCTCCGCCTGCGGCCCGAACGCGTCCATTGCGACCCGCGCCACGAGCGCGATCGAGGCGACCTTGGGGGCACTGGCGAAAAACGTCGTCACCGGCGTCGGCGCGCCTTCGTAAACGTCGGGCGTCCACATGTGGAACGGCACGGCGCTGATCTTGAAGGCGAGGCCCGCGAGCACGAACGTGACGCCGAACAGCGCGCCCATCGCCATGTGCCCGCTCAGAGCGGCATGGATGCCCGCGAAGGCGGTCGTGCCGGTGAAGCCGTAGACCAGGCTGATCCCGAACAGCAGGATGCCCGAAGCGAGCGCGCCGAGAACGAAGTACTTGAGGCCGGCCTCCGCCGAGCGGTTATCGGTGCGCAGGAACGCGGCGAGGACGTAGCTGGCGAGGCTGTTGAGCTCGAGGCCGATATACAGCGTCATCAGGTTGGTCGCCGAAACCATCACGCTCATGCCGAGCACCGCGAACAGCACCAGCACCGGGAATTCCGCGCGCATCAGACGGAAGCGTTCGAAGAACGCCGGCGCCACGACGAGCACCGCGCCGGACGCGGCGTAAATCATCAGCTTGGCGAAGCCGGCGAAGGCGTCCGCCGCGAACAGGCCACCGAACGCCGAGGTCCCCGCGCCCATCGCACCGCCGCACACCGATGGCGCGGTGATGACAAAGCAGGCGGCCAGCACCAGGCACGCGGCGATGGTGATCGCGCGGCTGGCCTTGTCACCGGCCCAGCCCGCGACGAGCAGCAGGATGAGGCCCGAGACCGACAGCAGGATTTCGGGCACGATCAGCGAAAGCGAGGCGGACAAGCTCATCAGTGAGCCTCCCCGATCGCGGCGGGCGCGGCTTTGGACGCAACCACCTTCAGCTTGCTGTCACTCGCCGGGGCCGCCCGGGCCACGCGCGCATCGAGCGCGGCGATGTCGGCGCGCATCGGGGCGAGGAAGCTCTCGGGATAAACGCCCATCCACAGCACCGCCAGCGCGATCGGCCCGAGCATCAGCCACTCTCGCACGCCCAGGTCCGGCATCGCCGCAGCATCGGCGTTCTTCTGCACGCCGAAAGCGATCCGCCAGTACAGATAAAGCATGTAGCCGGCGCCGAAGATGATGCCGGTGGTGCACACGAACGTCGCCCAGGTGCTCACCTGGTAGATGCCGAGGAGGCTGAGGAATTCACCGACGAAGCCGCTGGTGCCGGGCAGGCCGATGCTCGCCATCGTGAACAGCAGAAAGAACACCGCGTAGTGCGGCATGTTGATGGAAAGGCCGCCGTAACGGGCGATCTCGCGCGTATGCAGGCGGTCGTAGATCACCCCCACGCACAGGAACAGGGCGCCCGAGACGAGCCCGTGGCTCAGCATGACAATCATCGAGCCTTCGAGGCCTTGCTGGTTGAAGGCGAACAGGCCGACGGTGACGATCGCCATGTGCGCTACAGAGGAATAGGCGATCAGCTTCTTCATGTCGTGCTGCACCAGCGCGATCAGGCTGGTGATGACGACCGCGGCCATGCTCAGGCCCCAGATCAGCCACATGAACTGGTGGCTCGCTTCCGGGAACATCGGCAGGCTGAAGCGGATGAAGCCGTATCCGCCCATCTTCAGCAGCACGCCGGCCAGAATCACCGAGCCCGCCGTCGGCGCCTGGACGTGCGCGTCGGGCAGCCAGGTGTGCAGCGGGTACATCGGCATCTTCACCGCGAAGCTGGCGAAGAAGGCCAGGAACAGCCAGGTCTGTGCGTGCGGCGGGAAGTTGTAGGCCATCAACGTGGGGATGAAGGTGGTGCCGGCCTCGTGGCCCATCCACAGCATCGCGACCAGCATCAGCACCGAGCCGAGCAGGGTGTAGAGGAAGAACTTGTAGGCCGCGTAGACGCGGTTATCGCCGCCCCACGCCCCGATGATCAGGTACATCGGGATCAGACCGCCTTCGAAGAAGATATAGAACAGGTACAGATCCTGCGCCGCGAACACGCCGATCATCAGCAGTTCCATGAACAGGAACGTCGCCATGTATTCGGGCACCCGCTTGGTGATCGAATGGCTGGCGAGGATGCAGATCGGCATCAGGAAAACCGTCAGCACGATCAACATCAACGCGATGCCGTCGATGCCCAGGGCCCACTGGAAACCCGCGAATAGCGGCGAGCGCTCCGTAAATTGCCATTGCGCGCCACCGACGTCGAAATTGGCCCACATCACGATGCCGAGCGCGAGGTCGATCAGCGTAGCGACCAGCGCGATCGTGCGCGCCGCCCTGGCTTCCACCAGCAGGCACGCCAGCGCGCCGACCGCGGTCACCAGAAGCATCACCGAAAGGATTGGAAAGCCCCCCACTTAAATCTCTCCGTTCGTGGTGAGCCTGTCGAACCACGAAGCTCGCGCAACCTCGCCGTTGGGGCTGTGCCCCAGCTTCGCTTCCGACAGGCTCAGGGCGAACGGATGTGGGGTAAAACGCGGGCTCATCGCGCCATCACCCAGCTGACCGCGGCGACGAGGCCGACGAGCATGATCAGCGCGTAATTGGTCAGGAAGCCGGACTGGAACCGCCGGTTGAGGACAGCGCCCTTCTCCACCACCCAGGCGCTGCCGTTCGGCCCGAAGCGGTCGATGATACCGAGGTCGCCCTGCCGCCAGAACAGCCGGCCGAACCAGAACGCACCGCGCACGAACAGCAGGTTATAGAGTTCGTCGAAGTACCACTTGTTGAACACGAAGGTGTAGATCGGGCCGAGTTGAGCGGCGATCCGGCCGGGGAACGACGTGTTCCGGATGTAGCCGTACCAGGCGATAACGAAGCCGATCAGCATCGCCACGGTGGCGCCCCACTTCGCCCAGCCCGGGATTTCCTCCATCGCGCGGATCAGCGGCTCGTTATAAGCGATCGCGCCGTTCCAGAAGCCCTCGCCGTGGATGAACGGAGCGTAGAACACGAAGCCGGCGAACACCGCGCCGATGGCCAGCGCCACGATCGGCACAAGCATGGTCCACGGGCTCTCGTGCGGATGATAGCCGCCGGTGCCCGAACCGTGATGCGGGTCGGGCACGTGATGGGATGCGTCGTGGCCGGCATCTTCCGCCGCCGGATCGTCATGATGATGGCTGTCATGGACCGCGTGCTGGATGTGTTCGCTCTCGATCCAGCGCGGTTGGCCCCAGAACGTGAGGAACATCAGCCGCCACGAATAGAAGCTCGTCAGAAGCGCGGCGACGACACCCGCCCAGAAGGCGAACGTGCCCATCGGCGTACCGGAAGCGTAGGCCGCCTCGATGATCGCATCCTTGGAATAGAACCCGGCGAACCCGAACACCCCCGCTATGCCGACGCCCGTGATCGCCAGCGTGCCCGCCATCATCACCCAGAACGTCCAGGGGATCTGCTTCCTGAGGCCACCATAATAGCGCATGTCCTGCTCGTGGTGCATCGCGTGGATCACGCTGCCCGCGCCGAGGAACAGCAGCGCCTTGAAGAACGCGTGGGTGAACAAGTGAAACATCGCCGCGCCGTAAGCGCCGACGCCGGCGGCGAAGAACATGTAGCCGAGCTGCGAGCACGTGGAATAGGCGATGACCCGCTTGATATCCCACTGGCAGGTGCCGATCGTGGCGGCGAAGAAGCAGGTCGCGGCGCCGATGAAGGTGACGAAGGTTTTCGCTTCGGGCGCGGCGTCGAACATCGGCGACAGGCGGCAGACCATGAACACCCCGGCGGTGACCATCGTCGCCGCGTGGATCAGCGCGCTGACCGGGGTCGGGCCTTCCATCGCATCGGGCAGCCAGGTGTGCAGGCCGAGTTGCGCTGACTTGCCCATCGCACCGATGAACAGGAGCACGCACAGCACCGTCATCGTGTCGGCGCGGAACCACAGGAAGTTGACGGTGCTGGCGCCCTTGAGCGCCGGGGCGGCCGCGAGGATGTCGGGAAGCGAAACCGTGTGGAACACCAGGAAGGTGCCGAAGATGCCGAGCATGAAGCCGAAATCGCCCACGCGGTTGACCACGAAGGCCTTGATCGCCGCGGCGTTGGCGCTCGGCTTCCTGAACCAGAAGCCGATCAGCAGGTAGCTGGCGAGGCCGACGCCTTCCCAACCGAAGAACATCTGCACCAGGTTGTTGGCCGTCACCAGCATCAGCATCGCGAAGGTGAACAGGCTGAGATAGGCGAAGAACCGCGGCTGGTCCGGATCCTCGTCCATGTAGCCCCAGGAATAGAGGTGGACGAGCGAGGAGACGGTCGTGACGACCACCAGCATCACCGCCGTCAGCGTATCGACCCGCAGTTCCCAGTTGAACTGGAGATCGCCCGAGGAGACCCATTGCAGCACCGGCGTCACCGTCGCCTCGCCATGCCCGGCGAGGTAGTGGAGGAAGATCGGCCAGCTCAGCGCGCAGGCGATGAACAGCGCGACGGTGGTGACAAGCTTCGCTGCAAGGCTGCCGAGCGCGCGGTTGCCAAGCCCGGCGACGATCGCCGCGAGCAGCGGCAGGAAGACGATGAACAGGATGGAGGGCACTTGCTAACCCTTCATCCGATTGACGTCGTCGACCGCGATGGTGCCGCGCCCGCGGAAGTATTGCACCAGGATGGCGAGGCCGATGGCCGCCTCGCCGGCCGCCACGGTCAGCACGAACATCGCGAACACCTGTCCGGTCAGGTCGTGCAGGAAAGCGCTGAAGGCGACCAGGTTGATGTTCACCGCCAGCAGGATCAGCTCGATCGCCATCAGGATGACGATGATGTTCTTGCGGTTCAAAAAGATGCCGAGCACGCCGAGCACGAACAGGATCGAACTGACGACAACGTAGTGTTCGATGCCGATCACAGCTCGACCCCCTTGCCCACTTCGGGACGCATATTGACCGTCGCTTCCCATGGACGCCGCGCGTTCTGCTTGGCGACGTCCTGCGGCCGGGTGTCCTTGCGCTCGCGGTGGGTCAGCACGATCGCCCCGACCATCGCCACCAGCAGGATCAGGCCGGCGGTCTCGAACAGGAACAGGTAGCGCCCGTACATCAGCGCGCCGATGGCCGCGATGTTGCTCACGCCCGCGGGCGTGGCGGCGGCGCCGTTCGGCACGCCGAGTTGCAGACCCCCGGCCTGGTAGGCGCCGACGCCCAGCACCAGCTCGGCCAGCAGCACCAGGGCGATGGCGATGCCGAGCGGGAAGTTTTTCATGAACCCGGCGCGCAGCTCGGCGAAATCGATGTCGAGCATCATCACCACGAACAGGAACAGCACCGCGACCGCGCCGACGTAAACGATCACCAGCAGCATCGCGATGAACTCGGCCCCGAGCAGCACCATCAGCCCGGCGCCATTGAAGAACGCCAGGATCAGCCAGAGCACCGAATGCACCGGGTTGCGCGCGAGGATGGTGAAAGCCCCCGAAGCGATCACCAGCACGGCGAAGAGATAAAAGGCGATGACGTGGATCATCAAATCCTCCCCGAGCTTGTCTCGGGGAGGTGGCAGACGCCGGAGGCGACTGACGGAGGGGCACCCCTCCACCACCCGCTTCGCGGGCGGTCCCCCTCCCCAAGCAAGCTCGGGGAGGATTTTGCAAAGATCGAGTGTCCTAGAATCACGCCCGGCCGCCTAGCGATAGGGCGCATCGGCTTCAAGGTTCGCGGCGATTGCCCGCTCCCACTTGTCCCCGTTGGCCAGCAGTTTCGCCTTGTCGTAGAGCAGTTCCTCGCGCGTTTCGGTCGCGTATTCGAAGTTCGGCCCCTCGACGATGGCATCGACCGGGCAGGCTTCCTGGCAGAAGCCGCAGTAGATGCACTTGGTCATGTCGATGTCGTAGCGCGTCGTGCGGCGGCTGCCGTCCTCGCGCGGCTCGGCCTCGATGGTGATCGCCTGCGCCGGGCACACCGCCTCGCACAGCTTGCAGGCGATGCAGCGCTCCTCGCCGTTGGGATAGCGCCGCAGCGCGTGCTCGCCGCGGAAGCGCGGGCTGAGCGGGTTCTTCTCGAACGGATAGTTGATCGTCGCCTTGCGCTTGAAGAAATACTTCAGCGTCAGCCAGTGGGCCTCGATGAACTCCCACAAGGTGTAGGAACGGATCAGTTGGGCGATGGTCATGCCGCGAACCTCGTCAGCATCAGGTAGCCGGAGACCAGCACCACGAAGGCGAGACTCAGCGGCAGGAAGATCTTCCAGCCCAGGCGCATCAGCTGGTCGTAGCGGTAGCGCGGCACGGTCGCTTTCACCCAGCTGAAGACGAAGAAGAAGAAGCCGATCTTGATGAAAAGCCACAGCCAGCCGGGGAATGGATCAAACCAGCCCAGGAAAGCAGCGAGCCAGCCTACATGGTGACCTGCGAGAAAGTTGATCAGTGGCGTCAAGATGTTGCCAACTTCCAGCGGCGGCAGCCAGCCGCCGAAGAACAGCACCGCGTTGAGGGCGCACATCAAAAGCACGTTGGCGTATTCGCCGAGCCAGTAGAGCGCGAAGCTCATCGACGAGTATTCGGTCTGGTAGCCGGCGACGAGCTCGCTCTCGGCCTCGGTCAGGTCGAACGGGGTGCGCGCGGTCTCGGCCATGCTCGAGATCAGGAACACCACCCACATCGGGAACAGCAACAGGTTGAAGAAGAACCCGTTGACGATCCCGAGCCCGTGCCCGCGCTGCGCCTCGACGATGCCGTTGAGGTTGAATGTGCCCGCCCACAGCACCACGCAGATGAGGATGAAGCCGATCGAGACTTCGTAAGAGATCATCTGAGCTGCGGCGCGCATCGCGCTGAAAAACGGGTATTTCGAGTTGGACGCCCAGCCGGCGACGACGACTCCGTAAACCCCCAGCGAGCTGATCGCGAGGACGTAGAGCAGGCCCACGTTGATGTCAGCCAGCACCGCTCCGGAATTGAACGGGATCACCGCCCAGGCCATCAGCGCGACGGTGAACGTCAGGATCGGCGCGATCAGGA
>Ga0207705_10001199_pt1 | contig 21023 bp, 19 predicted proteins | sample KBSC13metaG_FD_184314 | JGI IMG/M metagenome (GOLD analysis project Ga0207705, IMG submission 184314) | Corn rhizosphere microbial communities from Kellogg Biological Station, Michigan, USA - KBS C1-3 metaG (SPAdes) (version 2) | ecosystem: Host-associated > Plants > Roots > Rhizosphere > Soil ... | reverse complement strand
GCTCATCGGCACGATCATCGGCGGCAAGGTCTACTTCGCCATCCTCATGCACAGCGTCAACGCCCTGTGGGGGCGGGCCGGCTTCGTCTTCTGGGGCGGTTTCATCGGCGCGGTGCTGGCGTGTGCCATCGTCATCCGCTGGCGGCGGCAGCCGTTCCTTCGCATTGCGGACGGCGCGGCCGTCGGTATCGCCGCCGGCTACGCCATCGGCCGGACCGGCTGCTGGGCAGTGGGCGACGACTACGGCCGTGTGTGGAACGGCTGGCTGGCCGTGGCATTTCCGCACGGGCTGCCGCCGACCACGGTGCAGGTGATGAACCAGCTGTATCACGCCGATCTGCCGGCGACGCTGCCGCCCGATGCCGTGGTGAGCGTGTACCCCACGCAGCTGCTGGAAGTGCTGCTCGGCTTCCTGATGTTCGTCGTGCTCTGGCGCCTGCGCCGGCACCAGCATGCAGCAGGGTGGCTGTTCGGCATGTACTGCGTGCTGGCCGGCGTGGAGCGGTTCATCGTCGAGTTCTTCCGTGCCAAGAGCGACATGGTGGGCCCGATCACCTCGGCGCAGCTCGTGGCGCTGGTGGTGACGGCAGTAGGAATCCTGCTCGTCACTTGGCGCAACGCTCCCGCGCCGACGCTCGCGTCGGCGCCCTGAACATTCCACGCGGAGAGTCCGCATGACCGCCGTCGCTGCCCGCCGCCCGGACGCCACCGAGTACTCGAACTACTATGGCCGCTACATCGCCGCGGTGCCGGAGGGCGACGTCATGGCCGTGCTGCGTCGCGATCGCGACGAGTGGCAGACGATGATTGCCGAGCTCACGGAGTCGCGAGGCGGACATCGCTATGCGAAGGACAAGTGGAGCATCCGTGAGGTGATCGGCCACGTGAGCGATACGGAGCGCGTCTTCTCCTATCGTGCCTTCCGCATCGCGCGCGGCGACAAGACGCCGCTCGCGTCGTTCGACCAGGACGAGTACGTGAAGACGGCGAACTCGGACCGTCGCACGCTGTCGTCGCTCGCGGCGGAACTGCTCTCCGTACGGGAAAGCACGCTCGCCTTGTTCACCGCCCTGCCCGACGAGGCGTGGACGCGCACCGGCACCGCGAGCGACAACCCGGTGAGCGTGCGCGCGCTCGCGTACATCACGGCCGGTCACGCGCAGCATCATCTGAAGATCGTGCGGGAGCAGTATCTCGGGCTCTGAGCTTCGGTTCGGCGAGCTCGGACGGCAATCAGAGGACACTGCGGAAAGGGCGGAACGGCAGGACTTCTCGCTCTCTGCAGAATGGAGCATCCTGCCGTTTCGATCGTGTCGGCGGTGTCCTGCTTCGCTGCTGTGGTTTTCCGTTTCGCTGCTGTCCTGATTCAGTCACGCACCGCCATCCAGTGTCCGCCACGTCAGACCTTACCCTCCGCGCCGCAACCATCGACGACGTACCGCTGATCCTGCGGTGCATTCGCGGGCTCGCCGAGTACGAGCGGCTGGGCCGCGAGTGTGTGGCGACAGAGGAGCTGTTGCGCGAGTCGCTGTTCGGCGAGTCGCCGGCGGCGCGGGTGGTGCTCGCGATGTGCGGTGACGAGGCGGCGGGGTTCGCGCTCTGGTTCCGCAACTATTCCACCTTCCTTGCGCGGCCGGGGATCTACCTCGAGGACCTGTTCGTCTTTCCGGCGTTTCGTGGCCGCGGCATCGGCCGTCGGCTGCTGGAGCATCTGGCGCAGACTGCCGTATCGCGCGGCTACGGTCGCCTGGAGTGGGCCGTGCTCGACTGGAACGAGGATGCGATCCGATTCTACGAGTCGCTTGGCGCCGTGCCGATGAGCGACTGGACCACCTATCGCGTCACCGGAGCTGCGCTCACTGCGCTTGGTACGTCGTCACGATGACGCGGCCGCGAAAGACGGCACGCGCCAAGGCATCGACGAAGGGCGCAAGAGCGTCGGCCGGGACGGCGTCGAGGAAGAAGACGGCGTCGAGGAAGAAAACGGTGCCGGCCGGGCGAACGGCGTCCTCGAGCGACGAGTTCGGCGGCTTTCGGCCTGCCGCTCGCGCCTTTCTGCGCGGTCTGCGCCGGAACAACAATCGCGAGTGGTTCCTCGCCAACCGCGATCGCTACGAGGCGGAAGTGCGTGAACCGATGCGGGCACTGGTGGAGGAGCTCGACGTTCGCCTCGCCGCGCTCGCCCCGGAGATCGTCGGTGACCCGAAGCGCTCGATGTTCCGCATCCATCGCGACGTGCGCTTCTCGAACGACAAGTCGCCGTACAAGACGAATGCGGCGTGCTGGTTCTACCACATGGACGCCGGCCGCGGCGTGGGAAGCGATGCGGCGCACGGCGGCGCAGGATTCTACTTCGACATCGGCCCCGACGAGGCATGGGTCGGTGGCGGGATCTGGATGCCGCCACGCCCGACGCTCGCCCGCCTGCGTGAGCAGATCGCCGAGGAGCATGCCTCGCTCACGAACGTCCTGCGCGCGCCGGCGCTGAAGCCGTTCGGCGGGCTGTCGCGCGAGGCGATGCTGACGCGGATGCCGCGCGGCTATGATGCGGATCATCCCGCGGCGGAGCTGGTGCGTCATCAGTCGTTCACGATGGGCCGAGAGGTACGCGAGAGTGATCTCTTCAGCGCGCGGCTGGCTGACGTCCTGGCGCGCGAGTTCGAGCGATTGGTGCCGCTGGTCCGCTGGCTCAACGGCGCGATGGGGCTGCGCACGCTCGCGCGTCGCTGAGCTGGAACGTTAGCTTCGTTCGCATGACCTCCGCCTCCAGTGCGCCTTCGCTCGTGGTCCGTCGCGCGGGGCTGTCCGATGCGCGTGCACTGGCCACTTTCGCCGCGACGGCGTTCGCCGATACGTTCGCCGCCGACAACGCACCGGAGGACATGGCAGCGTATCTCGCCAACGCCTTCGGCGAGTCTCGGCAGCGCGCGGATCTGCTCGATCCCGACTGCATCGTGCTGCTGGCGGAGCGGGGAAGCGAGCTGGCGGGGTACGCGATGCTGCGCGACGGCAAGGGACCGCCTGCCGTCGGCGGGATCCCGTCGGACAATGCAATCGAGATCGCGCGCCTCTACTCCGACAAGCGGTGGATCGGTACCGGCGTCGGGGCGACGTTGATGCAGGCTTGTCTGGACGCCGGCGTCGAGCGCGGGCGCGAATGGATCTGGCTCGGCGTGTGGGAGCGCAACACGCGCGCGATCGCCTTCTATGCGCGGTGGGGATTCAGCGACGTCGGCTGGCAGTTCTTCCAGCTCGGCGCCGACCGACAGACCGACCGGATCATGGCGCGGCCCCTCGCCGCGCAGGAGTGAGCGTGCGTCATACCGTGAAGCTGCAGAACGTGATCATCGGCTGGTCCGACCTCGAACAGCGCGATCCGGTGCTGGGCCGCGCGTGGGGTCGCTTCCGGCCCGGTGTGGGTTACGAGCTCGTGCAGCCGGTATTCCACCTGTTCACGGAGGCGGTGCCGATGCCCGGCGGCGAGCCGATGGACGAGGAGAAGCTGGAACGCTACCACGCAGCGCGCGACAAGCTCGGGCTCGTGCTCGAAGATTCATCGGGGCGACAGATCGCGACGTCGGCGATTCACATTGCCGACTACTCGGAGCGGAAGGGCAAGGATGCGATCGAGCTCGATGTGCTGGTGCGGGACGAGAAGTTCTGGAAGGGGTGACAAGGTCGCCGACGCTGCTCGCCGAACGACTCCCTCAATGAAAGTCGTGCCGCTGCGCGAACTCCGCACCTACGGCCGCCTGCAGCGCCCTGAACTGCTTCGCTCGCACGTTCACCACCTTCTGCTCCACCTGCAGCACGCCGCGCACCAGCAGCAGCGGCGTGCGTGAGATGAGCAGCGCCTGCCGCTCGAATCGCTGCGGCGTGACGACGACGTTGATCAACCCCGTCTCGTCTTCCAGCGTGAGGAAAACGAACCCCTTGGCCGTGCCGGGCCGCTGGCGGCAGATCACCAGCCCTGCCGTCGCCACCGTTTCACCGTCGCGACCATTGAGCAGCAGGTCGCGCGCGGTGCGCACGCCGTTCGGCACGAGGACGTCACGCACGTGGATCATCGGATGGCCGGCGAGCGAGATGCCGGTCATGCGGTAGTCCGCCTCGGTGAGCTCCACGCGCGACATCGCCGGCAGCGGCGCCGCCTCTTCCTTGCGCGATGCACGACGTCGCGGCGCGAGCGGACCGGCGTCGCCGCGCGCTGCGTCGAGCACGGCCCACAGCGCCGCACGACGGCGACGTACGTCCGGTTCGTCGGGCAGCAGCCCGTCGAGCGCGCCCGCTTCGGCGAGTTGACGGAGCCCGCGCCGGTCGAGCCCCGAACGCTGCACCACGTCCTCCACCGACGTGAACGGCCGCTCGGCGAGCGCGCGCTCGAGCTTCGTGCGCGCGGCAGCGCCGAGCCCGCGCACGCTGCGAAGGCCGAGCCGCACGGCGGGCGCGCTCTGGCCGACACGCGGCTCCAGCGTCGCGTCCCACTTCGAGATCGTGACGTCGGCTGGCCGCACTTCCACGCCGTGCCGCTTCGCGTCCTCCACGATCGTACCCGGCGCGTAGAAGCCCATCGGCTGTGCGTTGAGAATCGCAGCCGTGAACTCCGGCGCGTAGTAGTGCTTGAGGTACGCCGACGCGTACACGAGCAGCGCGAAGCTCGCCGCATGGCTCTCGGGAAAGCCGTAGTCGGCGAACCCGTTGATCTGGTTGAAGATTCGCTGCGCCACGTCGGGCGCGATGCCGTTGGCCGCCATGCCGTCGATCATCTTCTGGCAGATGGCCGCCATCCGCTCGCGGCTCCGCTTGTGGCCCATCGCTCGGCGGAGCTGGTCGGCCTCGCCCGGCGTGAACCCCGCCGCGGCAATGGCCACCTGCATCCCCTGCTCCTGGAACAGCGGCACGCCGAGCGTGCGCTCGAGGATCGGCTTCAGCGACGGATGCGGGTACGTCACCTCCTCCTGCCCGTTCTTGCGACGCAGGTACGGGTGCACCATCTCGCCCTGGATGGGGCCGGGCCGGATGAGCGCGACCTCGACGACCAGATCGTAGAAGCAGCGCGGCTTCAGCCTGGGCAGCGTGTTCATCTGCGCGCGGCTCTCCACCTGGAACACACCGATCGTGTCGGCGGCGCAGAGGTCGTCGTATACCGCCTGGTCGGTCATGTCGAGCGTGGCGAGGTCGATCGTCACGCCTCGCCCTTGCCTGATATAGAGCAGGCAATCCTGAAGAAGGGTGAGCATGCCGAGTCCCAGCAGGTCGATCTTCACGAGGCCCACGGGATCCAGGTCGTCCTTCTCCCACTGGATCACCGTGCGTCCCGGCATGCTCGCCGGCTCGATCGGTACGACACTCGATAACGGCTCGGCGGTGAGCACGAAACCGCCCACATGGATGGAGCGGTGACGCGGGAGCTGGTGCAGTCCGTCCACGATCTCGGCGAGGGCGCGCACGCGCTTGTCGTCCGGGTCGAGGCCGGCCCGCTCGACGATGCTCATGCCGCCCGTGGGCCGCAGCGCCGTGGTGGGATTGCGACGCTCGTTGTGTGATTCACCGGCGTGTGGATCCTCCCACCGGTTGCCACGATCCGCCGCGGCGTGCATGGACCTCGGGATCTCGATGAGGTTCCGTGCACCGGAGCTCTGCGCGCTCGGACTGCCGTACGGCTCGTACGCCGCGTTGGGCGTCGGCCGGTCGGCCGACGTCATCGGCTTCGCCACCTGCTTGGCCTTCTCCTTCTCGGCGCGCGAACGCGTGGTGGCTTCGGTGCCACGCACCATCGCGCTGCTCAGCGCATTCGCCACCGCGGCATCCGACGCCTGATCATCTTCCGGCTTCGCCCGCAGCGCTTCCGCGGTAGCGCGCGCCGAGAAGCGGTCGGAGAGCGTGGCGAGCATGTCGGCCTGCTCCACGCTGAAGCCGAGCACGCGCGCCGCGTCGCGCACGGCGCTCTTGCCGCGGTAGGTGATCTGCTCGCACACCATGGCCGCGTGCTCGCGGCCGTAGCGCTCGTACACGTACTGCAGCACGCGCTCCCGCTCCCGGTGCGCGAAGTCGATGTCGATGTCGGGTGCCTCGGTGCGTTCCTCGCTCAGGAAGCGCTCGAACAGCAGGCCGAGCCTGATGGGATCCACCGCCGTGATGCCGAGGCAGTAGCAGACGGCGGAGTTGGCGGCCGAGCCGCGCCCCTGGCAGAGGATGCCGTCGCGCCGCGCGAAGCGGACGATGTCCCACACGATGAGGAAGTAGCCGGCGAGCCCGAGCTTGTCGATGAGCGCGAGCTCGTGCGCGAGCTGTTGATCGTGCGCCGGGGTGCGCTGCTTCGTGCCCGGCGGTCCCCACCGCTCGCGCGCACCCTGTTCGACGAGACGCGCGAGGTATTCGTCCTCGCCCACGCCGGCGGGGAGGGGGAAGGCGGGGAGCGTGGGCTCGAGATCATCCAGGCGGAAGGCGCAACGTTCGGCGACGGCGAGCGTGGCGCGCACACCCTCGAGGTTTCCCTGCCACCGCCGCGCGATCTGCGCCGCGCTCTTGAGATACCATTCGCCGTTCGGGCGGAGCCGCGTGCCCATCTTGTCCAACGGACGCTGGTGGCGCAGGCAGGCGAGCACGTCGTGCACCATCCGGTCGCGCGCGCGCACGTAGTGCACGTCGTTCGTCACCACCCACGGGACGTCCAGCGCGCGAGCGACGTCGATCAATCGTCGTGTGGTGTCGCGCTCTTCGAGCAGCCCATGGTCCCAGCACTCGATGGCCACGCGATGGCCGAAGATGTCGAGCAGCGCGGCGGCGGCGTCGCATGCGGCGTCCACGTCACCCTGCGCAGCGAGCGTGGGCACCCAGCCACGCGGACAGCCGGTGAGGGCGAACAGCCCATCCGCATGCTGCGCGACCTGGTCGAGCGACACGGAGGGCTGGCCGCGCCGCGATGCATCCGCGCGCGCGAGGGTGACGAGCGTGGACAGATTGGCGTACCCATCGCGCGACTCGGCGAGCAGCGGCAGGTGCGTGACGAGCGGCGCCTGCCCGCCGCGCGACGGCACGACGACCGTAAGCTCGGCGCCGATGATGCCCGGAACTTCCAGCTCTCGCGCCGCCGACGCGAAGCGTACCGCACCGCCCAGCTCGTCGTGATCGGTGAGGGCGAGCGCGGTGAGCCCCAGCTCCTTCGCGCGCAGCACGAGTGCCTCGGGGAGGGCAGCGCCGTCGAGGAGGGAGAAGGCGGAGTGGGCGTGGAGCTCGGCGAACGGCATGGGGACCGTGAACCGTGAACCGTGAGCCGTGAACCGTAACGGCCAATGCTCGTACGGTTCACGGTCAACGGTTCACGGTTCACAAGGCAGTTGTCAGTCCCCCCATCCCTGCATCCGCCACTGATCGTCAGCACGGTCCAGGAACAGGGTCATCTCGCCGGCGAGGCTGTCGCAGTGCCAGTAGTCGCGGCGGTAGCCGTCGTCCCACCAGTCGCCGGAGAGGCGCTCGGGGCCGACGGCACGCGTGACGGTGATGCGGTGGCCGCGCCAGGTCACCTCGCGTGGCATGTCACCGTCGCACTGCACCTCCACTGTTTCGGGTGGGTCGAAGGCGCGACGGGCTTGGGAGAGCGTGAACCGTGAGCCGTGAGCCGTGAACCGTTCACTGCTTCCAGGTGCTTCCACGGCCCGCCATGATCCTGCTCTCTCCGGACGGTGCGTATCCCGCGCCTCCGCGCGTACGATCGCATCGGTGCCCAGCTCGGCGCGCAGGCGCTCGAGCGCAGCGTCGGCGGCGCCGAGGTCGCGCCATGAGGTGCTCAGCAGGTCGCCCTGCTCGCCGGTGAGCGGCGCGGCGGAAACGATCGCCACGCGCACGGCGACTACCGGTGCGGTGAGCGGCCACGCGTCCAGCAAGGCGCGACAGCGCTCGAACAGCGGCACCACGCGCGCGAGGGGGCGTGCGGGGCGCGCCTCGCGCGTCACCGTATGCGCTGGCGCCGTCGCGAGTGCGCCTCGCGCATCATCGAGCGTGAGCGTGATGGCGATCGCCGCCACCGCTCGGCCATGCGCGATCATCTCCGTCACCAGGCGATCGAGCGCGGCGCGCACGAGGAAGAGCACGGGCTCCATCGTCTCCGTCGGCGACGACAGCTCCACTTCCACCGCCGGCTGCGTCTCGACGCGCGCCAGCACGGGGCGGCGCGGGTCATCGGCGCGCGCGAACCGCCACGCGCGCAGGCCGAGCTCGCCCCAGCGGCGTTCGACGTCTTCGGCGTCGAGTGCGGCGAGCATCCCCACCGTCCGCAGGCCGAGTGCGTGCAGCGCGGCGCGGAGCTCGTCGTCCATCGGCACGAGGGAGAGCGGCGCCGGCGCGAGATACGCGGCGTCGCCACCGGGCGGGATGACGCGCACCAGCACACCGTCGTTCGCGTCGCCGCTGAAGCTGGCGCCGGCCCACGTGGCGGCGCGCGCCGCGACGCACGAATCAGCGATGGCGACGCGCGGGCGCGGATGCCAGCGCCGCGCCGTGCGGAGCAGGGCATGCGCGAGCTGCCGCTCGCCACCCACGGCGTCGAAGCCGCTCGCACCCACCCACCACAATCCCGGCGCACCTTCCACCGGCGTGACCTGCGGGCTCGCAGCAAGGAACTGCGCCGAGGCCTCGGTGATGGCGGTGCTCACGGCGAGGTCGTCCCACGGCAGCTCCACGAGGTCGGCGCAGCGCGCACGCGCTTCGGCGGGGCGCATGCCGGCACGAACGCCGGCGCGGCCGGCCGCGGCGGACGCCGCCTGCACGCGCGTGCGCGCAGCGCTCGTCAACGCGATGCGGTGCTCATCCCAGTGCGCGGGCGCGGGCGACGGCGGCGTGGAGCTCCCGCGGTGGTTCGACACCGATGGTGGTGTGTCGGCCGGCGACATCAGCGGGAGGAGAAGCTGCGCGCCCGCTCCGGGCGTGCCGACTTCCCCCCGCCGGGCCGCGCGCCACACCGCGCCGATCGGGAACCTCGGGATGCGCACACAGGCGACGCGCCACTGCGACTGCACAGCTCACCTCCACCGTTCGAAGTGTCCCGCCCTTCTCGACGCGCACGAGGATCGTGCGGGTCGCGCCACCATCGCTGCTGCTCGTGCTGCTGCTCCCTCCCGGCTCGAGTGCTGTTCGTCTTCGCGCGTCGAGTCGCACTGGTCGTCGGCGCTGGCCCGGCGTCGGTCGCTCCACGACGAGCCGCACCGCGCCGCCAAGCTGCGTCGCTGCGCCGACGTGATCGCCGAGCACGAGGAGCGCGCAGTCGGCGTCGCGCGCGAGGCGGGTGAGGCGCACCGCGTTGGAGCGCGTGAGCGCCGGCGCGCCGTCGAGCACCACGAGCGCGAAGGCGCCGCTGCGGAGCAGGACGTCGGCGCACCACGCGGCGCGCGTGGCGTCGTGCGGGCGGATCATCCACACGCCCTCGGCGTCGCCCAGGTGCGCCCAGTCGCGCGGGTCGAGCGTGCGTTGCGCGTCCACGTAGGCCACCCAGCCGCGATCGGCCACCGTCGCCTCCACGATGGCCCTGGCGATCGTCGTCTTCCCACTTCCCGCAGGCCCCGCCAGCTCGGTGAGCCGGCCGCGGGGCAGCCCGCCGCCGAGCAGCGCCGCATCGAGCGAAGCGATCCCGGTGGGAATCGCTGGCGCCGTTGGCGGCGGTGGCGGAAGGAGCCGAACGAGCTCGGCGAGGGAGAGCGACATGCAGGAGGATGAGGCAGGTAGGATGCCATAAGCCGAACAAAAACCGAAACTCTGACGGTCGAGCGGCACACCAAGCGAAGTTCGGTGTGGTAGTGACCGTCAGACGACAAGCGTGTCAGACTCTACCGAACGAACCCCGAAACCGCAACAGCCGCCACCATGACCGGTCGCGAACCAATGCGACAACTCCTTGCGCGGCTTACACCTGCGGCGCTGCTCGCGATCCTGGCCTTCGCCCTCGTCCTGGTCGTCACCGACCCGCCCGGCCCCGGGCTCGACCCGGACGCGCTCTCGTACATGGGCGCCGCGCAGTCGCTCGTGGCGCACGGTACCTATCGCATTCCGACTGCCCCGTGGTCGAGCGCCGACAGTACGTCGCCGCTCGCGCACTTCCCGCCCGGCTACTCCACCGCGCTCGCCATTCCCATGGCGTTGGGCATGGCACCGCCGCAGGCGGCTCGGCTCGTGGATGCGCTCGCGGCTGCCGTCACCGTCGCCACGCTCGTGCTCGTCGTCGGCACGGCAACGACGATGTTCGCCGGCGCCGCGCTCGGTGCCGCGCTCATCGTCATGCCGGCGATGGCCACGGTGCATCTCTCCGTGCTGAGCGAGCCGCTCTTCCTCGCGCTGCTCGCGCTCACGCTCGCCGCCATGGTGTACGCACCCGATCGTCCGCTGCGCGCCGGCATCACCGCAGCACTCGGCGCGATGGTGCGTTACGCGGGCGCGTCGCTCGTCGCTGCGGTGGCGTTGTGGGCGTTCGCGCGACGCACCCCGGTGCGCGAGCGAATTCGACGCGCCGTGATCGCCGCGCTGCCGGCAGTGGTGCTCGAGGGCGTGTGGGTGGTGCGTACGCGACTCGCCTCCGGTGAGTCGCACGCCATCCGGCACTTCGCCCTCTACGGGAAGCTTGGCCCCACGCTGCGCCAGGGCGGCAGCACGCTGGGCGACTGGCTGGTACCGGAGACCGACGTCGAATGGCCGGTGCCGCACCGCGGCCTGATCGCGCTGGTGGCTGCGGTGCTGCTCGTCGTGCTCATCGTGCTCGGCGCGCGCGCCGCACGAGCGGACACGCGTGGCCGAGCCTGGCGATTGCTGCGCGCGTGTGCGCTGCTCGTCGCCTGCTATGCGGCGATGATCGGCGTATCGCGCCTCGTCGCCGACCCCGCGATTCCGCTCGACGAGCGCATCCTCGCGCCCTTCCTGCTGCTCGTCACCACGGCGGCAGTGGTCGCGATCGCCTGCTGGTGGTGCGCGACGCGCTCACGGGTCGCGCGTGCCGCCGTGGGCGCCGCGTTCGCCGGCTGGCTGGTGACGAGCGCGAGCGTTGCGCTCGACGACGGCCGCTTCGCACTCGACAACGGATCCGACTTTGCCGGCGAGCAGTGGCGCTACAGTCCGCTGCTCGACTGGGCGCGCACCGAGGGGGCAGCGCACCCGCTGTACACCAACTGGCCCGCGGCCGTCTACTTCCACCTGCATCGGACGTCGTACTCGTTGCCCACTCCGGACGAGAGCGGCAAGCTCGCGAAATTCGTCGACACCGTGCGGCAACGCGATGGCCGCGTGCTTGTGTTCGATGCGCCGAATGCCGATGATCCCGTGGCGAGGACGATGATCGAGCAGGCGGGACTGCACGTGGTGGCACGATTCGCGGACGGCATGGCGCTGGCGCCGAACGCAGCCGAATAGTGGAGAACCAAACGACGCGTGGGCCGGTATCAGTACTGCTCCGCGTCGTGGCACATTCAAATTTTCCTGCGAGGCCTCATGTTCAGCGCAGCGTTCGCGTTCGTGGCGTCCCTCTCCGTGGTTGCACCGCGCGTTGCACCGGCAGTCGGATTCGATGCTCGCTCCGCCGTCGGCGTGGAGAAAGCCGCCGAGCGTGACACCGTCGTGTTCGCCGGCGGCTGCTTCTGGGGAGTGCAGGCCGTCTTCCAGCACATCAAGGGTGTCGTGACCGCCACGTCGGGATACGCCGGCGGCAGGGTGGCGAACCCGAGCTACGAGCAGGTGAGCACGGGACGCACGGGGAACGCGGAGTCGGTGCGCGTCGTCTTCGACCCCGCGCAGGTATCGTACGCGACGCTGCTCAAGGTCTTCTTCGACGTCGTGCACGATCCCACGCAGCTCAATCGCCAGGGGCCGGACGTGGGTACGCAGTATCGTTCAGCCGTGTTCTACACGTCGGACGAACAGCGCGCGGCCACCATACAGTACATCGCGTGGTTGCAGCAGAGCGGCACGGTGAAGGGGAAGATCGTCACCGAGGTGGCGCCGCTGAGCGGGTTCTACATTGCCGCCCCGTATCACCAGGAGTACGCCACGCTGCATCCGTATGAGCCGTACATCCGCTACAACGACCTGCCGAAGATCGCGGCGTTGAAGCAGCAGTATCCGCAGCTGTGGAACGAGCAGCTGGCGGCGTACTGAGCGTTGGGATCCCGACACTCGCTTCGCGAGTGCGAGATGACACGATCGGCCCGCGAGCGCGGGACGACACGCTGGGCTCGCGACTGCGGGATGACATTGCCCGGTGCGCTCCTTGCTATTCTCATCGCTCCACACCAACGGGAGCAGTGCTGATGTCGGATCGTCAAAAGCCCCATAACGGACGCGACCTCGACGGGCAGTACAAGGTGAAGCGAGCGGACGTGGACGACCTGCGTACCGATCCGGACGGTGCGAAGTTCATCGAGGACGACGTTCGGCTGGGCGGTGCGGTGGAGGATACGGGTGCGGACGCCGGGCAGCGCGCCGAGCGCATCGCGGACCTCGTGAACACCAATCGCGAGAACGTGAATCGCGTGACCGGGCGCGACGGGGAGAGCAGGCGCGACGCTCGCTGACGTCGCGGTGCGCTACTGCATTCGCACGCCGACGTCCAGACCGTCGATTCGCCGCGCCGGACGCATGAAGAAGTGAGCGTAGCGTCCATCGTGCCGGATGCGCAGCGTATGCAGTAGCGCCACGCCCCCGTAGATCGCTGTCAGGTCCGTCTTGGAGAGCGACGAGGTGCGCGACATGAGATCGATGTCGCTCACCGAGGCGGTGCGGCCGATGGTGACGTAGAACAAGGCGGTGCCGATACCCGCCGCGAGCACGCCGCGCTCGAACGGGGCACCGCGGCCGTGCGGCACGTCGAGGATGATCTCGTCCAGCAACGCCTGCACGTCGAGCCCCATGCTGGAAAAGAGAAACTGCTTCCGCGGCTCGGCAATCGGGTTGATGCCGGAGTACACGGTGGGGCGGCCGCGATCGAATCCGAAGCTGGGGCGCGCGCCGAGCGCGAGCGAAGTGCCGACGTGCGCCGCCTCGTGGAGGACGAGGCTCGTCGCCGCGCCGGCGATGAAGCCACGCCAGTAATGGACGTCGCCCGGTGCCGCGGGAAGGCGCGAGCCGGTCGTCGCCGAGTCGTTGGGCGCGAGGGCCGCCTGAGCGGCGACCGTGCCAGGCAGGAGGCACGCGATCAGCGCCGACAGGAGCAGCGTACGGGCGGCACGACGTGAAGAATGCATGTCGGGGAACGACGAGCGGGGGCGCCGTTCGCCACGCGCGGCCGAATGCGATAATATCAGGCACGCTCGCCCAACCCTTACCCTCGCACCACTCCGGATGCCTGCCAGGCTGTCAGACCTCGAGATCCAGCGCGCCCTCGGTGGCCTCCCGGGCTGGTCGCGCCGCGGCGATGTGTTGACGAAGACCTTCACCTTCCCGCAGTTCATGGACGGCATCGACTTCGTCGTTCGCATCGCGAAGCTCGCCGAAGCGGCGAACCATCATCCGGACATCGACATCCGCTACACGAAGGTGACGTGCACCCTGTCCACCCACGACGCGGGCGGCATCACGGTGAAGGATCTGGAGCTGGCCGGGGAAATCGAGCGCGGCTGACGCTGCTCGTTGCTCCAGCAGCGTCAGGAACGGAAGCGTCCGAGTCGAACAGATCCGCTGCGTTCCGGCTTTTCCCGCTGCTCTCCCTGTTTCTGAAGAGGGACGCCTTCTAGCCGATCGCCACGAAGTAATACTCGTTCTCGCGTATCGCGAGGCGCTCGAAGCTCGGGCGATGGACGTGCTGGGTGCGGTGTGCCTCGAAGGCGGCCTGCTTCCGCGGCAACCACGCCGCCACGTTCACCGTGAGGTCGATCGGCTGGCCTTCCGTCGCAGGATCGTCGCCGGGCGCGGGCTGCATCCACGTGGCGTACCACAGCTCGCGAGGCCGATGCGGCGCCAGCCCGTCCGCGACCTGCTCCCGGAATGCAGTGGCGGTTCCAGCGAGCAGAAATGCGGCCGTGGCGAGGCGCGAGATGGCGCGGTGGTCGCGGTGCTGCGTCGGGGCGCCCTCGGGCCCGAAGGTGATCACGACGTCGGGCCGCTCGCGGCGGAGCAGGGCGACGATCTCGGCCAGCACGATGTCGGGATTCACGTCGTGCAGGCCGCCGTCCGGATGGCCGCCGCTCACCAGCGTGGCGATGCCCAGCACGTCGCACGCAGCGCGCAGCTCGGCGCGGCGCAGTGCGCCAAGCTCGGCGCGAGACGACACGGGGATGCCGGACGATCGTCCGGCATCCCCGTCTGTTGCACAGTAGAGCGAGCAGTGAACGCCTTCGCTCGCGTAGCGGGCGATCGTCCCTCCCGTGGCGTACGTCTCGTCATCGGGATGGGCGAAGACCGCGGTCAGGCGCTGCATCAGCGGCGATCGATCAGCCGCGGCGACGGCCTCCGCCGAGCAGGCTGATGATGGCCAGGAAAAGATTGAGCAGGTCGAGGTAGATGTTCACCGCCGCCGGCACGTAGTCATCGGGGCCGTACTGGCCCGACTTCACGATGCGCCACGTGTCGAACACCAGCAGGCCACTGAACACGAGCACCGTACCGGCAGCGATCCAGAGCGTGCCGAGGGCGGTGGGGAAGAAGATGTTGAGCAGCGAGGTGGCGATGAGCACCCACAGCCCGACGAAGAAGAAGCTTCCCCACGCGCTGAAGTCCCGCTTGCTGATCAGCGCATAGAGCGACAGCACGCCGAAGGTGGAGAGCGTCAGGATGCCGGCCTGGCCGACGATGCCCGGGCTCTGGCGTTCGGCGAGCGTGAGGAAGGGCGCGATGAACAGCCCTTCGATGAACGTGAAGAGGAGGACGAGCAGCAGGTTGCGCGGATAGCTGTGCCGCGCGCGCATCGCCATCCAGAGCGGCGCGAACATGGCGATCATCGTGATGATCGGATGCTCGATGACGGCCTGCATGAGCGCCGGCTGGGTGCGCGCGAAGGCGACGCCGAGCGCGGTGACGATGACACTGACGAAGACGAGGCCGTAGGTGCGACGCACCAGCGTGGCCCGCTCCTCGCCCGAGCGAACGAGGGTCCCGGCAAACGAGACTCCCATGGGGCAGATCTCCGTTGGAGGTACGAGGGAATATACCCCCGAGACGGCCGGAGGAGCCAACTGGCAACTGCCCGTGAACCGTGAACCGTGAACCGTGAACGGTGAACCGTGAACGGAAACGGAAACGGCACACCGAATCGGGTCCGGTGTGCCGTTACGGGTCACGGGCTACGGTTCACGGTTCACCGCTTTCGGAGTTCTACGTTTCCGTTCACCGTCGACAGTTTGATCAGCCGGCCGCCCTTGCCGAGGGTGGCGCGGAGGTGGCGGGGGTCGATGCGGCCGCTGATCGTCACTGGCCAGTCGGTCTGGAAGCGGCCGTTCACCGTGCGCAGGTCGATGTCGGCGTCCACGTCTCCGGCGAACTCGGCGATCACGCTGCCGTTCACGGAGCTGAAGTCCAGGTCCTCGTTGCCGTCGAAGCGGCCCATCGTGGCGTGGACGCTGCCGTTCACCGTCTTGGCTTCCACCGGACCGCCCGTGCTCACGGCGTCCACGCTGCCGTTCACCGTGCTCGCGCGTACCTCGCTCGTCGCGCCGTCCACGCTCACGCCGCCGTTCACGCTGTAGACCCCAACCTTCACGCCCTTCGGCACGCGGACCTCGAAGTCCACGGCGACGTCGTTGTTGCGGTCGCCGCGGCGCCAGCCGTCGTTGTGCGACTGGTAGCCGTTCTCGTCGCAGGTCGCGTTCTCCGTCCAGAAGGCGCAAACGAGGATGCTCCCGTCGCCCGACTTGTAGCTCTGGATGCGGACGTCCTTCGGATCGCCGCGGCGCCAGCTCTTCGTGGCGGTGATCTCCACGCGGTCGCTGGACGACGGGCGCACGCGCACCGCGCCGTTGACGTTGCGCACGCGGATCCATTGTCCGGCGGGGATGCGCTCGTTGAGGGTGAAGGCGTTGTTGTCGGTCTGTCGGTCCTGCGCCATGAGCGCGGTCGGCGCCATCAGCAGCGCGCCGAGGACCAGAGTGCGGAGGTGCGGCATCGCGAATCTCCTGAAGGTGCGGCGCGCCTAGCGGCGACGCGTGGTGGACGAGAGAGTGATCTCGCCGCTGAACGTGCCGGCGACGATGCGGGCGGAGCCCTGCCCGAGGGTGAAGTTGAGGCGCTTGGCGTTGTTGGCGCCGATGCCGTGCTCGCCGGCGCGCAGCGTGATGGGGAAGTCGCTGTCGATCGAGCCGTTGAAGGTGGAGATGCTGAGCTGCGCCCCCACGTCCGGCGGCAGCGTGAGGTGCACGTCACCCGAGTGGGTGTTGAACTCGTAGCGCCCGTCGCTCTGGATCTGGCCGGCGAACGAGACGTCGCCGCTGGTGGTGTGCGTGCGCACCTGCTTCGCATTTACGTCGCGCATCGTCAGGTCGCCGCTCACGGTCTCGAGCTCCACGTCGCCGCGGGCACCGGTGAGCGTGACGTCGCCGTTGACGGTGTGGATGGCGGCGTCGGACGCCACGCCCTGCACGGTCACGTCACCGGACAGCGTCTCGACGTCCAGCCGTCCGCCGGCGTCGCGTACCGTCACGTCGGCACTCTGGGCGTGGACATCGGCGTCACCGCGCACGCCGCGCAGCGACACGCTGCCGCTCCAGCTGCTGACCGACACGCGCGCGCCGGCGGGAACGGTGACCTCGTAGCGTCCGTCACTGCAGCGGCGACCGGCTGCTGGCTCGAGAATGGCGCGCGAGCCGGTGCTCGTGAAGCGGATCGCGCCGCTCCCGGAGCGGGCCCGCACGCGTACCTCGTTCGCCGTGCCGCCGGTGACGACGATGTCGCCGTCGGGGCAGTTCACGATCACCGTACCGCGCGCATCGAATGCGACGACGGTGTCGAGCGATCCCGCGGCGTCGCGAAGGCGCTTCTCGTTCTCACGCTGCTCCCGCATCTGTTCGCGCGCCTTGTCACGAGCGGCGCGAGCCTGCTCACGCGCCTGCTCGAGCTGGCGCTGGGCGTCCTCACTCGAGACCTGCGCCGAACCGGGTGCCGGCGCCGCGAGCATCGCTACGGCAAAGATGAATGCAATGGGGCGGTTCATGGTTGTTCCTCAGGTACGCGACGGCAGCAGCGCCGCCGTGCGCAGCAGCTCGACTTTCTTCTCGAGCGAATGGTTCAGTTGGGTGGCGAGGAATCCGCTCGACGGATCCTTGGCCAGTGCGGCTCGGCTCTGCGCGATGGCCGAGTCGATGACGGCAATGCTCTGCTCGAGCACTGCCACCGTGCTGGGGTCGAGCTGGGCGCGCCGCTCCTTCACGATGGCGCGCAGCTTTCCGATCTCCTCGTCGTATACGGGCTGCGTTTCCTTCATCGCCGGCACGGCGCTCGCCAGCCGCGCCGCCGGACTGGCGCTCGATGCGGGAGCGCCGCGCGCATCGATCGGCGTCGCGCTCTCGCTGCCCGACGAGGTGAACGCACCGAGCGAATCGTTCGATGCCGGTGCGACGCTGACCACCGGCTGCGCCGCGGCGCGCGTGCCCTGCGCCACGCGCGTCGGCTGGCTGCGGCCGATCGCCTGATCGTCCGACACGTACGAAGCGCGAGTGAAGTAGTGCGTCACGCCAGCCGTGACGAGGACCAGCGCCGCTGCGGCAAGTGACGGACGCAGCCAGGCGTGGCGCGCCGCCAGCCGTCGCGAGAGGGGCGATTCCCCGAGTGCCACCACCGGCGCGTCGATCCGCGCCGCGACGCCGGACCACAGGTCGTGCGACGGCTCCAGCATCGGCAGCGCCGAGGCCTCGCGCCGAATGGCATCGAGATCGGCGAGCAGCGAGCCACATTCGGCGCACGACGCGGCGTGCGCCTCGAGCTCGAGGCGTGCCGGCTCCAGCAGCTCCCCTTCGAGGTAGCTCGCGAGCCGGTCGGCCACGCCGTCGCAGGTCATCGGTTGGTTGGTCATCGGTTCAGTGCCTCCCGCAGGAGGAGCCGGGCGCGGTGCAGCTGCGCCTTCGTCGCTCCCGTCGTCACGCCGAGCATCTCGGCGATCTCCTCGTGCTTGTACCCTTCCACGTCGTGCAGCGTGAACACCCGTCGCGCTCCCTTCGGCAGCCTGGCGATTGCGGCCTCGAGATCCATCCGGTCGCCTGGTGAGTGCGACCGCGCCGTCAGCAGGTCGACGCCATCGCCGTCCTCACCATCCTCGTACCGTGCCTGCTGCCGCCCGTCCGTCTTTCGCGCATTCAGCACCAGATTCACGGTCATGCGGTGCAGCCAGGTCCCGAACGCGGATTCGCCACGAAACAGGTGAAGCTTGTCCCACGCCCGGACGAAGACGTCCTGGGTGAGCTCCTCGGCGCGCGTACGGTCGTTGACCATGCGAGCGCAGAGGGAGAACACGCGGTTGACGTGCTGACGGTAGAGCCGTTCGAACGCAATGCGATCGCCCGCAGCCGCAAGGGCCACGTCCGGGTCGACACCGAATGGCGAAGGGGCTGTCGTCGGTTCGGGGAGGGCCACTGCCGTCATCAATCGTCCGGGTTCCCAGTGCACTGGATGGGATACCCGGACCGGGGGAAAGGTTTGAATCGGAATCTGGGCGGTTCCGACGGGAGGGGACAGGGCACCCAGAGCTCGATTCCCCTACGGATGCATGGCCGGTTCGGGTTCGGACAAGCCCGTATTGCGGGATCCTAACCGAGTGGCCCGCACCGGGCCCAAACGCGAAACGGCAACGGCGTTCAACGCCGTTGCCGTTCCATCTGGCAGTCATGGACCCACTGTACCCGCAGTTGCAGCGACCTGTTACCTGGCCTTGTCGCGCTCCCGCATCGCCTGCAGCTCCGCCCGATGCTGCTGGAGGAACTGGATGTTCTGGCCGAGCGCCGGCGTGGGCGGCGCGGCCTTCGGATCGTCCAGGAACCGCTCCGCCTGCGCAATGGCAATCGAGGCGACGAAGTAGTCGGGCACGGACATGCCGGTCGACACGATCGCGTTGTTGATCTTCGCGTTCGACTCCAGGTGCTGCACTCCCGCGTTGTTGCCCGACACGTAGGTCCCCGTCGCCGCGTCGGTGATCTGCTCGTTGAGCAGTGCCTTCACCATGCCGTCGTGCTGCCGCAGCACGGCCAGGCTGTCGCTGGCCTTCACGAACTGCGCGAAGTTCTCCGGCGTGAGCTTGTACTCCGTGGCGAGCCGGACGCTCTTCGCATCGGTGGAGGTCACCTGCGCCGCACCGCCCGCGGCCGGCGTGACGCTCACCGGATGGCCGATGTCGGTGCCGCCGGCCAGCGCGCCGGAGGCAGAGTCGGCGGTAGTGCGGTTGTCGTGGCTGCACGCGCCCACGGCGATGGCGGCAGCGAAGAGGGCGAAGCTACGAAGCGATGACATGCGGACTCCTGATTCCCGGGTGGTCGAGTCCGGCGTCGCACGGCGCGTGCCGGCCGGTGCACATCGGCCGCGTTCGCTGGTCGTCACGATTGCATTGGTCGCCACCTGCAACCAGTCCACCTGTCAACCCGTTGATTGGCGCGCGCGCTTCGTCCACCTTGCTCCTCCCTCCGCGCGCACGCCGCGCCACTCTCACCGCGTCGCAGCACCGATGTCGTCTTCCTCGACCGTCTCCCTCCCCTCGCTCGTCGCCCTCGTCGCCGCCGAGCTCGCGCTTCCGCCGCGCCACGTCGCCGGTGCGCTCACGCTGTTCGACGAGGGGAACACGCTTCCCTTCATCGCCCGCTATCGCAAGGAAGCCACGGGCGGGCTCGATGAAACGCAGCTACGCGCCGTGCAGGAGCGCGCCGATTACCTGCGTGAGCTCGGCGAACGGCGCGCGGCAATCCGGAAGTCGATCGACGAGCAGGGGAAGCTGACTGCCGAGCTCGACGCGCAGCTCGAGGCGGTGACGACGAAGCAGGCGCTCGAGGATCTGTACCTGCCGTACAAACCGAAGCGGCGCACGCGCGCCACCATCGCGCGCGAACGCGGGCTGGAGCCGCTCGCCGACGCGCTGTGGGGTGGCGCACTCGATGACGCCGCGGCACAGCAGGCGGCCGCCTCGTACGTGAATGCGGAGCGCGAGGTGGCGACGGCCGACGATGCACTCGCCGGCGCGCGCGACATCCTCAGCGAGCGCGTGGCGGAGGACGCCGGCCATCGTGGCTGGGTGCGCGAGCTCACGCGGAAGAAGGGCAGCGTCGCGTCACGCGCCGTGACGGGCAAGGAGCAGGAAGTCGGCAAGTTCCAGGATTACTACGATTTCTCCGAATCGCTCGGCAGCATTCCGTCACACCGTGTGCTCGCCATCCGTCGCGGCGAAGAAGAAGGGGTGCTGTCGTGGAACGTGGCCGCGCCGGCGGACGAGATCGTGCGCGGCCTGACCGAGCGCGTGACTGACGGCCGTCGTGCCGGCCGTCAGCTCGCGCTCGTCGCGCAGGACGCCTACAAGCGGCTGCTCGCCTTTTCCATCGAGGTGGAGCTGCGCCTCGAGCTCAAGACGCGCGCCGACGAGGAGGCGATCGCCATCTTCGGGCGCAACCTGGAGCAGCTCCTGCTCGCCGCGCCGGCGGGGGAGCGCATCGTGATCGGGCTGGACCCCGGCTTCCGCACCGGCGTGAAGGTGGCCGCGGTGTCGCGCACCGGTGCCGTGCTGCACACTGACGCGTGGATGCTGCACCAGCCCGATCGCTTCGCGTCGGCGCTGCTGCGCCTCGTCGCGGCCAGCGGCGCGGAGCTGATTGCCATCGGCAACGGCACCGCCTCGCGTGAGACGGAGGCGCTCGTGCGCCAGACGCTTCGTTCGGCGAACCTTGCATCGCCGCCGCAGGTGGTGGTGGTGAGCGAAGCGGGAGCGTCGGTCTACTCCGCCTCCGAGCTGGCCGTCGCCGAACTGCCGGGCCTCGACGTCTCGCTGCGCGGCGCCGTGTCCATCGCGCGGCGGCTGCAGGACCCGCTGGCCGAGCTGGTGAAGATCGATCCCAAGTCGATCGGCGTCGGCCAGTATCAGCACGACGTCAATC
>Ga0207705_10001197_pt1 | contig 21028 bp, 24 predicted proteins | sample KBSC13metaG_FD_184314 | JGI IMG/M metagenome (GOLD analysis project Ga0207705, IMG submission 184314) | Corn rhizosphere microbial communities from Kellogg Biological Station, Michigan, USA - KBS C1-3 metaG (SPAdes) (version 2) | ecosystem: Host-associated > Plants > Roots > Rhizosphere > Soil ... | reverse complement strand
GCGGCGGGTGCTCGCGTACCCGACCGAGACGGTATACGGCTTCGGCGGCGGTATCGATCGTGATTCGGTCGCCGCGCTGATTCGTCTCAAGGGCCGGCCGAAGGGAAAGCCGTTCCTGCTGCTCATTGCCGGCAGCGACATGCTCGAGCGACTGGACCTCAAGCTGCCCAGCTTCGCCACGAACCTGGCCGCGCGCTTCTGGCCGGGTCCGCTCACCCTCGTCCTGCCGGGCGGCCAGCGGCGAGTCCCCGAGAGCCTGCGTGGACCCGAGGGCGGCATCGCCGTCCGCTGGACACCCCATCGCGGCCTGCAGCGGCTCATCCGGGCGCACGGCGACGCGATCACCTCCACGAGCGCCAATCGTCCCGGGGTACCGCCCGCCGTGTCGGCGGGTGAGATTCGAGAGCAGTGGAGCTCGGCCATGGCGCGCGGTGCGCTTCGGGTACTCGACGGTGGAACACTCCCGCCCTCCGCGCCCTCCACGGTGCTCGACTGCACGGGGCGCGCGCCGCGAGTCATCCGGCCCGGCGAGATTCCCGCGGCGACGCTGCGCGAGTTCGCGCCACGGCTCATCGGAGACGCCTGACGTCATGAAGCTGTTGTTCATCTGCACCGGCAACACCTGTCGCAGCCCGATGGCCGAGGCCATCGCGCGCAAGATTTCCATCGAGCGTGGATTGACCAAGGTGGACGTCGCCAGCGCGGGCACCAGTGCGTGGGACGGCGCCGCCGCCTCCGACGGCGCGCTGCTCGTCGGCATGGAGCGTCACCTTGACCTCGGGAGCCATCGCTCGCAGCAGCTCACGCGCGCCCTCGTGGACTCGGCGGATCTCATCTTCGCCATGGGACCGCATCACCTGGAGCGCGTCGAAGCGCTCGGCGGCGCCGATAAGGCATACTTGCTGACCGAGTACCCACGCCATGGCGCCGGCGGACGCGCGATCAGCGACCCGATGGGCGCCGAGCTCGATGTCTATCGCGCCACGGCCGACGAGCTGGAGAGGGAGATACGCCGCGTCTTCGACCGGTTGGCGGCGGAGCGGGTGCCCGGCGCCTCGTGAGCGCGCTGCCGGGCCGGCTCGTGCTGCTCGGGCACCCAGTGGCGCAGTCGGCGTCGCCGCGATTCCAGAATGCGGCGCTGCGCGCGGCGGGCATCCCGCTTCGATACGAAGCGCTCGACGTCACCCCCGAGGAGCTCGATTCCACGCTCGAGGGGCTGTGCGTCGTCAATGGCGCCGGCAACGTGACCATCCCGCACAAGGAAGCGTTGGCGGCTCGCTGCGCGCACCTTACGCCCGTTGCGGCGCGGTGCGGCGCTGTGAACGTCTTCTGGCACCGTGACCGCGAGTTGCACGGCGACAACACCGACGTCGCCGGCGTCGACTGGATGGGCAAGGCATTGCTCGAGGGACGTACCGCCGGTGCGCGCGTGGCACTGATCGGGGCCGGCGGCGCAGCCGCGGCGGTGCTGTGCGCGGTGGAAGGATGGGAGGGTGCGCGCGTGGCGCTGTACAATCGCCACATGGCCCGCGCCGAACGACTCGCCGAACGCTTTGCCGCCAGCACCCGCTGCGCCGCTTCTCTCGGCGATGCGCTGCGCGGTGCGACACTCGTCATCAACGCCACGCCCATCGGCATGCGTGACGATCAGCACCCGGTCCCGCTCGGCGAGCTTCCGAAGGATGCCGCCGTGTTCGATCTCGTCTACCGCCCTGAGGAAACGTCGTGGGTGCGGGAGGCGCGCGAGGCCGGCCACCGCGCCGCAGAGTGAGGGGATGCTGCTGGAGCAGGGGGTTCGGGCGTTCGAGCGTTGGTTCGGCCGCGCCCCTGACCGTGGCGCCATGTGGCGGGCGCTCCACTAGCTGGTCCGCGCCAGTCGCTCGCGCGGGCTGGCGGGGCACTGCTCGATCTGCTCCTGCCGAGGGTCTGCGTGCTCTGCGGGCGGCAGCTCGACGCGCTGGAGCGCGAGCTCATTTGCGGGCACTGCTGGCTGCGGGCGACGGAGCTGCCGTGGCCGCGCTGTGAGCGGTGTGGTCATCCCACCGACGGCCGCAGAACCGGGACGCCCTGCCGCTGGTGCGAGCTGCTTCCTCCCTGCGTGCGTGCCGCACGGTCGATGTACGCGATGCCCGGCGGCACGGCCGAACGGATCGTGCACGCGCTCAAGTACCACGAGTGGCCCGCCGTCGCCCGCGCCATGGGCCGACGGCTTGCTACCCTCCGCTTTCCTCGCGACGTCGAGGAAGAACGCGCCGCGCTGGTGCCGGTCCCGCTCGCTGTTTCGCGCCAACGCGAGCGTGGCTACAACCAGAGCGCAGAGCTGGCCCGCGCTCTCGGCGCGGCGTGGTCATTGCCGGTGCGCGAGGATCTGCTCGTGCGTGCACGTGCAACGGAGACGCAGACGCGGTTGACACCGGGTGAGCGTCACCGCAACGTTTCGGGCGCGTTCCGCGTGACCGCGGATCGCGCTTCGCTGCGGGGATTGCACCTCGTGCTGGTGGATGATGTCGTGACCACCGCGGCGACCCTCAACGCGTGCGCCGCGGCGCTTCACGCCGGCGGCGCACGCATTCTCAGTTTTGTGACCTTCGGCCGGGCGCCCGCACTCGGCGACCGGTGGTGAACCAGGGAGACGGCGATGGCAATTCGTGTCGGCATCAACGGCTTCGGCCGGATCGGGCGTCAGGTCCTTCGCGCTGCCAGGCAGTCCGGAAACAAGGATCTCGATTTCGTGGCGGTGAATGACCTCACCGACACCAAGACCCTCGCCCACCTGTTCAAGTACGACTCGGTGCACCGCACCTTCACCGGCGACGTGACTCACGGCGAGAGCTCCATCACGGTGGATGGCGACGAGATCAAGGTTCTCGCCGAGAAGGAGCCTGGCAAGCTCCCATGGAAGGAGCTCGGCGTGGACGTCGTGCTCGAGTCGACCGGACGCTTCACCTCGGCCGACAAGGCGCGCGCGCACCTCGACGCCGGTGCGAAGAAGGTGATCATCTCCGCGCCGGGCAAGGGCGAGGACATCACCATCGTCATGGGAGTCAACAACCAGAAGTACGACCCGAAGAATCACAACATCATCTCCAACGCCTCGTGCACGACGAACTGCCTCGTGCCGATGGTGAAGGTGGTGCGCGATAACTTCGGCTTCGTGCGCGGCTCGATGGTCACGGTGCACAGCTACACCAACGACCAGAACATCCTCGACCTGCCGCACAAGGATCTGCGTCGCGCGCGCGCCGCGGCCGTGTCCATGATCCCGACGACGACGGGCGCCGCGAAGGCGACGTCCCTCGTCATTCCCGAGCTGAAGGGGAAGATCGACGGCATGTCCATTCGCGTTCCGACTCCGGATGTCTCCTTCACCGACCTTACCGTGGTCGTGGAGAAGCCGGTGACGGTGGAGCAGGTGAACGACGCCTTCAGGAAGTCCGCCAATGGTGACCTCAAGGGCATCCTCGCCTACACCGACGAGGAGCTCGTCTCCGTGGACTACATCGGCAACGCGTTCTCGTGCATCCTCGACAGCAAGTGCACCAACGTCGTGGACGGGCTGCTGGTGAAGGTCTCCGGCTGGTATGACAACGAATGGGGCTATGCGTCGCGCTGTGTCGACCTGCTGGATTACGTCGGCGCGCGGATGTAGCTGCGCATGAACAAGCTCACGGTGCGCGACCTGTCATCGGACCAGATCCGCGGCAGGCGCGCGCTCGTGCGAGTGGACTTCAACGTCCCCCTCGACGAGCACCGGCACGTCACCGACGATACGCGCATTCGCGCGGCGCTTCCCACCCTCGAATACCTGCTCTCGCGTGGTGCGCGCGTCGTGCTGCTCTCCCATCTCGGCCGCCCGAAGGGCAAGCCGGAACCGAAATACTCGCTCGGCCCCGTGGCCGCACGGCTCGCCGAGCTCATGCCGCGCCGCAAGGTCACCTTCGTCGAAAGCACCGACACCGACGAGGCACAGAAAGCCTCGGCGGAGCTCGGTGACGGCGAGGTCGTCGTGCTGGAGAACACGCGCTTCCTTGGCGGCGAGGAGACGAACGACGAACGCCTCGCCCGCGCGCTGGCCCAGCTCGGCGATTTCTACGTGAACGACGCCTTCGGCGCCGCACACCGCGCTCACGCCTCGACGGAGGGCGTGGCGCACTTCCTCCAGCCGGCCGTGGCGGGCCTCCTGATGGAGAAGGAGCTCGCCTATCTGCACGGCGCGCTCGAGAATCCGCAGCGCCCTTTCGTGGCCATCCTCGGCGGCTCCAAGATCTCCGGGAAGATCGACGTCATCCACGCACTCCTTCCCAAGGTGGATGCGCTGCTCATTGGCGGCGCGATGGCGTGCACCTTCTACAAGGCGATGGGCCTCGAGACGGGCAAGTCGCTCGTCGAGGACGATCGCGTGGACATGGCGCGCACGCTCCTCGATGAAGCGGGCACGCGAATGATCCTGCCGCATGACTGCGTCGTCGCGCCGTCGGCAGATGCCGGTTCGCAGGCGAAGACGGTGACGAAGGAGCGGATTCCGGCCGACATGGCGATGCTCGATATCGGACCGCGCACTGCGGAATCGTACGGGCGCGCAATCGCCAGCGCGCGCACCGTGCTCTGGAACGGACCGATGGGCGTGTTCGAGAAGCCGCCGTTCGACAAGGGCACGCTGGCCATTGCCGAGGCGATGGCGAAGGCGACTTCGCAGGGCGCGACGACCATCGTCGGCGGCGGCGATTCCGCGGCCGCGGTGGAGCAGGCGGGTCTCGCGTCGCGCATGAGCCATGTGTCCACGGGAGGCGGAGCATCGCTGGAGTTCCTGGAAGGGAAGATGCTTCCGGGCGTCGCCGCACTTACCGACAGGTAGTGATGCGCAGCCACAGCCGGCCGGTGCTGGCCGCCAACTGGAAGATGAATCTCGGCCCCGCCGAGGCCTCGGCATTTCTCGACGGATTCCTGTCGCGGTACGCTCCGCGCGACGACCGCACGGTGGTCCTTTTTCCCTCCGCACTCGTTCTCGCCGCGGTGCGCGAGCGCACACAGCCGCGTCCCGACCTCCGGCTCGGCGTGCAGAATGTGTCGACCGAAGACAAGGGCGCATTTACCGGCGAGAACTCGGCGGCGCAGGCCGCCGGCGCCGGCGCCTCATTCGTCCTCGTTGGCCACTCCGAGCGGCGTCACGTGTTCGGCGAGACGGACGCGCAGGTCGCGCAGAAGTGCGCGCGGGTAACGGAGCATGGTCTCGTTCCGGTCCTGTGCGTCGGGGAGACGATCGAGCAGCGCGAGCGCGGCGAGACCGGCGAAGTCGTCCTGCATCAGCTCCGCGCTGGTGTGTCCATGCTCAGCCACGAAGCGATCCGCGACATGGTCGTCGCCTACGAACCGGTGTGGGCCATCGGCACCGGCCGCAACGCGACGCCTCAGGACGCGAGCGACGTTCACCTCGTGCTGCGTGCCGCCCTCGCCGGCCTGGTGGGCGAGGACGCCCGCGCCATTCCGCTCCTCTACGGCGGCAGCGTGAACGCGAAGAACGCGGCGTCACTGCTCGCGGCGCAGGAGGTGGAAGGTCTGCTCGTCGGCGGTGCGAGCCTGGATCCGGTTCAGTGGGCGGAAATCTGTGGGAGCTGAGCGAGTGTGATCACTTGACCGCCCGCGTAAGTCTCGGCATATTTGAGGTTTAGACCACTATTCGCCACCCCGTTTCGGCCTCGGCATGTACACGTTTCTCCTCGTCCTGCTCATCATCGACAGTGTCGTGCTCGTCACCGCCATCCTGCTCCAGAGTGGCAAGGGCGACGGTCTGTCGGCCAGCTTCGGCGGGGTGAGCAGCTCGTCGGACTCCCTCCTCGGCACGCGGCAGGCGGGAAACCTGCTCACGAAGACGAGCTGGTGGGGCGGCGGACTCTTTCTCTTCCTGGCTTTCGTGCTCTCGCTGATGTCCACGCAGCAGCGCGCGCCTTCGTCGGTGCTCGATCAGGCGTTCACGCCCGCGCCGGCCACCGCGCCAGCCGCGACGCCCAACGCGAACAACACCATTCCGTTGACGCCGGCCGCACCGGCCACCGGAAACGCTCCGGCAGGCGGCACCGCGCCCGCACCGGCCAAGCCATAACGAAGGTGACCGATCGTCACGAAGGTCCGGGGTTCCTCCTCCTCGAGGACGGAACCCTTTTTCACGGCGTCGTCCACGGGTCGTCGGACGTCACGGTGGCCGAAGTCGTATTCACCACGAACATGAGCGGCTACCAGGAGGTGTTCACCGATCCCTCCTACCGTGGCCAGATCGTGGTCATGACCGCGCCGATGCTCGGGAACTACGGCGTCAACCCCGCTGATCCGGAGTCGACGGGGCCGCAGGTGGCCGGCGTCGTCTGTCGCGAGCTCGCGCGAACCTACTCCAACTGGCGTGCCGAGGGTGACCTCGAGAGCTACCTCGCTGCGGCGAAGATCCCGCTGCTGGAAGGCGTTGACACGCGTCGCCTCACGCGTCACTTGAGGACCATCGGCGTCATGCGTGGCGTCATGGGCGCGGGCGAGTCGCCCTCGCCGGACGCAGTCGCGGCACTGGAATCCTGTCCTTCGATGGAAGGGCTCGATCTCGCCTCGCGCGTCACGACCAGGGAGCGCTACGAATGGGGTAACCCCGAAGCGCCCAACCACATCGTGGCGCTGGACTACGGGATCAAGCGCAACATCCTTCGCCTGTTCGACGACGCGGAGTGCCGCATCACCGTGGTGCCGGCGCAGACGACGGCGGAGGAGATTCTCGAGCTCGAACCCGCGGGCGTCTTTCTCTCCAATGGCCCGGGCGACCCCGACGCGGTGTCGTACGCACCCGATACGATTCGCGCCATCGCCGACAGCGAAGTGCCGATGTTCGGGATCTGCCTCGGGCACCAGCTCATCGGCCTCACGTACGGCGGCGCGACGGAGAAGATGCCGTACGGCCATCGCGGGGGAAATCACCCCGTGCGCGAGGTGGAGACAGGGCGGGTCCTCATCACCTCGCAGAATCATGGCTTCGCGGTGCGAGGCTCTGCGGAGGAGATTCCCGGCGCGCCGGAACTTCAGGTGACGCACGTGAACCTCAACGACGGCACCGTCGAGGGTCTTCGGCACCGCGAGTTGCCCGTCTTTGCCGTGCAGTACCACCCGGAGGCCGCGCCGGGTCCGCACGACGCCCGACCGCTGTTCAATCAGTTCATGGAAACGGTCCGGAAAGCCCGCCGCTGAAACGAGCCAAGCTCTTGACACACAAGAGTTAACGCGGATAAGTTCGATCAGAATTTCAGCCCCCTTCCGCAGCCCCGCGCCGAGGCATCTCCCATGACGAAAGCCGATCTGGTCGAGCGTGTCACCGCCCAGATTTCCCGCACGGCGGGGCCGATGATCTCCAAGAAGGACTGCGCGCGCGTGGTGGATTCTTTCCTCGATGCCATCAAGGAAGCGCTGCAGGAGCAGAAGAACATCGAGGTTCGCGGCTTCGGCACTTTCAAGATCCGCCACCGCAAGACCCGCATGGCGCGCAACCCGCGAACCGGCTCGCCGGTCGAGGTCTCCGCGCGTCCGGTTCCGGTGTTCAAGCCGTCCAAGGAGCTTCGGGCGATGGTCGCTCACCTCGACGTGAGCGACATCGAGGGCGATTACGAGGAAGCGAACGAGGCCTGACCCGTCGCGATGCCTCTCTCGACGCTCCGGCCTCGGCCGGGGCGTTTTTTGCTTGTCGGCGCGCGTTCGGTTCGCGCCGTGTGTCATCCCGAAGGACCGACGGTCCTGTCGGCGCCTGCTGGACAGGCGCTCGTGGCCGGCCAGAGCTTCCCTCGCCGATGTCGTGCCTGTACCATCCATTCATGAGCGTAACCGTCCTGCTTTTCGCCGCTTACGCCGATGCGCTCGGTACCTCGAGCCTGCGCCTCGATCTCGATGAAGGCGCCACGGTTACGCAGCTCGTTGGGCATTTGCGGGAGCGGGCGGGGGCGCACGCGCTGCCTCCTCGGCCCCTGGTGGCGGTGAACGAGCGTTACGCTCGCGCCGACCACCCGCTCCGCGCCGGCGACACCGTGGCGATCATCCCGCCGGTGGCGGGCGGATGATCCAATACGCGGCGCTCGTGCGCCACCCTATCGACGCCAGCGCGTTGATCGAACGCGTGTCTCGGCCGGCGAACGGCGCCGTCCTCCTCTTCATCGGCGTGGTTCGCGACGTGAACGACGGACGTGCCGTCAGCGGAATGGAGTACTCGGCGTACGAGTCGATGGCTGCGCGCGAGCTGGCCGAAATCGCCTCCGAGGCGGCCCAACGTTTTGGCGTGTCGGACATCGCGATCGAGCATCGCCTTGGTGAACTCGCGCTGGAGGAGGCGAGTGTGGGCATTGCCGTCGCGCATCCGCATCGCGGCCCAGCGTACGAGGCCTCGCGCTGGGTGATCGAGGAGCTCAAGCATCGCGTGCCGATCTGGAAGCGTGAGCACTACGCCGACGGCACGCGCGTGTGGGTGGACCCGACTGGCAAACCGGCTACGGTGACGCCATGAGCGTGCTGCTCGATCAGTTCGGGCGAACGATCGAGTACCTGCGGATCTCGGTCACGGACCGCTGCAACTTCCGCTGTCGGTACTGCATGCCGCTCGAGGGGCTGCCCTGGCTCCCGAAGGCAGACATCCTCAGCTACGAGGAGATCACCGAGGTGGTCTCCCAGCTCGCGCCGCTTGGCCTGCGTCGCATCCGGCTCACCGGCGGCGAGCCGACGATCCGGCCGCAGCTCGCTACGCTCGTGCGCATGCTGCGCGCGGTGAGTGCCGTGGAGGACATCGCACTCTCGACGAATGGGGTGAAGCTGCCCACGCTCGCCGCCGAACTGGCGGACGCCGGCCTCGACCGCGTGAATATCTCCGCCGACAGCCTGCGCGCCGACCGCATCGCGTCCATCGCGCGGCGCGATCTGGGATTCGATCCGGTCCGCTCGGCAAGCGCCGCGGAGTCCGCGGGCCTTGCGCCGATCAAGCTCAACATGGTCGTCATTCGGGGAACGAACGACGACGAAGTGGTCGAGTTCGCGCGCCTGACGCTCGCGCATCCATGGCACGTGCGGTTCATCGAGCTCATGCCCGTCGGCGAGATGGAGGAGCTCACGTTCGAGCATGTCGTACCGAGCGACGAGATCCGCGCTCGCATCGAGCGCGAGCTGGGCGCGCTCGAACGCACGGATGGCCCCGCGCGAGGCAACGGCCCGGCCGAATACTGGCGCATACCGGGAGCGCCCGGGAGCATCGGCGTGATCACGCCGATGACGCACACTTATTGTGAGCGATGCAATCGCGTGCGGCTCACCGCCGACGGCCGACTTCGCACATGCCTCTTCGGCAATCACGAGGTGGACCTGCGAACCCCGCTGCGAGAAGGCACGCCGCTCGAGCCGTTCGTGCGCCAGGCGCTGGCCGAGAAACCACAAGCGCACGCGCTGCTGCAGCGCAGGAACGGCGGACTGCGAGCGCTCTCCCAGGTGGGCGGCTGAACGCATTGCGGTGGCCCCTGAACCGTGAAGCGTGCCACACCGCGGCGGTAGTCGTCGCGGTGCGCCGTTCACCGTGCACCGTTCACGCTGAAGCCTACCATCCCTCCGCGCGCTGCATAGTTTAGTTGGGGCAGCATCTCACCTTCAGACAAAGCTCTCATGGTCAATAAGATCACCGTCGTCGGAGCCGGAAATGTCGGCGCGACGGCTGCGCAGCGCGTCGCGGAGAAGGAGCTCGCGCGCACCGTCGTCATGGTGGACGTCGCTGAGGGAATCCCCCAGGGCAAGGCGCTCGATCAGTGGCAGAGCGCGCCTATCGAGGGATTCGACACTCGCGTCATCGGCACCAACGGCTACGAGGAGACGAAGGACTCCGACATCGTCATCATCACCGCCGGCATCGCCCGAAAGCCCGGCATGTCGCGCGATGACCTGCTGAACACGAATGCCGGCATCGTGAAGTCGGTGTCGGAGCAGATCGCCAAGTCGTCGCCCAAGTCGATCCTCATCATCGTCAGCAACCCGCTCGACGTGATGTGCTACGTGGCGATGAAGGCGTCCGGGTTTCCGCGCGAGCGCGTGATCGGCATGGCCGGCGTGCTGGACACGGCGCGCTATCGCGCCTTCCTCGCCTCCGAGCTCGACGTCTCCGTGCGCGACATCCAGGCGATGGTGCTCGGCGGCCACGGCGACACGATGGTCCCACTCATCTCCTACACGAGCGTGAGCGGCATCCCCATCACGCAGCTCATCGACAAGGCGAAGCTGGACGCGATCGTGGACCGCACCCGCTCGGGCGGCGCCGAAATCGTCAAGCACCTCAAGACCGGCTCGGCATACTACGCGCCGTCGGCGGGCGCGGTGCAGATGGCCGAGGCGATCGTTCGCGACGAGCGTCGCATCCTCCCCTGCGCTGCGTGGCTGCAGGGTGAGTACGGGATGAAGGACCTGTTCCTCGGCGTGCCGTGCAAGCTCGGCAAGCGCGGCCTGGAGAAGGTGATCGAGGTGCAGCTCACACCGGACGAGAAGGCGGCGCTGCAGAAGTCCGCTGACGCCGTGCGCGAGCCGATGGCCGCCGTCAAGATGTGACACATGGGCGGGCGGCGCGGAACTCGCGCCGCCCGTCACCGCTTCATTACACGGAGACCACGATCTGATGTGGGCACTGAGGCTGTACCGTTCCACCATCGGCAAGAAAGTCATCATGGCGGTGACCGGGATCATCCTCGTCGCCTTCGTGATCCTGCACATGCTCGGCAACCTGCAGGTGTTCATCGGGCCGGAGAAGATGAACCGTTATGCCGCCTTCCTGCAGAGCCTCGGCGAGCTGCTCTGGCTGGCGCGAATCATCCTCCTCGTCGCGCTCATCCTGCACGTGACGATGGCGTATCAACTCGCCCAGCGCAGCCGGCTGGCTCGGCCGACGGCCTACCAGCGCCGTGATCCTCAGGTGTCCACCGTCGCATCGCGCACCATGCGCTGGGGCGGCGTGCTGATCCTCGTCTTCGTCATCTTCCACATCCTGCACTTCACCACGGGGACGGTGTTCCCGTGGGCGAGCCGGACGGACGCGATGTATCCCGGCTTCGATCACGCGAACGTGTACGGGAACATCATCGCCGCCTTCCGCTCGCCCTGGGTGGTGACGTTCTACGTCGTGGTGATGCTCTTCCTCATGTTGCACCTCTTCCACGGCGCGTGGTCGTCTGTGCGCACCCTCGGCCTCTCGAAGCCATCGCCGCGTCCGCTGCATCGCCAGGTGGCCACGGCGATCGCGCTCGTCGTGTGGCTTGGTTTCACGGCCATTCCCGTGGCGGTGTTTCTCGGAGTGATTCGATAGATGACTCTCGAGCTCAACTCACGCATTCCCGCCGGTCCGCTGCCGGAGAAGTGGGATCGACACCGCTTCGAGATGAAGCTGGTGAACCCGGCGAACAAGCGGAAACACACCATCATCGTCGTCGGCTCCGGATTGGCCGGCGCGGCAGCGGCCGCGTCGTTCAGCGAGCTCGGTTACAACGTTCGCTGCTATTGCTATCAGGATTCGCCACGTCGCGCCCATTCCATCGCCGCGCAAGGCGGCATCAACGCCGCGAAGAACTACCAGAACGATGGCGACAGCGTCCGCCGCCTGTTCTACGACACGATCAAGGGCGGTGACTTCCGCTCGCGCGAAGCCAACACGTGGCGCCTCGCGCAAGTCAGTGTCAACATCATCGATCAGTGCGTGGCGCAGGGAGTCCCCTTCGCCCGGGAATACGGCGGCCTCCTCGCCAACCGCTCATTCGGCGGTGCGCAGGTGTCGCGCACCTTCTACGCACGCGGACAGACGGGCCAGCAGCTCCTGCTCGGCGCGTACCAGGCGCTGGAGAAGGAGATCGCGCGCGGGGGCGTGAAGATGTATCCGCGCGCCGAGATGCTCGACCTGATCGTGGTGAACGGGCGGGCACGCGGGATCGTCGTGCGCGACGAGCTGACCGGCACCGTGGAACCCCACTTCGCCGACACCGTGGTGCTCTGCACGGGGGGCTACTCCAACGTGTTCTACCTGTCGACGAACGCGAAGGGGTGCAACGCCACCGCGATCTGGCGCGCCTACAAGCGCGGTGCGGCGTTCGCCAACCCATGCTACACGCAGATCCATCCGACGTGCATTCCCGTCGCCGGCGACTATCAGTCCAAGCTGACGTTGATGTCGGAATCGCTCCGCAACGACGGGCGGGTGTGGGTGCCGAAGCGCCGCGAGGATGTGGGCAAGAAGCCGAACGACATTCCCGAGGCTGACCGGGATTACTACCTGGAGCGCAAGTATCCGAGCTTCGGCAACCTCTCGCCGCGCGACATCGCGTCGCGCGCGGCGAAGGAAGCATGTGACGATGGGCGCGGCGTCGGCCCTGGCGGTCGCGGCGTGTATCTCGACTTCGCTGACGCCATCAAGCGGCTCGGCGTCGAGAAGATCCGCGAGCGCTACGGAAACCTGTTCGAGATGTACGAGCGGATCACGGACGAGAATCCGTACCAGGTGCCGATGCGCATCTATCCCGCACCGCACTACACCATGGGCGGCCTGTGGGTGGACTACAACCTGATGAGCAACGTCCCGGGCCTGCATGTCGGGGGCGAGGCCAACTTCTCCGACCATGGCGCAAACCGGCTCGGCGCCAGCGCACTCATGCAGGGCCTCTCCGATGGCTACTTCATCCTGCCGGCGACGGTGAGCGACTACCTCGGCTCGAACAAGCTCGAGCCCGTGTCGGCGGACGCGCCGGAGGTGAAGGCAGCGGTGGCCGACGTCGCGGAGCGCACGCGCAAGCTGCTGTCCATCCAGGGGACGCGCACGGTGGCCAGCTTCCACCGCGAGCTCGGGCACATCATGTGGGAGTACTGCGGCATGGCGCGCTCGGCCGAGGGATTGAAGAAGGCGCTCGAGCTGATCCCGAAGCTGCGTGAGGAGTTCTGGCGCGACGTTCGCATTCCCGGCGCGGGTACTGAGCTCAACCAGACGCTCGAGCATGCCGGCCGCGTGGCGGATTTCCTCGAGCTGGGCGAGCTCATGTGCCGCGATGCGCTGCACCGAGAGGAGTCGTGCGGCGGACACTTTCGCGTGGAGCACCAGACGGCGGACGGCGAAGCGCTGAGAGACGACGAACACTTCGCCTACGTTGCCGCATGGCAGTACGCCGGCCCGAGCGCGCCGCCGATACTCAACAAGGAGCCGCTCGAGTTCGAGAGCGTCAAGCTGTCGACGCGGAGCTACAAGTGAACACACCAACCGGTACCATGAATCTCACCCTGCAGGTCTGGCGGCAGTCCGGACCCGATGCGCCAGGCGGGCTGAAGGAGTATCAGGCGACCGGCATCAGCCCGGACATGTCATTCCTCGAGATGCTCGACGTCGTCAACGAGGGCCTGATCGAACGCGGTGACCTGCCGATCGCCTTCGACCACGACTGTCGCGAAGGCATCTGCGGGTCGTGCGGCATGATGATCAACGGCGTGGCGCACGGGCCGATGAAGGGAACAGCCACCTGCCAGCTCCACATGCGGAGCTTCCACGACGGTGACACGGTGGTCATCGAGCCGTGGCGTGCCCGTGCCTTTCCGGTGATCCGCGATCTCGTCGTCAACCGCGCCGCACTCGACCGGGTGATCGCCGCTGGCGGTTACGTGTCGGTCAACACCGGCAGCCCGCAGGACGCGAACAACATTCCGGTCCCGAAAGACGACGCAGACGCCGCGATGGATGCGGCCGCATGCATCGGCTGCGGCGCGTGCGTGGCCGCCTGCCCGAATGGGTCGGCGTCGCTCTTCACGGGCGCCAAGATCTCGCACCTCGGCCTGCTGCCACAAGGACAGCCGGAGCGCTATCGGCGCGCACTCAGTATGGTGTCGCAGATGGACCTCGAGGACTTCGGATACTGCACCTGGTATGGCGAGTGCCAGGAGGCGTGCCCGAAGGAGATCAGCATCGACGTGATCTCGCGGATGAACCGCGATTTCATGGTTGCGACGCTGCGCGAGCCCGAGGCGCGGGAGACGTCGAGCGGAGAAGGCTGAACATTGGATGCGAGGATACAAGGAGGCGAGGAATCGCGCAGGTTGACTCCTTGTCTCCTCACATCCCCGCAACCTCGCATCCGGCTTCCAGTTGGCCCGCTTGCTGCAGCCCTGCTTCGTCCCCTAACGGAGCGTGCGATGGTCGACCGGCCTACCGACAGTCAGGGATTCCCGAAGGATCGCTACGTCGATCCGGAAACGGCGCTCGGCGGTGCGGATGCGGTGGAGAAGACGACCTACGTCACGGGGAGCGGCACCGACCCCGATGCGCGGAAGGGAAGCGGACCGGGCGCGCGCGTGTCCGCCGGCGGAGGGCAGGGCGCGACGTGGGCAATCCTCATCTTCTTCGTCGTCGCGGCCGTGCTCGTCTATCTGCTCGGCTTCGGCCGCTGACCGCAGAGACGGCTTAGAGCCGCGGCAGCGTGACTCCGTGCTGCCCCTGGTACTTCCCCTTCTTGTCGCGGTAGGAGACCTCGGGTTCCTCCCGTCCCTCGAAGAAGAGCACCTGCGCAATGCCTTCGTTGGCGTAGATCTTCGCCGGCAACGGCGTCGTATTGGAGATCTCCAGCGTCACGTATCCCTCCCATTCCGGCTCGAAGGGCGTGACGTTGGTAATGATGCCGCACCGTGCATACGTGGATTTCCCCACCGTGACGGTGAGGATGTTGCGGGGAATGCGGAAGTACTCGACGGAGCGTGCCAGTGCAAAGCTGTTCGGGGGCACGATGCAGACGTCGCCCTCGAACTCGACGAAGGAATTCTTGTCGAAGTTCTTGGGATCGACGATCGAGTTGAGGACGTTGGTGAAGATGCGGAACTCGCGGGCGACGCGCATGTCGTAGCCGTACGAGCTGACGCCGTAGGAGATGACGCCTTCGCGAACCTGACGATCCTCGAACGGCTCGATCATGCCGTGTTCCCGGGCCATGCGGGTGATCCAGCGGTCGGACATGATGCTCATGCGAATGCGGGCTCGGGTGGGAGATCGCGGAAGGGACAAAAGGTCCCGACAGGGCGACGCCCTGCGGAATGTGACTTTGAAATCGGATTGGCGCGAAAGGTAACCGGCCGCGAAGTCAACGCGCCACGCGCCGTTGACACTGCTTTGCGCCACTCGATAACTTGAGGCGCTGCGACTTAGTGAAAGATTTCACGAAGTTCGGAGACCAATGGAACGTTCGTACCTGCCGCTGCTGCTGCTCGTCGGATTCGTCGCGCTGAACGCCGCGCTGATCCTGATCATTTCCCACCTGACCCTGCGGCCGCGACCGACCGCGGTGAAGCAGACGCCGTACGAGTCCGGCATGCCGGTGCTCGGTGACGCGCGCGAGCGGTTTTCCGTGAAGTTCTACATGGTCGCGGTGCTGTTCATCCTGTTCGACATCGAGACCGTCTTCATGATCCCGTGGGGCGCCCACTTCCGGCGCCTCTCCTGCACGGTCGATCTCGTCGCGGGCGCCTGTCCCGACGGACGCCTCTCGCTGTTCGGCTTCTGGGAGATGCTCGTCTTCGTCGTCATTCTCCTCGTCGGCTTCATCTACGTGTGGAAGAAGGGAGCGCTGCAATGGGACTAGACCGGCTCGACACTCGCCGGACGGACACGGGCGTCGAATACGTCCCGTCCTCCCAGGAAAGCTGGGTCACCACCAAGCTCGATTTCCTCGTGAACTGGGGTCGCGCGAATTCCCTGTGGCCGATGCCCTTCGGCACGGCGTGCTGCGCGATCGAGTTCATGGCGACGGCGGCCAGCAAGTTCGATCTCGCCCGCTTCGGCATGGAGCGCATGAGCTTCTCGCCTCGACAGGCGGACGTGCTCATCTGCGCGGGCCGCGTGCCGTTCAAGCTCGCGCCAGTGCTTCGGCGCATCTGGATGCAGATGCCGCAACCGAAGTGGTGCATCTCGATGGGCGCCTGTGCGTCGTCGGGCGGCATGTTCGACAACTACGCGGTGGTGCAGGGGATCGACACGATCATTCCGGTGGACGTCTATGTCCCCGGGTGCCCTCCGCGCCCCGAAGGCCTCATGTACGGCATCATGATGCTGCAGCAGAAGGTCATGCGCGAGCGCATGGCCGACAAGTCGCTTCGGCACGAAATCGAGCCTGATCCGTCGAGCCAGCTCTACATCGCGCCTCCGCTCATCGACGAGCTCTCCGAGCCGTTCGGCAACTCGATCCATCAGACGCGGTCTGGCCTGTGAGCGCCGATTTCACCCCCGTTCTCGCCGGCCGAGCCGCCGGCGGCAATGTCCCTGCGCCGGTGACCCCGAAGAACGTGCCCTACCGCGACGGGACGGCGAATCCGTCGGCGGACGCGCTGCGCGCGCGCTTCGGCACGACGGTCTCCCGGGTGGACGTCGTCTGGGGCGAGACGACGGTCATCGTCGACGCGCCGCGCGTGAACGAGATCGTGCGCTGGCTGCACGATGATCCGACGCAGCGCTACGACTATCTGGTGGACGTCACCGCCGTGGAATACCGCGACCTCGAGCGCCCGATCGAAGTGGTGTGGCACCTCCGTTCGCTCCCCTTCCGCCGCTTCATCCGCCTCAAGGCGCTGCTGCAGAAAGGGCAGCCGCTCGAGGTGCCCAGCGTGTGGGACATCTACAAGGGCGCTGACTGGATGGAGCGCGAGTGCTTCGACATGTTCGGCATCCGCTTCGTCGGACATCCGGACCTGCGTCGCATCCTGATGTGGGAGCAGTACAAGGAGGGCTTCCCGCTTCGCAAGGATTTCCCGCTCCGCGGGCGCTTCAGTCGCTCCGAGCAACTGCGGCAGATCCTCTCGCAGAACCCCGAAGCGAAGTACAGCATGGAAGAGATCTCCATCGCCGAGGCGTTCGAGGACCTCCCCGCCGACGTGCGGGCGCGCCTCGGCTCGGGCGAGCCGGTGGGAGAATAGCATGGCCACCGTGAAGCGTACGGTCGAAGTCGAGCTGTCCACGACTGGTCTGGACGCGCGCGGTCGCCCGCAGCGCGTGCCGCTCGTGACCGACCAGGAAGGCAATCTCGTCCCCGTCAACGCGGCACCCGCCGTCGAGCCGGAGCTCGAGGGCGAGCACATGCTGATCAACATCGGCCCGCAGCACCCGGCCACGCACGGCGTGCTGCGCCTCGTGCTGGAGCTGGACGGCGAAACGGTGGTGCGGTGCATCCCGCATATCGGCTACCTGCACTGCGGCTTCGAGAAGATCGGCGAGTACCGCCAGTACAACCAGATCATCCCCTGGACCGACCGCGAGGACTACCTCAACAGCCCGGGGAACAACGTCGCCTTCGCCCTCGGCGCGGAGCGGCTGTTCGGCATCGAGATCACCGAGCGCTGCAAGGTGCTCCGCGTGATCGCGAGCGAGCTGTCCCGCCTGATTTCGCACTGCGTCTGGCTCGGCACCTTCTGCATCGACATCGGCGCCTTTACGCCCTTCCTGTGGATCTTCCAGCAGCGAGAGCGCGTGTACACGATGCTCGAGAGCTGGATCGGCGCGCGCATGACGACGACGCTCACGCGCGTGGGCGGCATGGGTGCCGACATTCCGGATGGCTGGACCGAGGACCTCGCCAACTTCATTCGCACCTTCCCGCGCGTGCTCGACGAGTGCAGCGCGGTGCTGACGAAGAACGGCATCTGGGTAGGCCGCATGGTCGGCGTCGGCGCCATGTCGGCAGACGAAGCGGTGAACTACGGCCTCTCCGGTCCGCTGCTCCGCGCGTCGGGCGTCGCCTACGACGTACGCAAGGACTTCCCGTATCTCGACTACGAGACGTACGACTTCGACGTCCCTGTCGGCCAGGCGGGTGACGTGTACGATCGCTACCTCGTGCGCATGGAGGAGATGCGGCAGTGCATCCGCATCCTCGACCAGGCGCTCAAGCGGCTGCCCGACGGTCCGGTGAACGTTTCCGACCATCGCGTGATCCTGCCGCCCAAGTCGAAGGCGATGAGCGACATGGAAAGCATGATCCACCATTTCAAGCAGGTCATGGAAGGCCCGCGCCCACCGATCGGGGAGGCATACGTCGCCGTCGAGAGTCCCAAGGGCGAAAAGGGCTACTATATGGTTTCCGACGGCACCTCGAAGCCCGTGCGGTGGCGCATCCGTCCTCCGTCGTTCGTGAATCTCTCGGCGATCCCGCGCATGGTGGAGGGTCACCTGCTCTCCGACGTGATCGCGATCAATGCATCCATCGATATCGTCATGGGGGAGATCGACCGATGAATCGCTCCCCCGACGAGATGGGCGAGCTGCGCGCTCCGGCCGACGCGTCGCACGGCCTGCATCCCGCGACGCCTTACACGCCGGTGTTCGTCGGCGCGCGACGGAAGGAGCTTGACGAGCTGCTGACGCGCTATCCGACGAAGATGGCGGCGCTGCTGCCCGCACTCTGGATCGTGCAGGAAGAACGGGGTTGGGTGAGCAGCGACGCGATGGCCGAAGTCGCCGACGTGCTCGAGCTCACGCCCGCGTACGTGAAGGGCGTCGTGACCTTCTACACGATGTACCACCAGCATCCGACGGCGAAGCACTTCATCCAGGTCTGCACGACCTCGCCGTGCAACGTCTGCGGCGCGGAGGACGTGGTGAAGTCCTTCCTCAAGCACACCGGCTGCGAGGAACTCGGCGTCACGTCGGCCGACGGGCGCTTCGCCGTCATCGAAGTGGAGTGCCTGGGCGCGTGCGGTTTTGCCACGCCCGTCATGGTGAATGAGAAGTACGTCGAGTCGGTGACGCCGGAATCGGTGCCCGAGATTCTCGCCTCCCTGGACTGACATGGGCTTTCCCCACAAGCCGAGCGAGCGCGAGACGCTCGTCCTCTCCAAGTACTTCGGTGATCCCGAGGCGATCGGCCTCGACGGCTGGCGCAAGCGCGGCGGCTACGTCGCGCTCGAAAAGGCGCTGCGCATGGAGCCCGCCGAGATCGTGCAGGTGGTCAAGGACTCCGGCCTTCGCGGCCGCGGCGGGGCCGGTTTCCCGACCGGCGTGAAGTGGAGCTTCATGAAGCCGGGCGACGGCAAGCCCCATTATCTCTGCTGCAACGCCGACGAATCGGAACCTGGGACCTTCAAGGATCGCGAGATCATGCGCTGGACGCCGCACGCCCTCGTCGAGGGCTGCGCGATCGGCGCGTACGCAATCGGCGCCGAGGTGGCGTACATCTACATTCGCGGCGAGTACACCGAGCCCATCGCGCGCATGGAGCAGGCGTGCCGTGAAGCATACGCGGCCGGAATACTCGGCACGAACGCGATGGGTACGGGACGCACCGTGCACGTCTACGTGCACAAGGGCGCCGGCGCGTACATCTGCGGTGAAGAGACGGCGCTCATGAACTCGCTCGAGGGGCGCCGCGGCAATCCGCGTATCAAGCCGCCCTTCCCGGCGGTGGCCGGCCTCTTCGCCCAGCCGACGACGATCAACAATGTGGAGACCCTCGTCGCCGTTCCGCACATCCTGAACAACGGCGCCGACTGGTACAAGAAGTTCGGCCGACCCGACAACCCGAAGTCCACCGGGACCAAGCTGTTCTCCGTCTGCGGCAACATCGCCCGGCCGGGGAACTACGAGGTCACGATGGGCTTCCCGTTCAAGGATTTCCTGTATGATCTGTGCGGTGGCCCGCTCCCCGGCCGGAAATTCCGTGCGATCATCCCTGGCGGCATCTCCGTGCCGATCCAGACCGTGGAAGAAGCCGAGAACTCGCCGATGGACTACGAGGGCTTCGTCGCCAACGGCACGATGCTCGGCTCCGGCGGCGTGATCGTGATCGACGATGCGCAGAACCTCGTGAAGCAGATCGCCCGCGCCGCTCGTTTCTTTGCCCACGAGAGCTGTGCGCAGTGCACGCAGTGCCGCGAGGGTACGGCGTGGACGACGCGCATCCTCGAGCGCATCGTCGCCGGCGACGGCACGCATGAGGATCTCGATACACTGCTCGACATCGCCGACAACATGACCGGCAAGACGATCTGCGTGCTGAGCGATTCCTGCGCGACTCCCGTCGTGTCCGGCCTGAAGAAGTTCCGCGGCGACTTCGAAGCGCTCATCAAGCGAAAGAAGGTCCACATGGTACCGGTGCAGGTGGCCTGATGGCGGCCGACGTGAAGATGGTGAACCTGACGATCGAGGGCCGTCCGGTGAGCGTACCGGATGGCACGTCGATCCTCGAGGCGGCGAAGACCGCCGGCATCCTCATCCCGCACTACTGCTACCATCCGGCGCTGCCGGTGGCGGGCAATTGCCGGATGTGCCTCGTGGAAGTGGAGAAGGCCCCGAAGCTCGCCCCGTCGTGTGCGACGGCGGCGGCGGAAGGGCAGGTCGTCCACGTCCATACCGACAAGGCGCTCGAGGCGCGCAAGGGCGTGCTCGAGATGCTGCTCATCAACCACCCGCTCGACTGTCCGATCTGTGACAAGTCGGGCGAGTGCGAGCTGCAGGATTACACCTTCCAGGAAGGCCGCGCCGAAGGCCGGCTCCGCGATGCAAAGCGCTTCAACCCGATGGAGGACTTCGGTGGCGACGTCCTCTACGTCACGAACCGCTGCATCCTCTGCACGCGCTGCGTGCGCTTCATGGACGAGGTGGCGCAGGATCCGGTGCTCAACGTCTCCGATCGCGGCGATCGCGCGGTGATCGGCAAGTTCGAGGGTCAGGACCTCACCCACCCATGGGCGGCCAACGTCATCGACCTCTGTCCGGTCGGCGCGCTGCTGAGCAAGGACATGCTCAACAAGGCGCGCTCGTGGGACCTCGACCGGTCAGCGTCCATCTGCCCGAACTGCTCCCAGGGCTGCAACACGATCATCGAGACGCGCGACAACCAGGTCGTCCGCATGCGTCCGCGACCGAACGATGAAGTCAACAAGTACTTCCTCTGCGATCACGGCCGGTTGAACTACCGCTGGATGAATCGCCAGGATCGTGTCTCGCAGCCGCTCGTGCGCCAGCAGGGTATCCTGGCCTCGGCGGACTGGG
>Ga0207705_10001196_pt1 | contig 21036 bp, 15 predicted proteins | sample KBSC13metaG_FD_184314 | JGI IMG/M metagenome (GOLD analysis project Ga0207705, IMG submission 184314) | Corn rhizosphere microbial communities from Kellogg Biological Station, Michigan, USA - KBS C1-3 metaG (SPAdes) (version 2) | ecosystem: Host-associated > Plants > Roots > Rhizosphere > Soil ... | reverse complement strand
CCGCGACCGGCCGATGCGCTGGGCGAGCTCCTCGTGCGTGGCGCCGAAGTCGGCGAGCAGCTGCTGGTACGCCGCCGCCTCCTCCAGGGGGTTGAGCTGCGAGCGGTGCAGGTTCTCCAGCAGCGCATCGCGGAGCATGTCCACGTCGGGCGTCTCCCGCACGATGGCGGGGATGACCTCGAGGCCGACGCGCTGCGACGCGCGCCACCGGCGCTCGCCCATGATGAGCTCGTAGCTGCCGGGCGACACCTCCCGCACCACGATCGGCTGGAGCAGCCCCACCTCCTTGATGGAGTGCACGAGCTCGTCCATCGCGTCGGAGTCGAAGACCTGCCGCGGCTGCGCGTGGTTCGGGACGATCGCGTCGATCGGGAGCTCGGCGAACCGGGCGCCCTCGACCTCCACCTGCGCGTCCGGCCGCGCGTCCGCCACCGGGGGCCCCGTGGGGATCAGCGCCCCGAGCCCCCGACCCAGGCCGCCCTTGCGCTCAGACATCCGCGGAACCCCTCGTCGCCATCTCCCGCGCCGCGTCGACGTAGGCGACCGCGCCGCGCGACCCGGCGTCGTACGTCACGACCGACTGCCCGTAGCCCGGCGCCTCCGACACCCGCACCGACCGCGGAACCATCGTCCTGAGGACGAGGTCACCGAAGTGGCCCCGCACCTCCTCCGCCACCTGGTCGGCGAGGTTCGTCCTGCCGTCGTACATGGTGAGCAGCACCGTCGACACCGCCAACGAGGGGTTCAGGTGCGCCTTGACCATCTCGATCGTCTTGAGCAGCTGGCCGAGACCCTCGAGCGCGTAGTACTCGCACTGGATCGGGATGAGCACCTCGCTCGTCGCGACCATCGCGTTCACGGTGAGCAGCCCGAGCGATGGCGGGCAGTCGATGATGACGTAGTCGAGGTCGGCGCCCGCACCGGAGCAGTAGGCATCGATCGCCCGCTGCAACCGGTGCTCGCGCGCGACCATCGGCACCAGCTCCAGCTCCGCGCCGGCGAGGTCCAGGGTGGCGGGTACGACACGCAGCCGGTCAACCCCAGCCGCAGGCTGCACCGCCTCGGCGAGGGGCAGGGACTCGATGAGCACCGCGTAGACGTCCGGCGTCCCCGTGTGGTGCGGGACGCCGAGCGCGGTCGAGGCGTTGCCCTGCGGGTCGAGGTCGATGACGAGCACCTCGGCGCCGTGCAGCGCGAGGGCCACGGCCAGGTTGACCGCCGACGTGGTCTTGCCGACGCCACCCTTCTGGTTCGAGACGGTGATGACGCGGCGCCGGCCTGGCTTGGGGAACGTCTCGGCCCCTGAGCGGATCCGCACGGCGGCGGCCGCCTGCTCGCCGATCGGCGTCGAGGCGTCGGACTCCCTCAGGTGCTCGCGCAACCGCTCCGCAGCGTTGACCTCCGGGTTCGGCGCCGGCGCCAGGGAGAACGTGATCGACGGACGGTCAGCGTCAGAGTGGCTGTCCGAGGGTGTGGTCACCTGCGTCCCTTCCTCGTGCCGGCGGGTGCCTTGGTGGCGGCTGCCGTCCCAGCCTCCACCACGACGACCCGGCCTGCAGTACCCAGGGCCGCCGAACCGACCTCGACGACGGACCAGGAGCGGGCACCGAGGCGGCGCAGGGAGGGTCCGGCCTGCTCGAGCTCCTCGCCGGCCCTCTCGCCCTTCAGGGCGAGCAGCCGGCCGCCCGGGTGCAGCAACGGCAGGGCCCAGCCGGCGAGCCGGTCCACCGGAGCGACCGCGCGGGCGGTCACCACGTCGACGAGAAGGGAGCCGTGCAGGTCCTCGGCCCGGGCGCGGCGCACCAGCGTGTTGCGAAGGCCCAGCTCCGACACCGCCTCCGAGAGGAACGTGGCGCGCCGCAGCAACGGCTCGACGAGCACGACCTGCACGTCCGGCCGCTGGATCGCGAGCACGAGGCCCGGCAGACCGGCCCCGGATCCGAGGTCGACGACGACCTGGCCGTCCTCGACCAGGTCGCTGACGCCGGCGCAGTTGAGCAGGTGGCGCTCCCACAGCCGCTCGGTCTCGCGCGGTCCGATCAGCCCGCGCTCGACCCCCGGGCCGGCGAGCAGGTCGTGGTAGCGCTCGAGCTGAGGACCACGGATCACAGTGCTCATCTAGGCCGGAAGCACCACCACGCGGCGCTCGGGCTCGACGCCCTCCGACTCCGACGTGACGCCCTCCACCGCGGCGACCGCGTCGTGGACGACCTTGCGCTCGAAGGGCGTCATCGGCGCCAGCTTCACCGGCTGGCCCTCCTCGAGGCAGCGCTGCGCGGCGCGGGTGCCGATCTCGGTCAGCTCGGTCTTGCGTCGGGCGCGGAAGCCGCCGATGTCGAGCATGAGCCGGCTGCGCACCCCGGTCTGCTGCACGACGGCAAGACGGGTCAGCTCCTGCAGGGCCTCGAGGGTCTGGCCGTTCGGGCCGATGAGGGCGTCCAGTCCCTCGCCGACGATGGCGACGACGGCTCGGGTGCCCTCGACGTCCATGTCGATGTCGCCGTCGACGTCGGCGATGTCGAGCAGCCGCTCGAGGTAGTCGCCGGCGATGTCGCCCTCCTGCACGAGCAGGTCGGTGTCGTCGGAGCGGTCGGTGTCGTCAGAGGTGCGCGAGTCGGTCACGTCGGAGTCCTTGCTACGTCGGGCTGGTGGTCAGGTGCGCTGGTTCAGCGCCGGCCGCCCTTGCGGCTCTTGTTCTTGCGGCTGCCGGCGACGCGACCCGAGGACGCGCGCGGCGGACCGGCCTTCTTCGCCGGTGCGGGGGACGGAGCAGCGGCCTTGGTGGGGGGAGCCGCCTTCGAGGCTTCCTTCTTCGCCGGCACGGGCTTGCCGCCCGCGGGCACCGGTGGCATCCGGGCGATGACCCACCGCTGCTGGCCCATCGACCAGATGTTGGTCGTGAGCCAGTACAGCAGCACGCCGACCGGGAAGTTCACGCCGGCGACGGCGAAGAAGACCGGGAGGACGTAGAGCATCGTCTTCTGGATCTGCGCCTGCTGCGGGTCGGCGGGGGCACCGGTGCGGGCCATGAGCTGGCGCTGCGTCCAGAACTGCGACGCGCCCATCACCACGATCATGACGACACTGACGATCTTGACCGTCGTCGCGTCGCCGCCGAGCTGGTGCAGCAGCTTGCTGCTCGACATGAACGACGCCGAGATCGGCGCGCCGAAGACCTTGGCCTTCGCGCCCTCCTCGATGAGGTGGCTCGAGAGGCCGAACTTCGGCAGGAAGGTCCCGTCGCTGTGCGGCTTGAACTCGTTCATGACCCGGAACAGCGCGATGAAGACCGGGATCTGCAGGATGAGCGGCAAGCACCCGGAGACCGGGTTGGTCCCGTGGTCCTTGTAGAGCTTCATGAGCTCGGTGTTGAGCGTCTCGCGATCGCCCTTGTGCTTGGCCTGCAGCTCCTTGACCTTCGGCGCGATCTCCTGCATGCGCCGCTGGCTCTTGATCTGCCGGACGAAGATCGGGAACAGCAGGATGCGCACGGACATCGTGAGCAGCACGATCGACAGGCCCCACGCCCACCCCGAGCCGGAGGCGAAGACCATCGCCAGCACGTGGTGGATCCCGCGCAGCATCGTGGCGACGATGGGCGCCAGGAAGCCGAACGAGTTGTACAAGCCGCTCACGCGGGAGCTCCTCGGGTGGGGACGGGGTCTGACCCGCCGGAGTGGTACGGGTGGCAGCGCGCGATGCGGCGAACTGCGAGCCACGTCCCCCGGACCGGGCCGAAGGCGGTGATCGCCTCGACGGCGTAGGCGCTGCAGGTCGGGTCGAAGCGGCAGTGCGGCCCCATCGCAGGGCTGACCCACCGGCGGTAGAAGCGGAGCGGCAGGAGCAGCAGGCGCGTCAGGAGCCCGGTCATGCCCGCACCAGCCGCGCGAGTGCCCGGTCGAGGTCGGCTCCGAGCTCAGCGCTCGTGGCCGTCCCCGCGCCGGGCGCGGCGCGCACGACGAGTCGCGTGCCGTCCGGCAGCTCCTCGATCCGGGCAGCGAGGAGGTGGCGCAGGCGGCGGGCGACGCGGTGCCGCACGACCGCGCCGCCGACGGCCTTGCTCACGACGAGGCCGGCGGTGCGCCCGGAGCCCTCGGTGTCGAGGTGCGCGGTGAGCAGGGGGCGACCGGCACGGCGGCCACCGCGCACCACCGAGGTGAACTCACGGGAGCTGCGCAGCCGGTGTGCTGCGGGGAGCACAGTGCTGTGGGGCGCCGAGCCGAAACGGCTCAGGCCGACAGCTCGGAACGGCCCTTGCGGCGCCGCGCCGACAGGATCGCGCGGCCGGCGCGGGTCTGCATGCGCAGCCGGAAGCCGTGCGTCTTCGCGCGACGGCGGTTGTTCGGCTGGAAGGTGCGCTTGCTCACGGCGAGGTGCTCCTGGTCGGGCGGATCGGTCAGTGGATGAGTCACAGCGCCGGAAGTGACGCGTGGGAGGCTGTGGGGGAACGCTGAGGATCCGGGCGGCAGGCCGCCTGCGCGAGGCTGCGGCGCCGCGAACGCGGACCTGTCCACGGTACGGACGGGGCCTTGCCCGGTCAAACGAGCCCGGTCGACCAGCCTTAACACCGGACAGGACGCCCCGGTCAAGCACCTATGCCGCGACACGCCGCGAGGATCACCCCATGACCTGTGGACAAACCTTGCTCGGGGCTGTCACAGGCTGTTAGCGTCGCGGCGCCGGTGCTTCCCCACCGCCCAGGGCGCTCCCAGTCCGTTCCCCTTGTCTGGGTCGTCCGGAACGACGTCCGGCGGACCCGGTCCCCGTCAACACGCCCGTCCTGTGGACAGCCTCGTGCGCTCCGCCGGCCCTGTGCTGAGCGGGGACGCGCGTCGTCGCTCCACAGCCTGTGGACAACGATGTGGACACCGGGCAGCGAGACGTCCGACCCCCCGACCCCGACGCCCTCGAGGACACGTGACCGACAGCAGCACCCCCGTACTCAGCAGCACCCCAGCCCCGGAGGCCTTCCCCGACAGCGCAGGAGAGAGCGCAGGAGACAGGTCGGGAGACAGTCCGCTCGACTCCGTCTGGTACCGCGTGATCGAGGGACTGTCGGAGTCGGCCCTCTCGCCCCAGCACCGGGCGTGGGTCGGGCTGACCCGCCCGCTCGGGCTCGTCGAGGACACCGCGCTGCTCGCCGCGCCGAACGAGCTCGTCAAGGACGTGCTCGAGAGCCGACTGCGGCCGGTCGTCGGCGGCGCGCTCTCGGCGGCGTACGGGCGGGAGATCCGACTCGCTGTCACGGTGCAGCCCCCCGACCCGGCGACCGAGCAGCCTCCGGCCTCGGAGCACGACGCTCGCGCACTGCCCGGGACCGGCCGCGACCGCGCCTCGGAGGAGGAGCTCTCGCCGGCCGTCATCGACCTCGCGCGGCCCAGCGCCGGCAGCCCCGCCCGCCACCGCGACGTGGAACCGGCCCGGTTGAACCCGAAGTACACGTTCGAGACGTTCGTCATCGGATCGTCCAACCGCTTCGCGCACGCAGCCGCGGTCGCCGTGGCCGAGGCGCCGGCCAAGGCGTACAACCCGCTGTTCGTCTACGGCGAGTCCGGGCTGGGCAAGACCCACCTGCTCCACGCCATCGGCCACTACGCGCAGCACCTGTTCACGGGCGCCCGCGTCCGCTACGTGAGCTCCGAGGAGTTCACCAACGACTTCATCAACAGCCTGCGGGACGACAAGCAGCACGCGTTCCAGCGGCGCTACCGCGACGTCGACGTGCTGCTCGTCGACGACATCCAGTTCTTGGAGAACAAGGAGCGGACGCAGGAGGAGTTCTTCCACACGTTCAACACGCTCCACAACGCCAACAAGCAGATCGTCATCACCTCCGACCGCCCGCCGCAGCAGCTGTCGACGCTGGAGGACCGGCTCCGCACGCGCTTCCAGTGGGGCCTCATCACCGACGTCCAGCCGCCCGACATCGAGACCCGCATCGCGATCCTGCGGAAGAAGGCCGCGAGCGACCGGCTGGCGGCGCCGCCGGACGTGCTCGAGTTCATCGCCTCGAAGATCTCCACGAACATCCGGGAGCTCGAGGGCGCGCTCATCCGCGTGACGGCCTTCGCGAGCCTCAACCGGCAGCCGGTCGACCTCAGCCTGGCCGAGATCGTGCTCAAGGACCTCATCCCGGCGGACGGTGGTCCGGAGATCACCGGCGCCACGATCATGGCCGCCACGGCCGAGTACTTCGGCCTCACCATGGAGGACCTCTGCGGCTCCTCCCGCTCACGCGTGCTCGTGACGGCTCGCCAGATCGCGATGTACCTGTGCCGGGAGCTCACCGAGCTCTCGCTGCCGAAGATCGGTCAGATGTTCGGCGGCCGCGACCACACGACGGTGATCCACGCCGACCGCAAGATCCGCGGGCAGATGGCGGAGCGTCGCGCCACCTACAACCAGGTCGCCGAGCTCACCAACCGCATCAAGACCCGGTCCCGTCAGTAAGTGACGTCGCTCACAGGGTCTCTGCACAGACTGGGGACAACCGTGTGGACGGAAGCGTCATCAGGTGGACAGCCGGGAAACAGCCGGCGACCGTCCACGGGCGTCCACCGGGACATGGGGCAGACGTCCACATCGACCGCACACGCCGCCGCGCCCGCTGACCTGGGCCAACGCCCGTCGTCCACAGGAGTGCACACCCCTACGACGACAACGACCTCTCTCTCCCTCGAAACCCCACACGGGGTTCTGCACGCGACGACCTGTGGATCTGCTCGTCAGGGCCATGAGGCACACTTCTCTCCCCGCAGGCGCGGGACTGGCTTGCGAAAGGCTGAAGACTGATGGAGCTCCGGGTCGAGCGCGACGCGCTTGCCGATGCGGTCGTGTGGACCGCCCGCTCGCTGCCCGCGCGGCCGCCGATGCAGGTGCTGCTCGGGCTGCTGCTCGAGACGACCGAGTCCGGCCTGTCCGTCAGCGGGTTCGACTACGAGGTCAGCTCGCAGATCACCGTCGACGTCACGACCGCCGAACCGGGTCGGGTCCTCGTGCCCGGCCGGCTGCTGAGCGACATCGTCCGCTCCCTGCCGGCCCAGCCGGTGGACCTGCGGCTGGAGGGCTCCCGGGTGGTGCTCACCTGCGGCGCCGCGCGCTTCACGCTGCCCACGCTCCCGGTCGAGGACTACCCGGCGCTGCCGAACATGCCGACGACGGCCGGCGCGCTCGAGAGCGACGTGTTCGGTGCCGCCGTGGCGCAGGTGGCGCTCGCCGCCGGCCGTGACGACACGCTGCCGGTGCTCACGGGCGTGCGCCTCGAGATCGAGGGCGACCAGCTCACCCTCGCCGCCACCGACCGCTATCGGCTCGCGGTCCGCACGCTGTCCTGGAAGCCGGAGCAGCCGGACATCTCCGTGACCGCTCTGGTCCCTGCGCGCACGCTGGCCGACACGGCCAAGGCGCTGACGAACGGGCCGGAGGTCACCCTCGCGCTGTCGACCGGCGGGGCCGGCGAAGGGATGATCGGCTTCGCGGGCGGGGGCCGCCGCACCACGTCGCGGCTGCTCGAGGGCGAGTTCCCGAAGTACCGCTCCCTGCTTCCGAACGAGAGCAGCTCGCACGCCGAGGTCGAGACCGGCCCGTTCGTCGAGGCGGTCAAGCGCGTCGCGCTCGTCGCGGCCCGCAACGCCCCGGTCCGGCTGTCGTTCTCCGCCGACGGTGTCGTGCTCGAGGCGGGCGGCCAGGACGACGCGCAGGCGTCGGAGCGGCTCGAGTGCGGCTGGGAGACGAGCGCCGAGGCAGAGATGTCGATCGCGTTCAACCCGCAGTACCTGCTCGACGGCCTCGGCGCGGTGGACAGCGACACGACCACGCTGGCCTTCACCGGACCGACGCGTCCGGCGGTGCTCACCGGCAAGCGCAACCCCGACGGCGCGGCCGCGGACTACCGCTACCTGCTGATGCCGGTGCGCCTGTCGGGCTGACCGCCGTCTCGCGGGGTACGGGGCCTGCGTACGTTCATGGCACGGTGAGCGCATCCGACTGAAGGGGCACACGTGGCGACTCTGGGGATGATCGGCCTGGGCCGCATGGGCGGCAACATGGCGGAGCGGTTGCGTCGGGCGGGGCACACCGTCGTCGGCTACGACCGGGCACCGGAGCACCGCGACGTCGACTCCCTCGAAGGACTCATCGCCGCGCTGCCGACACCCCGCGTGGTCTGGGTCATGGTCCCGGCCGGGGTTCCGACGTCGGAGACGATCGAGGCGCTCGGCGAGCTGCTGGCCGAGGGCGACGTCGTCGTCGACGGCGGCAACTCGCGTTACACCGACGACCAGATCCACGCAGAAGCCTTGCGGCGCAAGGGGATCGGCTTCGTCGACTGCGGAGTCAGCGGCGGCGTGTGGGGTCTGGACCTGGGGTACGCGCTGATGTGCGGTGGCGACGACGGCAACGTCGCGAAGGTGCAGCCCTTCTTCGACGCTCTCAAGCCCGAAGGCGACAGCGGCTTCGTCCACGCGGGCGCCGTCGGGGCGGGGCACTTCGCGAAGATGGTGCACAACGGCATCGAGTACGGCCTCATGCAGTCCTACGCCGAGGGCTGGGAGCTGATGGAGGCGACCGAGCTCATCACCGACGTGCCGGCGGTCATCAAGAGCTGGCAGGAGGGGACCGTCATCCGGTCCTGGCTGCTGGACCTCATGGTGCGCGCGCTCGACACCGATCCGCACCTCGAGCAGCTGCGGGGCTACGCCGAGGACAGCGGCGAGGGGCGGTGGACGGTGCAGGCCGCCATCGACCATGCCGTGCCCCTGCCGGCCATCACTGCGTCGCTCTTCGCACGGTTCGGGTCACGCCAGGACGACAGCCCCGCGATGAAGATGATCGCCGCGCTGCGCAACCAGTTCGGGGGTCACGCGGTCACGAAGGAGTCGTCGCAGAAGGGTGCGGACGCGCCCGGAGCCGACGTGCAGCCACCCAAGGTCTAAGAGGCGCACGTCGCTGTGTTCGTCTCGCACCTGTCCCTGACGGACTTCCGGTCCTGGTCGCAGCTGGACCTCGAGCTCGCGCCGGGCCCGACGGCCCTGGTGGGCAGCAACGGGCAGGGCAAGACCAACATCGTGGAGGCGGTCCTCTACGTCGCCACCCTGGAGTCGCACCGCGTCGCGACCGACGCGCCCCTGGTCCGCCAGGGCGCGGAGCGTGCGATCGTGCGCGCCCGCGTCGAGCGCGACGAGCGGACCGCACTCGTCGAGCTCGAGATCAACCCGGGCAAGGCCAACCGCGCGCGGATCAACCGAGGACCGGTGCCGCGGGCCCGAGAAGTGCTGGGGTTGTTGAGGACTGTGCTCTTCGCGCCCGAGGACCTCTCGCTGGTCCGGGGCGATCCGTCCGACCGGAGGCGCTTCCTCGACGACCTGCTCGTGGCGCGTTCGCCGCGCTTCGCCGGCGTGCGCTCCGACTACGACCGGGTGCTCAAGCAGCGCAACGCCCTGCTCAAGACCGCGTTCCTGGCCAAGCGGTCGGGCGGTGGCGACATGCGCACCCTCGACGTGTGGGACAGCCACCTCGCCGCGTCCGGCTCGGAGCTGCTGGCGGCCCGGCTCGCGCTGGTGGAGGACCTCGTGCCGCTCGCGGACGTGGCGTACCGCGAGGTGTCCAAGGGGCCGTCCACGAAGCACAGCGATCTCGGGCTCGCCTACAAGTCCTCGCTGGGGGAGGCCCTGCCGTCGTCGCGTGACAAGGACGTGCTGGGCGCGGCCCTGCTGTCGGAGCTGGCGAGGGTCCGCCAGCAGGAGGTCGAGCGCGGGGTGTCGCTCGTCGGTCCGCACCGCGACGACCTCGTGCTGTCGCTGGGATCCCTGCCAGTGAAGGGATATGCCTCGCACGGCGAGTCGTGGTCGGTCGCGCTGGCACTGCGGCTCGCGTCCTACGACCTGCTCAAGAGCGACGGCGGTGAGCCGGTCCTCGTCCTCGACGACGTCTTCGCAGAGCTCGACACCGGCCGCCGCGAGCGGCTGGCAACCCTCGTCCAGTCGGCCGGGCAGGTGCTGGTCACGGCAGCGGTGCCGGACGACGTGCCCGAGCAGCTGGCCGGCGGTCGCTGGGACGTGCACGACGGGGTGGTGACGCATGTCCGGTGACTCCAAGGGTGCGGGGGCCGACGACTCCGGCTCGGCTGAGGAGCTGAAGGGCCCGGACCTGGTGCGCAAGGCGCTCGCTGAGGCGAAGGCCGCGTCCCGCGCCAAGGGCACTGCGCCGCGCAAGAGCAACGTCCGGTCTCTGCGGCCCAAGGTCGTGCGCGACTCGCTGGAGCCGATGCGGTTCGGCGAGGCCATCCAGAACCTCGTGGCCCAGAAGGGCTGGGAGGACACGACGACCAAGGCCGACGTCCTCGCCAACTGGGACAAGGTCGTCGGACCGGAGATCGCCGACCACTGCCGGCCGGTGTCGCTCGAGGACGGCGAGCTCGTGCTCGTCGCCGAGTCGACAGCCTGGGCGACCCAGTTGCGGCTGCTGACCAAGACGCTGCTGAGGCGGGTCCAGGACCATGCCGGCGCCGGCATCGCGTCGAAGGTGACGGTGCGCGGTCCGTCCCAGCCGGACTGGCGCAAGGGCAAGCTGCGGGTGCAGGGGCGCGGTCCGCGGGACACGTACGGCTGAGCGCCCCGGAGCGTTGAGCACGTGGGGGGACACGTACCCCGGGGTCCAGCGCGCCACGCGCGTCCACAGGGGCCTTCTGCGCCGTCCCCGTCGCGGTGTGCAGGTACACTCGATCATCAGGCCGGTCCGTGGACCGGCCGCTGTGTTGACCGAGCGCTGGATGGAGTGCTGCATGACGGACGCCGGCGAGGGCACGAGCAACGAGTACGGCGCCTCCTCCATCACCGTGCTCGAGGGTCTCGAGGCGGTCCGCAAGCGCCCGGGCATGTACATCGGCTCGACCGGCGAGCGCGGCCTGCACCACCTGGTGCAGGAGATCGTCGACAACGCGGTCGACGAGGCGATGGCCGGCTTCTGCGACACGATCGCCGTCACGCTGCTGGCCGACGGCGGCGTGCAGGTCGACGACAACGGTCGCGGGATCCCGGTCGACATCCACCCGAAGGAGGGCGTGCCGGCCGTCCAGGTCGTGTTCTCCACGCTGCACGCCGGTGGCAAGTTCGACTCGCAGGCCTATGCGGTGTCCGGCGGCCTGCACGGCGTCGGCTCGGCCGTCGTCAACGCACTGTCGACGAAGCTGGTCGTCGAGGTGCACCGGGACGGCCAGATCTACCGCCAGCAGTACGACGCGGCGGTCCCGGGTCCGCTCACGACCATCGGGACGACCGACCGGACCGGGACGACGGTGACCTTCTGGGCCGATCCCACGATCTTCACCGAGACGACCACGTACACGCGCGAGACCATCCAGCGCCGCCTGCAGGAGATGGCCTTCCTCAACAAGGGCCTGTCCATCACGCTGCGGGACGAGCGGGTGGACCTCACGGTCACTGAGGACGGCACAGCCGGGCCTTTCGAGGTCGTCTTCCACTACCCCGACGGCCTCGCCGACTTCGTGCGGCACCTCGGCAGCACTCGAACACCAGTTCACCCGACGATCATCGACTTCGAGGACGAGACCGGGCCGGACGCACCGGGGCAGCAGATGTCGGTCGAGGTCGCGATGCAGTGGACGGACGCGTACGCGGAGTCGGTCTACACCTTCGCCAACACGATCAACACGCACGAGGGCGGCACGCACGAGGAGGGCTTCCGCGCCGCCCTCACCCGCGTCGTCAACGACTGGGCCCGCAGCAAGGGCCACCTCAAGGACAAGGACGCCAACCTCGAGGGCAGCGACATCCGCGAGGGCCTCACCGCGATCATCTCGCTGAAGATCAGCGACCCCCAGTTCGAGGGCCAGACGAAGACCAAGCTCGGCAACTCCGAGGCCAAGAGCTTCGTGCAGCGGGTGGTCGGGGAGCGGCTCAAGGACTGGCTCGAGGAGCACCCTGCCGACGGCAAGGACGTGGTCACCAAGGCCAACCAGGCGGCGCGGGCCCGGATCGCCGCGCGCCAGGCCCGCGACCTCACTCGGCGCAAGGGGCTGATGGGCTCCAGCGGCATGCCCGGCAAGCTGGCCGACTGCCAGAGCCGCGACCCCGCGCTGTCGGAGGTCTTCGTCGTCGAGGGCGACAGCGCCGGCGGCTCCGCCAAGCAGGGCCGCAACCCGAAGTACCAAGCGATCCTGCCCATCCGCGGCAAGATCCTCAACGTCGAGAAGGCCCGCATCGACAAGGTCCTGCAGAACACCGAGGTCCAGGCGATGATCACCGCGTTGGGCACGGGGGTGCACGAGGACTTCGACCTGGAGAAGCTGCGCTACCACAAGGTGGTGCTCATGGCCGACGCCGACGTCGACGGCCAGCACATCCGCACGCTGCTGCTCACGCTGCTCTTCCGCTTCATGCGGCCGCTGGTCGAGGCGGGCCACGTCTACCTGGCTCAGCCGCCGCTGTACAAGATCAAGTGGAACGGCGGCGAGGTGCAGTACGCCTACTCCGACGCCGAGCGCGACGGGCTGGTCGCCGCCGGAACGTCAGCGGGCAAGAAGCTGCCCAAGACGGGCGAGGCGATCCAGCGCTTCAAGGGCCTCGGCGAGATGAACGCGGTCGAGCTGCGCGACACCACGATGGACCAGGCGAAGCGAGTTCTCCTCCAGGTCACCGTGGACGACGCCGCTCGCGCCGACGAGCTGTTCAGCATCCTCATGGGGGAGGACGTCGAGTCCCGCCGCTCCTTCATCACGCGCAACGCCAAGGACGTCCGCTTCCTCGACATCTGAGTTCCACGTGGAACCACACCGGTGTTATCCGTTCCACGTGGAACGCCTGCAGAAAGGCCCTGAGTGACCGAGGTCCTGCCTCCTCCGCCCCCTGGTGATCGCATCGAGCCGGTCGGCATCGAAGTCGAGATGCAACGATCGTTCCTCGACTACGCGATGTCGGTCATCGTGCAGCGCGCGCTCCCGGACGTCCGGGACGGCCTGAAGCCGGTGCACCGCCGCGTCCTGTACGCCATGTACGACGGGGGCTACCGCCCCGACCGCGGCTACTTCAAGTGCGCCCGCGTCGTCGGCGACGTCATGGGCAACTACCACCCGCACGGCGACTCGGCCATCTACGACGCCCTCGTGCGGCTGGCACAGCCCTGGTCGCTGCGCTACCCGCTGGTGGACCCGAACGGCAACTTCGGCAGCCCGGGCGACGACCCGCCGGCCGCGGCGCGCTACACGGAGTGCAAGCTGGCGCCGCTGGCGATGGAGCTGCTGCGCGACATCGACCAGGAGACCGTCGACTTCAACCCCAACTACGACGGGCGCAGTGAGGAGCCGGCGGTCCTTCCGAGCCGCTACCCGAACCTGCTCGTCAACGGCGCCGCCGGCATCGCCGTCGGCATGGCCACGAACATCCCGCCGCACAACCTGCGGGAGGTCGCGAGCGCCGTCCAGTGGGTGCTCGAGAACCCGGACGCGACCAACGAGGAGACCCTCGACGCCTGCATGGCGCGCGTGCAGGGCCCGGACTTCCCGACCGGCGCCCTCATCATGGGCCGCGAGGGGATCGAGGAGGCGCAGCGCACCGGTCGCGGCTCGATCCGCATGCGCGCCGTGGTCACGGTCGAGGAGCACGACGGCCGCACGCAGCTGGTCTGCACCGAGCTGCCGTACCAGGTCAACCGCGACGTGCTCGCGCGCCGGATCGCCGAGCTCGCCGACGACGGCAAGGTCAAGGGCATCTCCAACGTCATCGACGAGTCGACGACGAGCACCCGCCTCGTCATCGAGCTGCGCCGGGACGCGATCCCGAAGGTCGTGCTCAACAACCTCTACAAGCACAGCCAGCTGCAGGACTCGTTCGGCGCCAACATGCTTGCCCTGGTCGACGGGGTGCCGCGCACGCTCAAGCTGCACGAGTTCGTGCTGCACTACGTGGACCACCAGGTCGAGGTGATCGTCCGTCGCACCCGGTTCCGGCTGCGGAAGGCGGAGGAGCGGGCCCACATCCTGCGGGCGCTGGGCAAGGCGCTCGACCAGCTCGACGCCGTCATCGCGCTCATCCGCAGCGCGCCGAGTGCAGACGCCGCGCGCGAGGGGCTCATGGGCCTGCTCGACATCGACGAGGTCCAGGCCGTCGCCATCCTCGACATGCAGCTGCGCCGGCTGGCCGCCCTCGAGCGTCAGCGCATCCTGGACGAGCTCGCCGAGCGGGAGGCCGAGATCGCCGACCTCACGGCCATCCTCAACGACGGCGCGCGCCAGCGGGCGATCGTCAGCGAGGAGCTCACGGAGCTCGTGGAGAAGTACGGCGACGAGCGCCGGACGGAGATCCGGCCGTACGAGGGGGACATGTCCGCCGAGGACTTCATCCCGCAGGAGGATGTTGTCGTCACTGTGACGAGAGGGGGGTACGCGAAGCGCACCAAGACCGACCTCTACCGCTCGCAGCGGCGCGGCGGGAAGGGCGTGCGCGGCGCCGCCCTGAAGCAGGACGACGTCGTCGAGCACTTCTTCACCACGACGACCCACGACTGGCTGCTGTTCTTCACCAACCTCGGCCGGGTCTACCGGTGCAAGGCGCACGAGCTGCCGGAGGCCAACCGCGACGCCCGCGGCCAGCACGTCGCCAACATCCTGGCCTTCCAGCCGGACGAGCAGATCGCCCAGGTCATCGACATCGTCGACTACGGCGTGGCCCCGTACCTCGTCCTCGCGACCCGCAACGGCAAGGTCAAGAAGACCGAGCTGACGAAGTACGACAGCCCGCGCAGCGGGGGCCTCATCGCCATCAACCTCGAGGACGGCGACGAGCTCATCGGAGCGGCGCTCTGCGGGGCCGAGGACGACCTGCTCCTCGTGAGCCGCAAGGGCATGTCGGTCCGCTTCACCGCCGACGACGGCCAGCTGCGGCCGATGGGACGTGACACGGGAGGCGTCCGTGGCATGGGCTTCCGCGAGGGAGACGCCCTGCTGAGCATGGACGTCGTCCGGGCCACCGACGAGGACCGGCAGGTCTTCACGCTCACCGACGGGGGCTTCGGCAAGCGCAGCCTGGTGAGCGACTACCGCGTCCAGGGCCGGGGTGGCCTGGGCATCAAGGCGGCACAGCTTCCCGAGGACCGCGGCCAGCTCGTCGGCGCGCTCATCGTCGGCGAGGAGGACGAGGTGCTGGCGATCCGCGCGAGCGGCAGCGTCACGCGCAGCCGTGTCGCCGAGGTCCGGGTCACCGGCCGGGCCACGATGGGGGTGCGCTTCGTGGCCCTCGACGAGGAGGACTCGATCGTCAGCCTCGCCCGCAACGAGCCGGAGCCCGAGACCGACGAGGACGCCCTTCCCGACGCCACGGGTGAGGTGGGAGAGGCTCCGGAGGGCACGCCCGACGGTGAGCCGCCGACCGCCGAGGGTGCAGACTCCTCGTCATGACCGGTCCGCGGGAGCCCTCAGACCCGGAGGACGGCAGCGACGTGCCTCCTCCGGCGTCCTCGCCGCGCCCGCCGGAGCGCTCTGACGCGACCGGCTGGCCCGGACGTCCCGACGCCGTCCGGTTCAGCGGCGCGACCCCAGGGTCGGTGTCACCGTTCGCGGGCGGTCGCGCCGAGCCCCTCCGGGTGCCCACGCGTGCACCGGACGCCCCGCGACCGGAGAGCCCCCGGCCGGAAGCACCCGCAGCGCCCTCGACCGGGCAGGGCCGCCCCGCCGAGGGCCCGGTCCGCCCGCCCGTACCGCCCGGCGTCCCGCCACGCCCGAGCCCGCTTCCACCGCCCCGCCCCAGCGCCGGACCTCACGCCGCCGCGTCGCCCAGCGCGACCGTGGTGCCCGAGGGAGCGCGCCGGCCCGCCCCGCGTCCTGCGCCGCGACCTGCGGGCGCGCGCGCGACCGGGACGCGCGGCCGGCGGGCCAAGCTCGCGGTCAAGCGCTTCGACCCGTGGTCGGTGTTCGTCACGAGCCTCGTGCTCTCGCTGCTGCTGGGGCTCATCACGATCATCGCCGCGTTCCTGCTCTACGGCGTGCTGTCCGCGCTCGGCGTCCCGCAGAGCATCAACCACAACATCGGCGACATCACGAAGTCGCAGAGCATCCTCACGCAGGGCAAGTTCGTCGGCATCGCGGCGCTCATCGCCGCCGTCAACGTGCTGCTGCTCACGGCGCTCGCGACGATCGGCGCCATGCTCTACAACGTCGTGGCGACCTTCACGGGCGGCCTGGAGCTGACGCTCAGCGAGCGCGACTGACGTTCGTGTACGCTCGTCCACCGCACCGGGCCTGTAGCTCAGACGGTTAGAGCGCATCCCTGATAAGGATGAGGCCGGAGGTTCAAGTCCTCCCAGGCCCACCAGCACGTCCCTGTCCGGAAGGGAGCTCCCGTTGCGCAAGCCCGTCGTCCTGATCGCCGTCCTCGGCGCGGCGGCGGCGCTCAGCCGGCGCTTCCGGGCCCAGCGCTCGGAGCGCGAGGTGTGGAAGACCGCGACGAAGGAGCCTGACCTCCGGTAGCCCCCCGAGGGGCCATAGCTCAGTGGTAGAGCAGCGCCTTTGCAAGGCGAAGGTCCGGGGTTCGAATCCCCGTGGCTCCACTCCCAGCCGGAAAGCACCCCCCGCGGACGTCCGGAAAGCACATGGCCGAGCGATTTCCCGCCAATCGGCCCTTACCTTCTGACACCGAACTGCCGATGGATCCCCTGCGGGCGGTCTATGGTCAGCCCGCGGCGTCGAAGCTCCAGCTCGCTCCGACGCTGATGCCTTGCGGGATCGAGGGGTGCACATGGCGGCGGGCGGCACGCGTCTGCTCCGAAGCGCGCGCAGTCGTGCCGTGCGCAGCCTCGCCGCGCTCACCCTCACCGCGAGCGTCGTCTCGACCGGCTTCGTCGCCCTCGCCCTGCCTGCCCACGCCGGTGCGATCCCGCCGACCATCAGCAGCCCCGCGGACGGGACCGTGTCCAGCGATGCCTCGCCCACGGTCGACTTCACCAGCGTCGACACGACCGCCACCTTCGAGTGCGCCGCGACGCTCGGCGCGGCCACGCCGGCCTGGACGGACTGCAGCACGGGCTGGCCGGCGCCGCTCGGCGCCGACGGCACGTACACCCTGTCCGTCCGCGAGAAGAGCCTGGACGACAGCGGCACACCGGCCACCGTCCAGTACACGCTGGACACCGTCGCCGACCTCAGCGTGAGCGTCGCGCCGACGTCCCCCGGCAACGACCCCAGCCCGACCTGGACCATCTCCGCCGAGCCCGGCTCCACCCGCAGCTGCACCCTCGACGCCGTCTCGGTCGACTGCACGGCGGCGACCTTCTCGCCCGGCAGCCCGCTGAGCGACGGCTCCCACGACTTCGCCGTGGACGAGACCGACGCGGCCGGCAACACGACGAGCCAGACCTCGACGTACCTCCTCGACACGTCCGCGCCCGCTGCACCGACCGCCGTCACCGGTGCGAGCGGCACGGCCAACGACACGACGCCGACCTGGACCTGGGACAACCCGGAGGGCGTCAGCGCGCTGTGCGCCCTGACCGGGCCCGGGCAGAGCGGCACGCCCGTCGCCTGCACCGGCACGACGTCGGAGACGCCGACCCTCACGCAGGAGGGCACCTACCAGCTGACGGTCAGCCTGCGCGACGCCGCGGGCAACACCTCGAGCGGTACGACCGGGCCGGACTACACCCTCGACACCACCCCGCCGGGCGCTCCGGTCTTCAGCGCCGGCCCGACCGGCAGCGACACGCAGCCAGACGTCTCGTGGACCTTCACCGAGCCGGGCGTCAGCTCGCGCTGCGCCGTCGTCGGAGCCCAGTCGCACACCGTCTTCGACGGCACGTGCTCCTCGCCGTTCGCCTACACGCTGCCCGGCGACGACACCTGGACCCTCGTCGTGACCGAGGACGACGGGGTCGGCAACACGTCATCGGCGACCAGCGACGCCTACACGCTGGACACCACCGGTCCGGCCGCGCCGGGTGTCGACGTCTACCAGGCACCTACCGGCCCGACCAACGACCAGACGCCGCACATCACCTGGACCGGCGAGCAGCCGTCGACCGCCGTGTGCCGCTGGGAGCGCACCGTCGGCTCGACCACGACCGACGGCACCTGGACGGACTGCTCGAGCAACTTCTACGACCCGACCCTGCCGGGCGACGGCAGCTACCTGTTCCAGGCTCAGGTCACGGACCCGCTCGGCAACGTCGGTGCGATCGGGACGACGACTGCGCCGTACGTCTACGACGGCACGGCCCCTGCGCCGCCGGCCCTCACGACGCCGGGGACGCCCAACAACGACCCGAACCCGACCGTGACCTTCAGCCCGGAGGTGCCTGGCGGCACGGCGGCGTGCACCTTCTACAGCGGCACCACCGCACCGGCTTCGCCGACGTGGACCGACTGCACCAACGGCACCTACGCGCCGAGCCTGCCGAGCGACGGCACATGGACGCTTGCGGTCACCCTCAGCGACGCAGCTGGCAACACCTCGGCACCCTCGACCTTCACCTACGTCCTCGACCGGACCGCCCCCGCGGCTGTCACGATCACCGGGCCCACCGGTCCGAGCAACGACCGGAAGCCGGTGTGGACGCTGGCCGGCGACCCGGCCACGTCGATCACCTGCCAGATCCTCGTCGGCAACCCGCCGAGCGGCGGGACCGTCGGCACCGTCAGCTCGTGCCCGACCAGCTTCCAGGGTGACCTCACGAACGAGCCCGACGGCGGCTACACCCTGAAGGTCACGGCGACGTCGGCCGCCCACAACCAGACGGTGACGACGGCGCCCTACGCGCTGGACACGACGGCCCCGTCGACCCCGGTCGTCTCCGTGCCCGCCGGCACGGGCAACGAGCCCAACCCCACCTGGACGTTCCCGGTGCAGGCCGGTACGACCGCGCAGTGCCGCCTCACACAGGGCCTGTCGAGCAGCGCCTGGTCGGCCTGCGACGACGGCACCTACCAGGTGACCGACATCCAGGACGGCACGTACACGGTCGACGTGCTGGTGACCGACCTGGCCGGTAACGCCGCGCCGATCGGCAGCAGCCCGCCGTACACCTCGGACCGGACCGCGCCGGACGCACCGACGGTCACGGGCCCGTCCGGACCGGGCAACAGCACCACGCCGACCTGGCGGTGGACCGGCGAGTCCGGTGCGACCGCGACCTGCCGTCTCGACCGCGACGGTGTCGTCGGCTCGGCCGTCCCCTGCAACAGCGGCAGCTTCTCCCCGGCGCTGTCCGGCGACGCGAGCTACGTCGTCGTCGTCACCCTGACGGACACCGCCGGCAACCAGGGCCCGCCGGCGACGACGCCCTCCTACGACCTCGACACCGTCGCACCCGCGACGCCGACGGTCGCCGGCCCCACCGGCCCGTCGAGCTCGACCACCATCACCTGGAGCTGGACGGCGGAGTCGGGGGCGACGTCGTCCTGCGTCCTCGTTCACGACGGTTTCCCGGGGACCTCTGCTCCCTGCACGGGCGGAACCCCGGTGCCGCTCGGCGGCGACGGACGCTACGAGCTCGACGTCACGGTGACCGACGCGGCGGGCAACGCGAGCGGCCTCGCCCGTTCGCCGCTCTACACCCTGGACACGTCGGCCCCGACCGCGCCGCAGCTGATCACCCCGCCGAGTCCGGCCACGGACCGCAGCCCGTCCTTCAGCTTCTCCGGTGAGGCGGGAGCGACCGCAGAGTGCCGCTGGCGCCAGGACACGACGGTCGTCGACGACTGGGCGGCCTGCACCTCGCCCTACGTCGCCGACCTCTCCCAGGCGCCTGACGCCGACTACAGCCTCGACGTGCGCCTCACCGACGCCGCCGGGAACGTCGGCAGCGTCGGCAGCTCGCTCGCCTACCGGCTCGACACGACCGCGCCCGACGCTCCGGTCGTCGCGATGCCCAGCGGGCCCTCCACGGACCGGTCACCCGTCGTCAGCTGGACCGCCGAGCCGAATACGTCCGGCACCTGCGTGCTGACCCACGACGGCGTGGCGGGCGCGCCCGCAGCCTGCGCCACCCCCTGGTCGGCGCCCCTCGGCGCGGACGGGTCCTGGTCGGTCAGCGTCACGGTCACCGACCAGGCCGGCAACACGAGCCAGCCCGGGACGGCCGGCCCCTACCTGCTCGACACGACACCGCCCGGTGCCCCTGTCCTGACCGGTCCGGCGAGCCCGGGCAACAACGCGACACCCGTGTGGTCGGCCACGCTGGGCCAGGGCGACACGGCAGAGTGCCAGACGACCTCGGGCACGACCGTCCTGCAGGCCTGGGCCGCGTGCACCTTCCCCTACACGACCGACCTGACCGGGCAGCCCGACGGCACCTACACCCTGTCGGTCCGCGCCGTCGACGAGGTGTCGCTGCGCAGCGCTCCCGTCTCGGCCGACTACGTCCTCGACGCCACCGCGCCGGCAGCACCGGTGGTCACCGGGCCGGCCAGCCCGGGCAACAGCACCGCCCTCACCTTCCGGTTCACGGCCGAGGCGGGCAGCACGACGAGCTGCACCCTCACGACCGGCACCACCGTCGTCTCGCCGGCCGCGCCCTGCACGAGCCCGGTGTCGGTCGACCTGCAGGGGCAGCCCGATGGCGTGTACGTCCTGTCGGTGACCGCGACCGACCGGGCGGGCAACACCGGCAGCACCGGCTCCGCGACCTACGTCCTCGACCGCGTGGCCCCGGACGCGCCGGTCCTCACGACCTCGCCGGCGACCCCCGCTCCCAATCGGTCGCCGAGCTGGGGCTTCACGGCCGAGGCCGGCTCCACGACCGCCTGCACGGTGACGGGTGCCGCCTCCGGCGCCGTGTCGTCCGGACCGTGCACGAGCCCCTTCACGACGACGCTGCCGGCCGACGACACCTACACGCTGTCCGTCACCGCGACCGACGCGGCGGGCAACACCAGCGCCCCGCTCGTGACCACCTACGTGCTCGACACGACGGCTCCGGCCGCCCCCGTGCTCACTGGGCCGACGTCTCCGAGCCAGAGCACCTCGGTGACCTGGGGGGTGCGCACGGCCGAAGGCACCGTGCAGTGCCAGCTCAGCTTCGGCGGCTCGGTCGTGG
>Ga0207705_10001193_pt1 | contig 21058 bp, 15 predicted proteins | sample KBSC13metaG_FD_184314 | JGI IMG/M metagenome (GOLD analysis project Ga0207705, IMG submission 184314) | Corn rhizosphere microbial communities from Kellogg Biological Station, Michigan, USA - KBS C1-3 metaG (SPAdes) (version 2) | ecosystem: Host-associated > Plants > Roots > Rhizosphere > Soil ... | reverse complement strand
GAGACGCCGCGACCCAAGTCGCGGATATCTGACGAGAATCCGCGGCCCACGTCGCGGCGTAGAGGTGTCGCCTATGCCTCCTTCGATGCTGCCAACCACGCATCGTGTTCTGCTCCTGGGTGCCGGAAAAATCGGGTCCGCGGTGGCCAACTTCCTGCACGATTGCGGCGACTACGACGTGCTCGTCGGCGACCACGACACCGCCGCCCTGGCCCGGCTGGAGCGCTCGGCGAACATTAAAACCGTCCTGCTCGACGTGGCCGACCCGCGGCAACTGGCGGCGGCGATGGCGGGCCGCGATTCGGTGCTGTCGGCCGTGTCGTTCGCGTCGAATCCCGTGATCGCCCAGGCGGCGCTCGACGCCGGCATCAGCTACTTTGATCTTACGGAGGATGTGCAGACGACGGCGAAAATTCGTGCCATCGCCACGCAGGCCAAGCCCGGCCAGATCTTCATGCCCCAGTGCGGCCTGGCCCCCGGGTTCATCTCCATCGCGGCCCAGCAGATCGCGCGGCAGTTCGACGTGCTGGACGAAGTCCGCATGCGCGTCGGCGCCTTGCCGATCTTTCCGACGAACGAGATGAAGTACAACCTGACCTGGAGCACCGACGGGCTGATCAACGAGTACGGCAACCCGTGCGAGTGCATTTTCAACGGCCAACTGACGCGAACGCTGCCGCTGGAAGGGTTGGAGCACTTCTCGCTCGACGGCATCGATTACGAAGCGTTCAACACCAGCGGCGGCGTGGGAACGCTGGCGGAGACCCTGGCGGGCAAAGTCCGCACGCTCAACTATAAAACCGTTCGCTACCGCGGCCACCGCGATCTGATGGCGTTCCTGATGAACGAATTGCGGCTGAACGAGCGGCGCGATCTGCTGCGCGACATCCTCGAAAACGCCGTCCCCGTGACGCCGCAGGACGTGGTGCTGATCTTCATCACCGTGACCGGCCAGCAGGCGGGACGCACGGTGCAGATCACCGACGCGCGCAAGATCTACCACGGCAACTTCCGCGGCCAATGCTGCTCGGCGATCCAGATCACCACGGCCGCCAGCCTCAGCGCGGTCGTCGATCTTCACGCGGCCGGGAAGCTGCCGACGCAGGGATTCGTGAAGCAGGAAGACGTGAGCCTGAGCGATTTCCTCGCCAACCGCTTCGGCTGCTGCTACGACGTCAAACAGCAGGCGTATTCGCCACTGGTGGTGAGCGATGCTTGAAGTCGCCCCCGAACTCGTGACGGCGCGCGGAGGCGAGATCGTCTCGCGTTCGCCGATCGACGGCGCGATCCTGGGACGTGTGGCCGCGGCCTCGACGGAGGACGCCGTGGCCGCCGTCTCGCGCGCGGGGGAGGCGTTCAAACAGTGGCGCCTCGTTCCGGCGCCGCGGCGCGGCGAACTCGTGCGGCGGTTCGCCGAGGTGTTGAGGGCGCGCAAAAGCGAGCTCGGCGAACTCGTCACGCTCGAAACCGGTAAGATCCGGGCCGAAGCGCTCGGCGAAGTGCAGGAGATGATCGACATCGCCGATTTCGCCGTCGGCCTGTCGCGGCAGCTCTACGGCCTGACGATCGCCAGCGAGCGGTCGGGGCACCGGATGATGGAGCAGTGGCACCCGCTGGGGCCGGTGGCTGTCATCAGCGCGTTCAACTTCCCCGTGGCCGTGTGGGCGTGGAACGCGATGCTGGCGTGGACCTGCGGCAATCCGACGATCTGGAAGCCGAGCGAGAAGACGCCGCTGTGCGCGCTGGCGTGCCAGAAATGCTTCGAAGAAGCCGCGGCCGACATGGCCGACGTGCCGGCGGCGCTGTCGCAGGTAATTGTGGGCGATGCGAACGTTGGCGAAGCGCTCGCCGCCTCGCCGGGCGTGCCGCTGGTGAGCGCGACCGGATCGACCCGCATGGGCAAGGCCGTCGCCGCGACGGTGGCCCAGCGGCTGGGCCGATCGCTGCTCGAACTCGGCGGGAACAACGCCCTCATCCTCACCCCTTCGGCCGACCTCGATCTGGCGCTGCGCGCGATCGTCTTCGCCGCCGTCGGCACTGCCGGACAGCGCTGCACGACGTTGCGGCGACTGATCGTGCACGAATCGATCGCGGATCGCGTCGGCACGCGACTGAAAGCGATTTACAGCCAATTCCGCATCGGCGACCCGCGCGAGGACTCCACGCTCATCGGCCCGCTGATCGACAATCACGCCTTCGCCGCGATGCAGCACGCCTTGGCCGAGGCACGGCACGACGGCGGCGACGTTTTCGGGGGCGAACGGGTGACGGACGGCGTGCCGGCCGGCGGTTTTTACGTGCAGCCGGCCATTGTCGCAGGAATCGATCCGCAGTCGCCGTTGGTGCGGCGCGAGACGTTCGCGCCGATCCTCTACATTCTTACCTACCGCGATTTCGAGGAAGCGATCGCGATCCAGAATGACGTGCCGCAGGGGCTGAGCAGCGCGGTCTTCACGGGCGACATGCGCGAGGCCGAGTTGTTCATGAGCCCGGCCGGCAGCGATTGCGGGATCGCGAACGTGAACATCGGCACGAGCGGCGCCGAGATCGGCGGCGCGTTCGGCGGCGACAAAGACACCGGCGGCGGCCGCGAGAGCGGCAGCGACGCGTGGAAGGCGTACATGCGCCGCGCGACCAACACCATCAATTACTCCCGGGCACTGCCGCTGGCACAGGGCATTCGGTTTGACGTCTGAACTGCTGGACAATGTCGACGCATCGCGCGCGGCCCGCGCGAACGTTCCCCCCTACCGCGGCGGACGCGCGGCGGCGGTCGCGAGCGACCCGCCACTAACTTCAGACGCCAGACGACGCGCGATCAGCTTCCGCAGCATCGCGGTCGGCACGATCGGCGCGGCAATGATCGCCGGACTCACGCCTTACAACGACCTGATCGTGGGCAACACGCCGCTAACGGGCAGCTTTTTCCCCCCGGCCATCACGATCACGGTGCTGGTGCTGGTGGCGCTGAACACCTTACTTCGCCGCTTCGCGCCATCGCGTGCGTTCAGTGGCGGTGAGTCGGCGGTTGTGATGGCGATGCTCCTCGTCGCCTGCGCGGTGCCGGGCAACGGGCTGATGCGGTACCTCGTGCCGCTGCCGGTGACGTTCACCTACATCGGGCAGAACGACGAGGGATTCAAAACCCTGTTCGACCATCTGGGCCTGCCGCAGTGGCTGTTCGCGGGGAGCGGGCGCGCCGTCAGCGAGTTCTACGGCCGAACGCCCGAAGGCGGCACGATCCCCTGGTCGGCCTGGCCGTTGCCGCTGCTCGGTTGGGGTTCGTTTGTGGCGTGTATGTATGCCGCCCTACTGTCGCTGGCGCCGATTCTTCGCGAACAATGGGCCGTGCGCGAGCGGCTGGCGTTTCCGCTGGCGGAAGTCGGCACGATGCTGGTCGAAGCCCCGTCGCCGGGGCGGATCGTCAACAAGCTCCTCGGCAACCGCGCCTTCTGGATCACGGCCGGGATCGTTTTCGTTATTCACAGCCTGACCGCGCTGCACGCGTACGAGCCGACGATCTTTCCCGATCCGCCGCTGCAGTTTGATCTGAGCCACATCCTCACCGAGCCGCCGTGGTCGGAATTGAGCGCCTTTGTCAAAAAATCGACGATCTACTTCACCTTCGTTGGCATCGCGTATTTCGTGCCGTCGCGCGTGGGTTTCAGCCTCTGGGCGGCGTTTCTCATCGAACAGTTCGCCGCCATGGGCGTGCGCAGCGCCGGCGGCGACGTGCCGAACGGGATCTGGAACGACCAGCACCTCGGCGCGTGCGTGGCGATGCTGGTGAGCATCCTGTGGGTCGGGCGGCATGTCTGGCTTAGCACGCTGAAGCAGGCGTTCGGAGCGAAGCCGCAGAACGGCGATTCTGCTTTAGGCGGCTGGGCGCGCACATTCCTGATCGCGGTCGTCGGCATGTTCGTCTGGCTGTTCGTCGTGGGCGTCGGGCCGCTGGCGGCGACGGTGATCGTGGCGACGGTGTTGGCGGTGCACGTGATCGTCGCCCGCGTGGTCACGGAGACGGGTCTGCCCTTCGTACGCATCATGCCGACGGTGCCGCAGATCGCATCGAATTTTCCGCCGTCGCTGGTCAGCGGTCGCGACATCTTTTTCGGCGGCACGTCGACCTTGTTCGGGGCGATGAGCACGCGCGAGAGCCTGCTGCCGCACACGCTGCATGGGCTGCAGATCGCGCGGGCGGATGAGGAAGGCTCGCCCAGTTCCCGCGGCCTCATCGGCGTGCTCGTCTGGGCGCTCGCCGTCGCGATTTGCGTGGCGGCCGTCTCGACGCTCTGGTGCCAGTACCGCTACGCCTTCCCGCTGAACAATCCGACGGCCGTGATGGAAAACCAGAACGGCGCGATCGACGTACCGACGAATTACGTCGCCGCCAACGTCGTCGAACACGCGGCCGGCAAATACACCGCCAAGACGTACAACAGCGGTGTGCAGATCGGCATCGGCGCCGGCGTGACGTTCGTCCTTCAAGCCTGCGTCCTCCGCTTCGCCGGCTGGCCGCTGATGCCGGTGGGCTACCTGATCAGCCACACGTGGTACGCGCAAATGGCCTGGTGGAGTATCTGCCTGGGGTGGCTGGCGAAGGTCATCATCCTCCGCTTCGGCGGGGCCAAGGCGTACGCGAACCTCAAGCCGATCTTCGTCGGCCTGGTCGTCGGCGAGGCAATTTCGGCCGGCGTCTGGCTGATCGTCGCGGTAGTGCTGGTGTGGCTGGGACATCCGTACCAGGTGGTCAACTTCCTGCCTTCGTAAGGTCACTCAGCCGCCGATAGATTCCGTAGCTGCGACGCCTGCGTCGCCTCTTCCGATACGTTTTTTTAAGCAACGGCGACGCAGGCGTCGCAGCTGCAATTCATCCTTTCCCCTGTAAATGCAGAAAGCCCGAACGGCCGAGGTCGTCCGGGCTTTCTGTCGGTGCCCCCTAGACACGATTCGTCGAGGGATCAGGCGTTGCGACGTCGACGCAGCACGCCGCCGGCGATCAGCCCGATCACGGCCAGGCTGGCCGGCTCGGGGACGGCGATGTTGCTCAGCGTGATGCTGCCATTGTTGTAATTCACCTGGGCGGTCCCCATCCCAACGAGGTTGACGATACCGCCGGTGACGTTGGCGAAATTGGCGCCGGCGAAGTTGGTACCGCTGGCCGAGACGATCGTGAGCACGTCGCCGGCGAGGGCGGCCTGGGTGACGCCGGGAGCGATCTTCACGAGCAGGTTGGCGTTGGACAACCCGGCAAGGGTAGCGCTGCCGCCGATGGCCAGCTGGTCGAAATCGGTGCCGGCGATGGCGTTGCCGCCGGTGACGTCGATGTTCAGGCCACTCAGTTCGCTGCCGTCCTGCGCGAAGGCGATCTTGCCGGCAACCGTGAGGATGCCGCTAGTCCCCGCCCCGCCTGGAGCGACCGCCGCACCGGCAAGGTTGCCGGCCGTGGTGCCGCCTTCGAACTGCACGGTTCCGCCACCGGAAAGATCGTTTTTAACCGTCCAACTCGTCAATCCGTTGGCGAACAAACCGGTGCCGCCCGCATCAACCGACAGCGAACCCGAGCCCAGGCCCCCTTCATTTTGCACCAACAGCGTGGCCCCGTTCTTGACCTTGACCGCTCCGCTGTAGGTGCTGGAAGCGTTTGTCACCGCCACTTGCCCCGTGCCGTCGACAGTAAGGTTCCCCGCCCCCGTCAACGATCCTGCCCGGAACTCCAACGCGAATCCGCTGGGCTTGGTCACATTGACAGTCGCGTTGCCCGAGAGGTTCAACGAAGACGTGCCGATGCGCACAGGTTGGCCCGACACGCTCGATCCGGTGATGTTGCTGGTGGTGTTTACCGTGAGCGTCTTGCCCCCACCGAGCGTAACAGCACCGATGGTGCGTGCCAGATAACTCACCTGAGCGGGGTTGGAATTGCTGACGGCCGTGCCGGCGGAACCGAGCTTATCGAGCGAGAAGGTCGCGTCGCCGGTGACGTTATAGCTGACACCGCTGATGACTGAAGGCGTGCTGCCGCTGTTCGTGCTGCCCGCAAGCTTGACGTTCCCACCCGCGACCTCCAGCACATGGCTTCCGCCACCGAGGGGGGTAGTCGTGACAACACCGCCGGACGATCCCTGCAGGCTGGCGCCCAGAACGAGTGTTCCGCCCGCGAGCTTGTAATTGCCCAGATAACTGTTGCCGTAGCCGTCGTAGACGTTGATGGTGCCGGGGCCGTCGAAGGTGACAAGGCTGTCCGCCGCCCCGCCGGCCAAGCCGCGGGTGACGTTGAAGATATCGCCGGAGCTGGCTGTCTTAATTGAGACGCTGGTCCCGGCGGCGCTATCAACCGTGATCGTATCGACGCCGCTCGATCCGCCCCCAAGGGTCGCGGTACCCGTACCGAGAAGCGTGCCTCCGTTTTTAAGGGTCGTGGTAAATCCGGTCGTGGTCGCGTTGCGGATTTCGTAAGTGCCACTGTCGCCGACGGTGACATTCGATCCTGCGACGCCCATGCCGTTCGACGAACGGCCGTTGGCCACCGTCCCGTCGAGGATCAACCAACCGCCGGTCTTGGTGCTGCCTGCGGTCGGCAGGACGAGGGTGCCACCACCGGTTTTTGTGGTCAGGCCGGTGCCGATGATGGTTCCCTGAGTACCCGTGCCGCTGAAGAAGTTGACGGTCGTGTTGGCACCGATATTGACTTGCTGAGCGCCGTTGAAGTTGACGCTGACGGGCTGAAGCGAGGTGGTCCCGCCGCCGCTGACATTCAGGCCTTCAATCACTCCCCCGCCGATGTCGACGCCGTTGATTTGCACGGTGCGAGCCGTGCTGCCGGTGGCGGGCAGCAACTGCCAGGCATAGCCGCCGCTGTTATCGACGACAATTCGTCCGACAACTTCGGCGTTAACGAAGAAGGGCGTCTGCGCCGGGGCCGCGGCCGTGGCGGCGAAATTCGCGGTGTCGGCGCCCGTCGGGGGGCCGCCGGCCGACCAATTCTCAGGTGTTCCCCAGTTCGAATTGCTGCTCGAACCGCCCGTCCAGTTGTAAGTCGAGGCCTGCCCGTTGCTGTTCAGCAGGAAAACGGCCGCCGCGGCGGCAGAAAGCACAAGGTGTGTGTGACGCGTGCGCATGCAACTCTCCCAACTCCGAATTGATCGGGCGGCCGTCACAATCGAACGTCGATCGCTGGCGGTGGCCGTTTTTGTTGGGCGCTTCGACGTGCTGCGGGCGTTACCGATAGAACAAGCCCGCAATGAAGTACCCGGCGTTGCAATATGTGCGTCTTGTCAAGAACCGTCAAGCAAAAAACTTCATCTTATCCGAAATTATTATCATCATTGATGAAAATATAGCATTGATGGAATCCGGACATAAACCCTTTCAAGCTAGGGGGACATAGGCCCACAGTCGGACGCCAGGGCGACAGCCGTAGCCATAGTTCTTCATCATAGATGATTAGTTCTTCAGAATAACTGAAATAATTTCTTTGACCTGCCGTCTGAATCGGGTTAATTTTCGATTCCAGAGTACTTCCGGTACTTCAACCCGTTGACGGCCTTCGCGCAGGGGAGCGCGAGTGCGGTCAGAACCATTTCGGGGCTTGGCTTTTCTCGGCCGTACGAAACGGGAAAAGCAGTTTGCGGTCGACGCAGGAACGGAAGTTGTCATGAAGACCAACAGCCGCCTTGGCGCGTTCACTCTGGTGGAACTGCTGGTGGTGATCGGGATCATTGCGACGCTGATCGCCATCCTCATCCCGACGCTCAGCCGCGCCCGCGATCAGGCGATGTCGACCAAGTGCAAGAGCAACCTGCGCCAGATCTACATGGCGCTGACGATGTATGCCAATGACAACAAGGGGTGGATCGTCGAACCGAATGCGAATTGGAGCCCCACCTACACCGGCTCGCCGAGATGGTTCCAGTTCATCTATAAGGACGGACCAACGACCGGCGCGAACCCATTTCAGGCGCCCACCAACTACATGAACGACGGCCAGGCACTCTATTGCCCGCGCGAACAACGGGTGCTGTCGAGCATCATTCAGGTGTCGTACGGTTTGAACGATAACATGTTTTTCACCAACGGCGTGCCTTGTCGCGCGGTGAGAAGTGATTCCTACGGCCGCCCTTATTACAACCTGCAGAAAACACGCAAGCCGACTGAGATGTTCCTCGCGGCCGATTCCAACGGGCCGACGAAGGCGTACCAGATTCGCGGCACGAGCAACTACGCATACGAGCCTGATTACCGTCATGACACCCGCACGGCGCTGGGTGGCTCTAGCGCCTCAGCTACCGCCAATATGCTGTACCACGACGGTCACGTGGAACCGGTGACGTACACCTATATCCGCACAATTCCCGGCTACGACTTCGGCCATCTCCCCTGGTACTTCGAAAACCCGTAGCGATCGATGTCACAGCGACGGCACACTCTTCCGAACAAGGCCGCCTTATGCTCTCCCGATCACTTCTCGCCGCGGCGCTGCTCATGATGGGCACCGCTTCGACATTCACTCCCGCGGCCGACGATAGCTTCGCCGCGTTCAGCAAGTACGCCGCCGACACGTTCGGCGTGAAGCACGAACCGCTGACCACCCAGATCCCCGGCGACAGGCTCGCCTTCCTCGCCGACGGCGGGTGGACGTACGTTAGCGAGGATTCGGCCACGGTCGCCGTCGAGACGAATCTGCCGGCGGCGGTGAAGGTGGAATACGGCGTCGGCGGGAAGTTCGATCAATCGGCCGAGTCGTGCAGCACGGCCGGGTACATCCACGTCGTGTCGCTGGTCGGGCTGAAGCCGGGGACGACCGTCAGCTACCGCGTGACGGCCGTCGACGAGAACGGCAACAAGGTTCAGCAGCCGGCCAAGACGCTGTCGCCGAAGAAGGTCGCGAACGCCGTCTACGTCACGGGGGCCACCCCGCTGCCGCTGGTGTGCAATCAATCGGGCAAGACCTACGTGCTGAAGGACGACCTCGTCGCCGCCGGTACGGGCATCAGCGTGACGGCCCCGGGCGTGACGATCGACCTGAACGGCCACACGCTCACGTACAACAACACCGCCGCCCCCAGCGACGCGGCCGGCAGCGAATTCGGGCAGCTGGCCACGCAGGGCACCCAAGGCGTCCGCTGCAGCTACGGCACGAGAGGAAGCACGAAGCTGTACAACGGCACTATCAAACAAGGGGCCGGCAACGGCGGGTATGGGCACGTGCCGGTGCTGTTCCGTGGCGACGAAATCGCCGGCGTGTTTATCGATTACAGCGGCTCGCAGGTCAGCGGCATCGTGAACGAGTGCAAGCAGACCCACCACAACGTGATCCTCGACCGCGGCACCGAGCTGACCAACCGCCACCAGGGCGTGCAGTGCGTTGGCGTGACCGGCGACGTGCACCACAACCTCATCCGCCGGGCTCGCCAACGCGGCATTGAAGCCACTAGCGGCGCGAAGATCGATCGCAACGAGATCTACGTCGATAGCTGTGCGACCAACTCGTTCGGCATCATGTTCTACAAGACCAAGGGCGGTGAGGCGGTCGGCAACCGCATCTTCGGCACCGGTTACCTGGCGATCGGCATCGGCACCGTCAGCGAAGGGGTGAGCGACATCCGCGTCGCAAAAAACTTCATCCAGATGCAGGCCCACGCGCCCGACACCCGCTGGGCAGAGTACGGCGACCAGAGCGGCGCCTACTGCGTCCGCCTGACCTGGGGCGGCGCCAACATCACCTACGAAAACAACGTGCTGGTGAGCAAGGGCCGCGACGGCGGGATGGTGCGAGGCGTGTGGTTCTGCCCGGGGCCGAAGATCAGCAACGTGGTGTATCGCAATAACATAATCAAGGTGATCAGCGAGACGCCCGACACGACGGCCAAATGGGGCGCGGTGGTGGTGTGCGGCGAAGATTCGCCCGACACCCAGCCGGGGCTGTTCGAGAACAACACGATTATCAGCAACTTCTGTAACGTGCGGCTGGGCGAAGAATACGGCACCGGCAAGAACGCCCGGTTCGTCGGCAATACCTTCGTCCGCGAGGGCGACGTGGCCAGCTATGCCACGGTGATCTGCGGCTTTGACACATTTAACAACAACGGCACGGTGTTCCTGAACAGCAAGTTCGAGGGCGGCGCCGATTTGAGCAAGAACCGCTGGGAAGGCACCGGCGACAACGGCTTCGCCGCCGGCAAGATCGATGGCGGGCGGGACGTCATCGAACAGACATTCAAGCCGCAAGCGGCGGCGAACCAGTGAACAGCCTCGGCGAATCAAAGGAGCGAGAACAGTGCGTAAGCATCACCTAGTCGGTGCCAGTATGGTGGCGATGGCCGCCGCGTCAGTCGGGCAGGGCGCGTCGTCGGATAGTGCGCCGATGATGCAGTACCTGGGTTACACGACGCTGCTCGGCTCGTCCCTGAACGCCCCGCTTGCCGACGGGTCGAACGTCCCCGTCGCCATCGCCGAAACCACCCCTACGGGGCAAAACGTCTACTACCCAGACACCACTGCCGGCCAGTTTGCCGCGAAGACGATGACGCCGTCGTCCACTTTCACGCAGGCGCTGGGTAGTTCGGCCCACGCGACGGGCGTCGGCACGCGGTTTTTCGGAAATACCACCGGCTATTCGTCGCGCTCGGTCGCGCCGAACATCCAGAACATCCAGATGTATTCCTACAGCGAGTTCAACGGCTCGTACCTGTTGAATTCGTCGAATTCCACGGATGACACGCTCCCCGTCCTCGGATCGCCGAACAACGCGCGTGTGGCCTCGCATGCTTACGTCACCAGCGATTCTTCGCCGCTGAACTACCTCGAGCGGCTGGATTATCTCGTGCAGAGAGACGATTTCATCCAGGTGGTGGGGAACAACGTCTACGGCGTGGCAGGCAACTCGCTGAATTCGATCGTCGTGGTCTCAGCCGACGGCACGAGCCAGAAGACCGCGACGTACGGGACCGGCACGCCTTATACGGCCGGCCGGTCGAGCCCGGTCATCACCGGGCCGCTCAACGGATCGCCGAGCGACGCCATCGGGCAGGTCTCGGGCGTTGTCGCCCTGCTCGTGTCGCGCGGCAAGACGACGAATTCCAACGTCACCTACACCACGGCCGCCACGTCGGCCGTCACGGCGCCGTACAGCGGTGGTGATTTCGCTTCCACCATTCACCCGAAGGACGGCTACCTCGTCCACAGCGGCGACACGTCGGAAGTCGTGAAGGCGGCGCTCATGGCCGGGGCGAACCGGTTGGCGGCGGCCAACGGGACGATCAACAACCCCGGCATCAGTTCCTACGTCGTCGATACCACCAATGGCCTCGATTCGCACTACGGGGCGGGCATGGTCAACGCGCTCAACAGCTACAAGATCGAGGACGCCGGCGAAACCGACAGTAAGGAAGACTCATCCTCAGCCGGCATCAAGGGTGGCATCGGGCAGTATGGCTTTGACTACGACCAGGCCTTCGGCGGCGCCCGCGATGCGAACAATAATCTCACCAACAGCACCGCCACCTACGGCTTCACTGCGGGCGGCAGCGGCAAGTTTTACGCCACGCTGGCGTGGAACGTGAAGATCACCGGCGGCACGACGAGCTTCGACGGTACGCCGACGTTGTATGACCTTGACCTGACGCTGAAGGATTTGACGACCGGCACCGTCACCGCCCTGTCGGCCTCCACCGTCGACAACACTGAGAACCTCTACACCGATCTGATCGCCGGCGACAAGTACGCGTTAATGGTGTCGACGAAGTCGTCGCCGTTCAACTGGGATTACGGCCTCGCCTGGCGGTCGGACGTCGCGCTCGCGCCGGCGGCCGTGCCGGAGCCGGCCATGCTTGGCGTCGCGGGGGTCGCGGCCGCCATGCTGCTGCGTCGGCGGCGGACGATGTAACTCGGTTGAAGTCAGCGCTGCGCCGCGACGGCGGTGTCGGATTGGCGAAGCAGGTCGAGCAGCGCGTTCGTGTCGTGCATACTCGCCAGCACCAGGGGCTGTGGACGATTCGGAACGTACAGGGCCGTGAACGGGATGCCGGCGCCGGGTGCGAGCGAATTGAGCAGGTCCCACCCGGCGTGATCCACGTCCAGGTGCATCGCCACCACCCGCCGGTCGCGCAGCGCGTTGATCACGCTCGGCTGACGGTACACCGTGTTGTCGAGCACGATGCAGTTGGCGCACCACTTCGCCGTGAACTTCACCAGCACGGGCCGGCCGTCCGCGAGGGATTGTTTCAGCTTCTCGGACGAATAATCCGTCCACGGCACGCCGTCCGTCGTCGCGGCCGACGCGTTGGCGCTCGGCAGGACGAACCAGAGCGTTCCCCCGACGATCAACAGCGCGACGATGCCGCCGATCGCCATCGGCCGGGTGCGGGCGGCGAAGAGTTCACGGGTGCGCATCAGCACGAACACCCCCGCCGCGACGGCGACGCCGAAGATCAGCATTGTTTGCAGCCCTTCCGAGCCGAATAGCGACCCGCCGAAGAACGCGGCCGTGCCGAAGATCGGGAAGGCGAGCATCTGGCGGAAGATCTCCGAGAACGGCCCCGTCCGCGGGAAACGACGGGCGAGTTCGGGGAATGCGCTCAGCACCAGGTACGGCAGCGCCATCCCCACCCCCACGGCCAGCACCAGGCCGACGCCGACGAGCGTCGAGGATTTTGTCATCGCCGCCGCCAGCACCAGCGGGAACAGCGGCGCCGTGCACGGCGTCGACAGTACCGCCGTCAGCCCGCCCCACATCACGTTGCCGGTGACGGTGTCGTGCCGGAAGCTCAGGCCGTAGATCGAGCTCGGCAGGCTGAGCGCGAACGCCCCCAGCATCGCCGCCCCGAGCAGCAACAGGATCACGACAACGCCGGCTACGAAAATCGGGTTCGAAAACTGCTGGCCCCACGAAAACTGCGTTCCGAACAACGGCCGCGAGAAAACGACTAGAAGCGCCAAGCCGCCGAAGATCGCGATCACGCCGAGCGAAAAGGCGATGCCGAAGCCGAGCGATCGGCCGCGGTTGTGCTGCGAGGCTTCGTAGAACCCGATCGCCTTCAGCGGCAGTACCGGCAGCACGCAGGGCATGATGTTGAACAGCAGCCCCGCCACGATCGCCGCTATGAACGCAGCGGCCGTCGAATCGATCACGCCGGAGAAGCCGAGCAGCGAATAAGTCAGGGGAGCGGCGGGTTGTGTCGACGGCGGCGGCTCGGCGGAAGCTTGTGATGTCGGTATCGGTTCAGTCGATGGTGCGGCCACGGGAAACACCGATTCATTCGCCGGCTTCACGGTGGCGGGATCGGTAATGATGGCCGTATCAAGAGCGAACTCGACCGACGCCGCCGGATAGCACGTCTTGTCGTCGCAGATTTGCAGCCGCACCGTCCCCGCCAGCTTCACCGGCCCCGCCGGCGCGTCGGCCGCGACGTTGAGCGGTATGACGATGATCGTTTTCCCGTCGTAAACGCTCAGCATCCCTAAGGCGGGAAAGAGCTGCTTTTTCCCCGGCGGGTAGACGGGCTTCCCGAACGTCACACCGCGCGGGGCCTCGCTCAGCTTCACCTCGCAGGGGATGAAGTTCTCGTTCAACGGCGTGTGGCTTTGCGCGTGCGTGCCGGGTGGGATATCGATAATGACCGCCAGCCGCGCCGGCTTGCCCGGTGCAAGTGCCGTCGCGTCGAGGGCGGCCGATACCTTCGCCTTGGGGCCCAGCGCCAGGGCGAACCCGGCGACGCACCAGGTCGATAGAAGTGTCAGCAGAAGGCGGCGAAGACGCATTACCCCATGATACTCGCCCGGCAGTCGGTCGGATGTACCCGGGAACGGGTTGTGTCAGCAGGAAGACGCCTCGCCGTTCGACAGCCGCAGCGTCTGCACGCTCAGGACGCGGATCTCGTTGCACGCCTTCTCGCCGCCGCCCTCGTGGCCGGTGTAGGCGACGTTGTGCGCGAAATAGCTCATGTTGATCGAATAATCGTCTTCGCCAATCAGCAGTACGTAATCGCCGGCCGCGGGGGCGGAGAATTCGATCGTCGACGACGGGTGGATCATCTGCTCGCCGCCGGTCTGTGGGAGGATCAGGTAGCCGCTGGCGATAATGTTGCCTTCGCCGTCGGCGATGCGTGCGCACTTCACGGCACAGGTGATGCCGGTGTTGATCGTGCCGTTGTGGTTGGAATAGCCGACGCGGAGCAGGTGCCGGCCGTCGCCGACCAGGCGGAACGGGAAGCTGGCCGTCAGATCGTGCGTGGCGATGCCGCCGTTGCTCACGAGGGTCTCGCTGTATCGGCCGGCGTCGTAGACCCGCGTCTCGGACGGGTAGGAGCGATTCCCTGTTTCGGGAAACACCGCCTCGATCGCGTATTGCCGCACGCAATCGGCGTAATCGGGCGATTCGGGATCGGTCCATTCGGTGGCAGTTAGGTTGCGGGCCACACGTTTACCGTCGCGATAGATGTTGAACACCACGTTAGGGTCGCCGATCGCCTCGTAGTGCAGCTTTAGCCGGCCGTTCTCAGCGGTGATGCCGTGCTGGCCAACGGGCCGCCACGCGGGCGTCGACGGGCCGAAGACGGCGCGGGGGTTGTCCAGATCGGTGAACAGCTTTAACTGCTCCGGCCGCGGCTGATCGAGGGCAACCATGCGAATATGCCATTCATTCTTCTCGGCCAACTGGTGATGCGGCACGAATCCGCCGCCGATCTCCCGGCCGTTGAGTAACACCGTGCCGACTGTCAGCCGAGACCAATCGGGCTTGGCCGGCATCTCCATCGTCACGTCGATCCGTTTGCCGCGGTAATCGATGTTCTGCAGCCGAAGCAGCGGCGCCCCTTTCAGCACGGTTTCCCACGTCCCGCGCGGCACGCACGGCGCGAAGCGGACGGCCTCGTCGCTGGTTTCCATGCCGAAGAGCACGTCGATGACTGCCGCGGTGAAGCCGGCGACCGACCAGAGCTGCCGCCGCGAATTGATGACCGGGCCGCTGATGCCGTGCGCCTCGCCGTGGGCGTGGCCGCTGTACCAGTCGAGGTTTTCCATGTTCGACAGGTTGATCGCCGTCGCGTTAATCAGCGACGCGATCCCGTGCGCCACCGCCAGTTCGTGCCCGGCGAAGCGGGCGGCCTTGATCCAGTAGGCGGTGACGAACGGCCAGATGGCATGATTGTGGTAGATCGGCACGAGCGATTCCTGCGGCCAGACTACGCTCGGCCCGTGCGGGCCGGTGGGGTAGTGGCTGAGAATACGGTGGGCTTTTTCCGTGTCGGCCACACCCGCCAGGATCGCCAGGCATTGGCCGAGCAGGTCGTAGCGGCCCACGCGCAGCGGCGCGCTCAATTCGTAAAGCATGTAGCCGCTGTAGAGCCCGGCCTCTTCGTCGAAGAGCTTGTCGTTGATGGCCGCCTTCAGCGCCTCGGCCCAGGCCAGGTAGCGGTCGGCCGTCGCGTGGTCGCCGAAGCGCTTCAGCCAGCGCGACGCGACGCGCAGGATCGCGTAGTGCAGCACGTTCGTCGATGTCGACAAACTCGTCGCGATCAGCAGCACGTTGTCGCGCGTGCGCAGCGGGTAGGTCTGCTCGCGCCAGTCGAGGAAGGATTGCTCGCCGCGGTACAGGCCGGTGCGCTCGTCGAAAATCAGCTTCCGGTCCTGCTCGATCGTCGCCGTCATGATCGGCAGCACGCGGCGGATCCACTGCTCCTGCTCCGGCTCGTTCAGGTGCATTGCCACCCGGCGGGCGCCCAGCACCCATACCACGCGATCGGTCGATACCGGGTAGCTGCCGCCCGAGCCCGTATCCTCCAGAATCTGCTCGCCCGCATCGCGGCCGAGTGATGGCTTGAGGCCGCTGGTCTTGTACAGCAGCGACGTCATGCACCGCTTCACATCCAACCCCCCCAGCCCCAGATCGACGGCGTAGGCGAGGTCGCGCGTCCAGACGTACTGCCACAGCTCGCCGGTCTCGAAGGCTTCGATGGGCGTGGTCTGGCCGTGCTTGAAAGCGTGGGCATGGATGCCGCTGACGCTGTTTTCGGCCACCTCCTGCAGCGACAACGCGAACAGCCCGTCGAGCAGCGCCGACCCGCTGTCGAGCAGCGGCCAATGCGATTGTTCGGCAATCTTCCGCGATAGCCCGCCGGCGGTGAAATCGAATGTGCGTGTGCCGCCCTGCTCATGGACGGCGACATTGACGGTCGTGGACCCGAGGGCGATTTCGTCCGTCCGCACCGGGCGGAGCGGGATGTGGGATTCGGACAAGATCGCCGGTTTCGCGTTCATGGATCAGCCCTTCTGCTGCAGGAACAGAATAGGCTTCCAAGGGACGTTCGGCCCACCGAGGGGCGGGATTTTCCGGCGGCTTAGGCCTTACTGGGCCGCCTGCTCGCGGTGATTTTCCTTGGCCGCGGTGAGGCGGGCGTCGAATTCGCTGAAATCCATCGTCACGAACGGTTCGACCAGCGCCGGATCAAACTGCACACCGGCCGACCGGCGGATTTCTGCCAGCACGTGGTCGCGCTCCAGCGCTTTACGATAGGCGCGGTTGGAGCTCATCGCGTCAAACGTGTCGGCCAGGGCCATGATGCGGGCGATCAGTGGGATCTGCTCGCCGCTAAGCTTGTGCGGATAGCCGCGGCCGTCCCAGCGTTCGTGATGGTGCAGCACGCCCGGCAGGTGGAACTTCAGCGACGGCAGATCGCGCAGGATGTGGTAGCCGATTTCCGGGTGCTGCTTGATGAGAGCGAATTCTTCGTCGTCCAACTTGCCCGGCTTGCGGAGGACCGCTTCGGGCACGCCGATCTTGCCGATGTCGTGCAGCATGCCCGCCACGCGCACGCCTTCCACCTCGGCGGGCTTGAAACCGACCTTGGCCGCCAGTTGCGATGCCAGCAGCGCCACCCGCTCGGAGTGACCGAACGTGTACGGGTCTTTCGCGTCGACCGCCGCCGACAGCGCGTTCAAGGTACCGATAAATTGCTGCCGCTGCTCGGCGAAGCGGTACGCGTTCTGGTGAAACAGCGAGAAAAATCCGGCCGCCGCTTCGACGAGCTGGATTTCGCTGCTGCTGACATCCGGATCCTCCCCCCGCCGATTGCCGGCGAGCAGGATGCCGATAATCGCCTCGCCGTGCCGCACGCGCTCCACAAGCACCTCGGCCCGCGAGCGGCGCGCCAGGCTGCACTGCGCCATCGTGCGAACCTTCGGCGAAGCGATCATGTCGATCGCGGCGGCTTCGCTGCGGAACGTCTCGTCCTCGCACGGAAGGTCACCCGCGCTCACGATCGTATTCCGTAACGGCATGAGCACCGACTCGGCGTCGGCGAAGAGCATCGCGGTCCAGCCGTAGTTGAGCGTGAGCCGCAGCTCATCGCACATTGTCTTCACTACCGCATTCGGATCGCCGCTGTGGGCGAGCAGCTTCGACATGCGGTAGATGAGGTTTACTTCCTCGTACGATTGCGTGAGCTGCTGGTTGAATCCTTCGATCGAGCGGGCATCCTGATTGCCCTGCTGCAGATCGCGGTGGTAGTTCTTGAGGACCGCAACCAGTTGCTGGCGCGGCAGGCCGGCGGCGACTGAAGTAAGATCGACGATTGTCACGCCCGTCGCATCTGGCAGCGCGAGCAGACCCCGCTCGGCATTCCACGACAGTTCGCCATCGGCAATGCATCGGCGTGCAGCCGCGCCGATGAATTGGCCCGGTTGGGCGTCACCCGCCGACGAGGGAGCCTTGGTAACGTTGAGCTTTGCGTCGAAGCACCAGCATGGCGCGCTCAACTCTTCGGCCCGGCGAAGGAATTCGAGCTGGACCGGGCTGGGAGGGATGAACGGTTCGACCAGGATCATGCGGCCACCCGATGTAGATCAGTTGGTTCTTCGAGACTGGCGATCTTTTCGACCAGCTGGCGGGCGCTGAACGGCTTAGGCAGCACGCCGCGGATGTTCGTTTGCGACAGTTCCTGCTCGGTGAGCCGGTGGCCGCGGGCGGTAAGCATCAGCACGGGAATGTGGGCCGTGCGCGGGCCCTGCTTCATCTTGATGCAGGCCTGCAGTCCGTCGAGCACCGGCATCTGGTAGTCGGACACGATCAAATCCGGCTGCACTTCGGCCGCCAGCTTCGCGCATTCGGCACCGTTGGCGGCGACGTGCACTTCGATATCCGCCTTCTTCAAGGCGTAGGCCAGGATGTGAACCAGGTGCGGCTCATCATCGGCGACGACAACGGTTTTGACAGTCATTTCTGCTCCGAACGAAGGTGCGGGAAATGCCCGACTCCCCTTTGTCATCGGCAAATCAGGTAAGCGGGTTAATTTGGGCCACCCCTAAAAAGGGACGGGTGCCGCTTTTTTTCTTCGCCGCCGCATAAACGACACTGGCGGCGATGGCCGTGATAGCACGGGCATCGCCGCCGGATTGAGTCGCACCAGTTCCTGACGCAGGCCAGCCGAGCGAGCACGGCGGACCGGGAGGGCCCGCCGCACCCGCGATTGGCTTAGTACTGGTTGTACTGGGTGCCCTTGGCATCGGCGTCGGCCGCCGGGTTGTTACACCAAATGTTCGTACCGTCCCAGAACCAGCCGGCAGTACCGGTGCCAACTGAACCAGTGTTGGTCACCGCGTTGCTTCCCTTGTTCGTGCCCACCGGCATGGGGGGGATAGCCTTAAGGTAAGGTCCGTAAATGTGCGTGCTATCTTTGGCGGTCACTGCTGCACCGGTGCCATCGGAGTAGCCCGTCATCTGAGTGACGAAGGTCGTCGCCGTGGCGCTCGGAGCCGCCCCACCATGCTCGGCGGTGAACAGTTCGATCGCGCTGCGCATCTGGGCCAGGTCCTGCATCAGCGCCGAATCATTGGCACCGGCCGCACCTCGGCTCATTTTGGGAATCGCGATCGCCGCGATAATGGCGATGATCACGACCACAATCACCAATTCGATCAGGCTGAAGCCCCGACGTGTGTTATTGCTCTTCCGCATGGTTAAACCAGTTAAACTCCCTGAACCCGGCATCCGTGATGCCTGACATAGTTGATATCGACCGCAAAGAGGCGACACTTCATTCGTTTAACAATCATTTTCTCGAAGAATTTCGAGTTTCGCCGCCCGATAACTCGGCGCCGGGCAGCGGCAGGCTCACCTTAAGACCGTCACTGGCAAAGTTTGCGCGCGACGCGGTGACCGAAACGAGCGTGAAGCCGTCCAGCGACTGCCCGACCGAAATCAGGCGGCTATCGATCATGACGTCGCCAGCCGATCCGCAGCGGAGAATGGCCTTGAGCGTGTGAGCCCGCTGGAACGTGGCCGCCCGCACCGCCGGCGCATCGACCGCGGCGGGTGGTTTGACGGCGATCCAGGATGGCGAGGGCGCGAATACGTCCCGCGACGATACTGCTGCCCCGTTCTTGATGTTTCGCAGCCCGCTGGCGACGTGTCCATCGAAGGCCGCCAGGGCTTTATCAGACTTGATGGCGGCCGCGGGGCTCGCCGGCGCTTCGGCCGTGCCCGTCGCCGCGGCGATAAGCGGACCGACTTCCGCCATGGTGTTGGCGACCGTCGATGACGTGCCGCTCAATTCGTTGACGCCCAGCGCGACGACGGCAGCGCCCAGGAGCGAAAACCAGATCTTTTGTGACTTGGTGATCTTCATTCGCTGCTCCTACTGCACCGGCGTCGCCGCCACCGCCGTCGGCACGGCCGCATCGGCAGGCTGGGCGAGCCAACTGAGGTCGAGTTCGAAATCGCACGGCGCCTCGGGATTTTCCGGCGAGCCACGCAGGGTGTAGGCCCGAACGCCGACGTCGCCGGTCTGTTCGATAACACCGTGAAGAAACGCCACGCACTGCGTATAACGTCCGCGACCGGTCAGGCGGATCGGCGTCACGGTGTAGCGCCCGCTCCTCTGCGCCGGGGCCGGCTGAAGGTTCTGAACGCTCAGCCCCATTCGCCCGCACATCTCGATCAGCTCCGCCACGCAGGGGTTGATCTCGCTCGGCGAACGCAGTTGCAGCTTCGAGCCGGCGAGGCGATTCTGAAGATCCTTCACCCGCCCATCGAGCGACCGCAGCTCGGCCAGGGCGATGTTTTCTTTCTGCCTTTTGGCGACCTTGGATTTCAGCAGCACGGATTGCTGCTGCTGCTGCTGGCGCACGGGTTCGATCAGGCCGAAGACAAAGGCCGCCGTGAGAAGCCCGATCACCGCCAGCCCGGCAGCATCAATAGACGAGATTTTGCGCAGCGCGTTCATCTTAGTGCCCTTCCGCCCTGCCGGGCAGCGTGCAGGCGACTTCGAAGCTCACACTATCGTGTGCACGCAGCGCGCCCGGCGAGGTTCGCACCAGTTGCACCCGCTGGAAGTAGTGCAGTTGCTCGAGACGCAGAACAAAATCGGTCACAGCGCGATAGGAGCGTCCCATTCCGCCGAGTTGAAGCGCGTTCGGCTTGGTCGCGTTGCCCGCGTCGGCCGATTCTGACGCCGTGCCGGCGAAGCGAAGAGATGACAAAACCACCTCGTCGCCCAGGGCGGCCGAGACGGGGTTCAGCAACAGGCTCCAGTCCGGGCGGTCCTCGACTTCGGCCACGGTCTGTACGTCCGCCTGCAGCCGCGAGACTTTCTGGCGCAGCGCCACCAGCGTCGGATTTAAATTCCGCGACCGCTCGCTCCCGTCTTGCCCGTCGTCGGCCGAGTTGCCGGACAAGCTACTGACCGCGTACGCAATACCGGCCACGATCAGCAGCGCCAGGTAGCTGGCGTTGATCAGCGCCCAGCGCCGGATCGCACGGCCACGCCGTTGCTGGGCCTGGCGGCGCGGGGGAATAAGATTGCGGCTATTCATCGCAACTGCCTCCCGGCCACGGTCAGGCCGAGCGCCGTCATCATCCCGGCGGTCAGGCCGCTCGATTTCGCCTGATCCAGGTCATTTGCGGATATCGCGGGCAGACGCAGTTCCTGTTCGAACCGTTGCGCCATTCCGGGAACCGCCGCCCCGCCGCCGATCAGCAAGGTCTGCTTGATGGCCGTATCGGGGTACTGGTGAACGGTGTAGCCGATCGCTTGGTCGATTTCCTTCAGCACTTCGTCCACGGCGG
>Ga0207705_10001191_pt1 | contig 21074 bp, 23 predicted proteins | sample KBSC13metaG_FD_184314 | JGI IMG/M metagenome (GOLD analysis project Ga0207705, IMG submission 184314) | Corn rhizosphere microbial communities from Kellogg Biological Station, Michigan, USA - KBS C1-3 metaG (SPAdes) (version 2) | ecosystem: Host-associated > Plants > Roots > Rhizosphere > Soil ... | reverse complement strand
CCAAGGCTAATTTCTTACCCGCGGGTTAACCGGGCCGGGGGAGCCGTCTTGGCTAGCTCCATCGAAGGGGCAATCCGGCGCCACCGCGCGCAGCCGACGCCCGCGGGTTGCCGCTCTTCGGTTTCGATAAAATAATGGAATCGCGGGGGTTTTTGGAAGGCTGCCGTCGCGTTGGCGCGGGCGTGGCACGCTCCGCTGCGAGGCAGCGCGAGGCGCGGCCGTACCATGCCGCAAGCGGTGGAAAATTGCGGGGACGGGTGGGCCGGGCTTGCCTCGGCGGCAGGATTTGCCGCCGAAAGGTCGCCTGCCCAGCCTTCAAACCGTCCGAGATCAGACGCCGCTGACGATCGGCGTCGCCGACGGCGCCGCAGGCTTGCCCCGGCCCTCGAGCAGGTCGATCAGCTTGCGGTTGTGGCCGTAGATGTCGCCATAGGAGTGCAGCACGCCGGAGGCATCGACGCGCACCGTGAAGTAGGCGATGTGCACCGGCACGTGCGATTTGAGGTTCACCCAGCGCTCCTTCGGCCCGAACATCGATTCCAGCACGCTGGCATTGAGATTGGGTTCGGTCTCGAGCAGGGCATCGGCGAAACCCATCGGATTCTGCACCCGCACGCAGCCATGGCTATAGGCGCGCACCGCCGTACCGAACAGCGACTTGGACGGGGTATCGTGCAGGTAGACGTCGTGATCGTTGGGGAACAGGAACTTGACCTCGCCCAGGGCATTGCCGCCGCCCGGCCGCTGCCGGATGGAATAGCGCCAATTGCTCTGCGTCACGCTCGACCAGTCGATGGCCGAGGCGTCGATGACGCGGGCGCCGGAGACGATCTCCATGTTCTGGCTGTCGAGGTAGCCGGGATTGGCCACCATGTGCGGGGCAATCTCCTTGGCGACAATGGAGGTCGGGACATTCCAGTAGGGATTGACGACGATGTTCTTGATCGAATTGGAGAATATCGGGGTCGGCGTCGCCGGCTTGCCGACCACCACGCGGGTGCTGAACTGGGTTGTGCCGTTGTCGACGACCGAAACGCGGAATTCGGGGATGTTCACCAGCACATGCAGCTTGCCGAGATCGTGCGGCAACCAGCGCCAGCGTTCCATGTTGGCGACGATGTCCTCGCGCGAGACGGTGCCGCCGCCATTGAGCGCGGCAATGGTTGCCGGGCCGACGATGCCGTCGGCGGTGATGCCGATGCCGCTCTGGAAATCGGTCACCGCGGCCACGAGGTCCGGATCGTAGACGAGGGCGTCGGCGCCCTCGGGGGCGGGAACCTTCAGCCGCTGGCGCAGCAGGTCCAGGCGGGCGTCCTTCATGCCGGGCTTCAGCGTCTTGCCCGCCGGGATGACGACGGGATCGGGCGCGTCGTCATTGCCGTTGAGCTTGGCGAGGGCCGCCTTGAGCGCGGCGAACTCGGGATCAAGCGGATCGAGGTCGGCCAGTACCTTGTCGGGGGCGTCGCTGGTGGCGAGCTTCACCAGCAGGCCGGCGGTGTCGAGCCGTTTGGTCTCGGGATCGATGTTGGCCGAGACCGCTTCGGGGGCGATGCGGCCCATATAGGCATCGTGGGCATAGTGCACGGTCGCCGCGGAAAAGGCGGTTTCGAGATCGGCAAGACGCTCGGGGTCGGTGCCGGCGGTCGACAGCTCGATGGCCGGCGTCAGGTAGTCGCTGGGGCGAAAGCCCTCGCTGGCGGCATCCTTGAACACGTCGATGATCTTGAGGGCGGCGGGCGAAAAGCCCTCTGTGCCGTCGGCGGCGGTCGTCAGCCAGAGCGGTTCGAAATGGCGCGCGCCGTAGAAATAATAGAGCTTTTGCGCGTTGCTGTAGGCGCGGGTCGCGGGGGTGGCGCCGTAATAGGCGGCGCTGAGCTTGTCCTTGATGAGTCGGGCAAGCGGCGTTTCCGGCGGGGCGATGACGACGCGCATGCCTTCGACGCCGTTGACGGTCACCGCCTCCTGCGCCGTGGCCGCACCGGAGCCGGCCGCCAGCAGGGCGCCGACGGCAAGGCAGAGCATCAATCTACGCATTCTGGCTCCATGCGCTTTCGGGCCAGAGCAATATCCCTTCCGATGGAATCGGGATGGATGCTCCAGTTGTTATTCTGTCGCGTGATCGAACCGAAAAAGTCTAACAACTTTTCCTGATCACGCTCCAAGTCATGCGAAAGACGACGGAGGGAGGAGCCTGCCGGCGGCTCTTCGCGCATGAAACGGGCTTAACTCACAAAGGTTAATGCTGACAACGCCTCGCAAATTTGTGAAACGCGCCTGTGGCGGGATTGCAACGTCACCCTCACGCCGCCTGCCGCGGTTCGGCCACCAGCCGGTCGTCGAGGCCGTAGTCGCGCAGCTTGCGGTAAAGCGTCGAGCGCCCGATGCCGAGCGCCCGCGCGATGGCGGACATCCGTCCGTGATGGGTCTCGAGCGCGAACACGATCAGTTCGCGCTCGAGGGCGGCGAGAGAGGTCAGCTCGCCGCTGGAGGTGAGGAAGCGATCCTGCGACCCTTCCTGCTGCTTGAGGGGAGCAATAGCGCGATCGACATGAACGGGCGCTGAAGGCGGCGGCAGGTTTTGCAGGGCGGCGATGGTGGCGGCGCGGCTTTCCAGCGCGGCGAGCAGGTGCGGGAAGTCGTCGGGCTCGAGGGTGGTAGAGCGGGCAAGCGCGACGGCGCGATAGAGGCAGTTCTCCAGTTCGCGGATATTTTCGGGCCAGTCATGGCGGGCGAGCAGGGTCATGGCGGCGGGGCTGATCGCCGCGACGCGTCCGCCGGTCTCGGCGGCGATGCTGGCGAGCAGGCAGGCGGCGAGCGGGCCCATATCCTCCGGCCGGTCGCGCAGCGGCGGCAAATAGAGCGGCAGCACGTTGAGGCGGTTATAGAGGCGGGCGTCGAATTCGCCGCTGCGCGCCAGGTTGAGCAGCCGGCGGCGCGACGTGGCGACCAGCCGGACGTTGACCCGGTCGCCGCGGGGGGAGGCGGGGGAGCGCGAATCGGTGCGCTCGATCAGCTCCAGCAGGGCCAGCTGGGCCGGCTGCGGCAGTTCGCCGATCTCGTCGAGCAACAGCGTGCCGCCCTGGGCCTCAGCAATTTTTCCCGCCTGGCCGGGGGCGCCGAAGAGCGCCGCCTGGAGGCGGGCATCCGGCGTCGCGGCGCAGTCGAGGACCACGAACGGCCGGCCGGCACGGTCGCCCATGGCGTGCACGGCGCGGGCCAGGTGCTTGCGGCCGCTGCCGCATTCGCCTTCGATCAGCAGCGGCAACGGGCTGCGGGCGGCCTTGCGGCAGACTGCCAAGGGCCGATCCATGGCGGGGCTGTGGGCGATGATCTCGACGCGCTCCCGGGCGGCGTGCGGCGCGCGGTCGCGGCGAAGCGGCCAGGCGGCGCGATGCCGCGCATGGGCGAGCGCCGCGAGGAGGCGCGCCGCAGTCAGCGGCTTGTCGACATAGTCGACGGCGCCGGCGTGGAGCACGGTGGCGACGGTTTCGGGCGACGGATTGGCGATGGCCACGATGGCCGGTGTCGGCAGGCGCTCCCGGGCCATCGTTTCGAGTACGGCCATGCCGTCGCAATCGGGCATGACGAGATCGAGCACCATGGCGGCGATGAGCGAATCGGTTCGCAGCGCGTCGAGTGCCGCCTCCCCGCTCCCGGCGGTCACCACGCCATGGCCGATGCCGGCAATGAGGACGGCGGCCTGCCGCAACGCTTCGGGGTCGTCATCGACAATCAACACACGACTCATCGGGACGGATCACTCATCGGAGCCAGCACACTCGTCGGGCCCGACTCGGATCGCGCGGCCAACCGCCCGAGGATGGGAATTTGTGGTTAAGGCGAGCTTAAGCTGGTGGTTTGTCAGGCATTCGGGGTATCGGCGCGAGTGCTTGAGCTTGCGAGGGCCCATGGGTATGGTCCGGCCGCCCTCATGCCAAGGAGTTGCGAGCCATGACCGGTCTTCTTCGCGCGCCCGTCGCGCCGACCCAGAAGAGCCACAACGAATTCGGCACGCTGCCCGAATGGGACCTCGGCGACCTCTATCCGGGTCGCGATTCGGCCGAGCTCAAGGCGGATCTCGACCGGGCGAAGCGCGAGGCAAAGGCCTTCGAGGCCGACTACAAGGGCAAGCTCGAAGGGCTGGCGCGGCAGGGCGGACTGGTCGAGGCGGTGCGCCGCGTCGAGGCGCTGGGCGACCTGACGGGGCGGCTCGCCTCGTTCGCCTATCTGCAATACGCCCAGCAGACCACCGATCCGGAGCGGGCGAAGTTTCTTGGTGATCTCAGCCAGCAACTCACCGACCTGTCGAGCGGGCTGATCTTCTTCGAACTCGAGCTCAATCGCATCGAGGAAGATGTAATGGCGGCGGCGCTTGCCGCCGATCCGGCGCTGGCGCACTACCGGCCATGGCTCGCCGAAGTGCGCAAGGCCAAGCCCTACCAGCTCGAAGATCGCGTGGAGGAGCTGTTCCACGAGAAGTCGACCACCGGGGCCACGGCGTGGAACCGGCTGTTCGACGAGACCATGGCGGCGCTGAAGTTCGAGGTGGCGGGCGAAACGCTCGGCATCGAATCGACGCTGCATTTGCTGTCTGACCGCGACGAGAAAAAGCGCGAGGCGGCCTTCCACGGGCTGTCCGGCACGCTGCACGACAACGCGCGACTGTTCACGCACATCACCAACGTGCTGGCCAAGGACAAGGAAATCTCCGACCGCTGGCACGGCTTCAAGGATATTGCCGACAGCCGGCACCTGGCCAATTCCGTCGAGCGCGAGGTGGTCGACGCGCTCGAGGCGGCGGTGCGCAAGGCCTATCCGCGACTCAGCCATCGCTATTACGCGATGAAGGCCAGGTGGTTCGGCAAAGACCAGCTCAACGCCTGGGACCGCAATGCGCCGCTGCCGACCAGCGACGACCGCAGTTTCGACTGGGAGACTGCCAGGACGACGGTGCTCGATGCCTATGGCCGGTTCTCGCCACAGCTCGCGGAAGTGGCCCAGCCCTTCTTCGATTCCGGCTGGATCGATGCGCCAGTCCGCGAGGGCAAGTCGCCCGGGGCCTTCGCTCATCCGACGGTGCCGAGCGCGCACCCTTATCTGATGCTGAATTATCTCGGCAAAGCGCGCGACGTAATGACGCTGGCGCACGAGCTTGGGCACGGGGTGCACCAGCGGCTGGCGGCGCCGCAGGGCGCGCTGATGGCCGACACGCCGCTAACGCTGGCGGAAACGGCGAGCGTTTTCGGCGAGATGCTGACCTTCCGGGCGCTGCTCGATGCGGCGGAGAGCCCGGCGCAGCGATTTGCCCTGCTGGCCTCGAAAGTCGAGGACATGCTGAATACCGTGGTGCGCCAGATTGCCTTCTACAGCTTCGAACGGAAGGTCCATACGGCGCGGGCGCAGGGCGAACTGCGGACCGAACAATTGGGCGAGATCTGGCTGGAGGTGAGCCGGGAAAGCCTCGGGCCGGCGATCAGGCTCAACGAGGGTTACGACATCTTCTGGGCCTACATCCCGCACTTCATCCATAGCCCGTTCTACGTCTATGCCTATGCCTTCGGGGATTGTCTTGTGAACTCGCTTTACGCACAGTATGAGAGGGCGAATGAAGGGTTCGCGGAGCGCTATTTCGAGCTATTGCGGGCGGGCGGGTCCAAGCACCATTCGGAGCTGCTCAAGCCGTTCGGCCTCGATGCGCGCGACCCCGATTTCTGGTCGCTGGGGCTCTCCATGATCGAGCGATTGATCGACGAGCTCGAGGCGACCGATCCGCGCCGGGACTAGTCTTCCGGCATTCTTTTACGTGCATGCCGCTGAGGAACCCATGGCCAAGAAACCCGCTGCCTCCCGCTCCACCTCTTCTGCCGCGGCGCACGCCGGCGCGGCCGCTGTCCACAATGCACCAGCCTCGGTCGGTACGATCTCGAGCGCGATGGACTATGCCGAGCATGAGTCGACATACCACAAGTTCACCGGGCTGGTGAAATGGGCAATCATCATTGCCATCGTGGCGGTGGTGTTCCTGTACATCGTCATTCACCCGATGGTTCAGGTCGCCGCCAGCTAGGCCACGGCGTGTCGGCAAGTTCGCCTTACAGGAGACGGCAATGAAGATTGCGATAGTGCGGGAGCGCACCGAGGGGGAGACGCGTGTCGCGGCGACCCCCGAGACGGTGATGAAGTTCATTGCGCTCGGCGCCAGCGTCGCGATCGAAAAAGGGGCGGGCGCCACGGCGCGCTTCCCCGACGCCGACTACAAAAGCGCCGGCGCGGAAATCGCGCCCAGCGCGGCAGCGGCGCTCAAGGGGGCCGACATCGTGCTGACGGTGCGGCGTCCCGAGGCCGGGCTGCTGGGCGATGTGGCGGCGGGCGCGCTGGTCGTCGGCGGCATGGACCCCTACGGCAATGAAGGGCAGATCGCAGCGCTGGCGCGAACCGGGGTGACCGTGATCGCCATGGAATTCATGCCGCGCATCACGCGGGCGCAGGTGATGGACATCCTCTCCAGCCAGGCCAACCTGGCCGGCTACCAGGGAGTCATCGATGCGGCGGTGAATTTCGACCGCGCCTTCCCGATGATGATGACGGCGGCGGGCACGGTGCGGCCGGCCAAGGTGTTCGTGATGGGGGCCGGCGTCGCGGGGCTGCAGGCCATCGCCACGGCCAAGCGGCTCGGCGCCATCGTTTCGGCGACCGACGTGCGGCCGGCAGCAAAGGAGCAGGTCGAGAGCCTCGGCGGCAAGTTCATTGCGGTCGAGGACGACGAATTCAGGCAGGCTGAAACGGCGACCGGCTATGCCAAGCCGATGTCCGCCGAATACCAGCAGAAGCAGGCGGCGCTGACCGCCCAGCACATCGCCAAGCAGGACATCGTCATTACCACGGCGTTGATTCCGGGCCGGCCGGCGCCAAAACTGGTGAGCCGCGCCATGGTCGAATCGATGGTGCCGGGGTCGGTGATCGTCGACCTCGCGGCGGAGCGCGGCGGTAATGTCGAGCTGACGCAGCCGGGGCAGGTGGTGACCACTGCCAATGGCGTGACCCTGATCGGCTACACCAACGTGCCGGGGCGGCTCGCCACCTCGGCCAGCCAGCTTTATTCGCGCAATCTCTACGCCTTCATCGAGACGCTGTTCGACAAGAAGACCAAGGCGTTCGCGGTTAATTGGGACGACGAACTGGTCAAGGCGACGGTGCTGACGCGCGGCGGCGCGGTGGTGCATCCCAATTTCGTCGTCGCGGCAACGCCGCCGCCGGAGGTTGCCATCAAGCTCGCGGCCCCGGCCCGGGTCGAGCCAATTGCGGTGCCGGAAAGCGCTGCGCAGCCCGGCAAGCCCAAGGTTGTGCCGGCGGCCAAGCCAGCCGCCGCCAAGGCGGTGAAGGCGAAGGCGCCGGCCAAGCCGAAGGCCCCGGCAGTGGCCAAACCGGCGATCGCCAAGCCGGCCGCGACGAAAGCGGCGGCCAAGCCGGACGCGCCAAAGGCGGCGCCTGCCAAAGCTGCGGCCAAGCCCAAGGCGGCCAAGCCAAAACCCGCTGCTGCCAAGCCATTGCCGCCCAAGACTGGAGCCTGACCGATGATCGACCCCTTCATCTTCCAGCTGTCGATCTTCGTATTGGCGATCTTCGTCGGCTATTTCGTCATCTGGAGCGTCACGCCGGCGTTGCATACGCCGCTGATGAGCGTCACCAACGCCATCTCCTCGGTGATCGTGGTGGGGGCGCTGCTTGCCGTCGGCGCGCACCTCGCGGCCGATGCCAACATCGCCTCGAAGATCTTCGGGTTCTTTGCCCTGGTGCTGGCGAGCGTCAACATCTTCGGCGGGTTTCTGGTCACCCAGCGCATGCTGGCAATGTACAAGAAGAAGAGCTAGGCCATGATCTCAGCCAATATCGCGGCCGTCCTCTACCTCGTCGCCGGGGCCCTGTTCATCCTCGCCTTGCGGGGCCTGTCGAGCCCCGCCTCATCGCGCCAGGGCAATCGCCTCGGCATGATCGGCATGGCCATCGCCATTCTGACGACGCTCGCCGTCACCGGGCCGAGCGACTGGTTGAGCTGGGTGCTGATCATCGCCGGCCTCGCCATCGGCGGCGCCATCGGCACGGTGGTGGCGCGGCGCATCGCCATGACGGCGATGCCGCAGCTCGTCGCCGCCTTTCACTCGCTGGTCGGGCTCGCTGCGGTGTGCGTGGCGGCAGCGGCGCTCTATGCGCCGGCGGCCTTCGGCATCTTCGAGGGTGGCCGCATCCGGGCGGAGAGCCTGATCGAGATGTCGATTGGCGTCGCCATCGGCGCCTTCACCTTCACCGGCTCGGTGATCGCCTTCCTCAAGCTCAACGGCAATATGAGCGGCAAGCCGATCATGCTGCCCAGCCGGCATGCGCTGCACATCATCCTCGGGCTGGTGCTGATTGCGCTGATCGCGACGTTCTTCGTAACGTCCGAGCCGCTGTGGTTCTGGCTCATCACCGCGGTGGCGCTGCTGCTCGGCGTGCTGATGATCATTCCGATCGGCGGCGCCGACATGCCGGTCGTCATCTCGATGCTCAATTCCTATTCGGGGTGGGCCGCGGCGGGCATCGGCTTTACCCTCGGCAACACGGCGCTGATCATCACCGGGGCGCTGGTCGGGTCCTCGGGCGCGATCCTCAGCTACATCATGTGCCACGCCATGAACCGCAGCTTCATCTCGGTGATCCTCGGCGGCTTCGGCGGTGACAGCGCTGCGGCGGCGGGCGAGGAAGAGACCCGGCCAGTCAAGCAGGGTTCGGCCGAAGACGCCGCGTTCATGATGAAGAACGCCGGCAAGGTGATCATCGTGCCCGGCTACGGCATGGCGGTGGCGCAGGCGCAGCACGCGCTGCGCGAGATGGCCGACCTGCTGAAGGCGGAAGGCGTGACGGTCAAATACGCCATCCATCCGGTGGCCGGCCGCATGCCGGGGCACATGAACGTGCTGCTGGCGGAGGCCAATGTGCCCTATGACGAGGTGTTCGAACTCGAAGACATCAATTCGGAGTTCGCCCAGACTGATGTCGCATTCGTTATCGGCGCGAACGATGTGACCAATCCGGCGGCCAAGACCGACAAGTCCTCCCCGATCTACGGCATGCCGGTGCTCAACGTCGAGGATGCGGGCACGGTGCTGTTCATCAAGCGCGGCATGTCGGCGGGTTATGCCGGGGTGCAGAACGAATTGTTCTTCCGCGACAATACCATGATGCTGTTCGGCGACGCCAAGAAGATGACCGAAGAGATCGTCAAGGCCATGGGGCACTGAGGCTGGCCGGGGGCCTTGCCCCAGTCACCACAGATTGCGGCCGTCGATGGTCTCGTGCCGGATGGCGGCGAGGTCGATGTCGTCGAGCAGCCGGGCGTTGATCGCCAGCTTCATGTGGGTGAGGTCGGGCTGCCGCGTTTCGAGGTCCCAGGTAGGGCTCTCGCCGAAGGTGGTGATGCCGCACACCGTGCAAAAATGGTGGCGATTGAGGTTGGGCGCGAACAGGCCGTCGTGCTCCAGCCGGGTGAAGCGCACCTCGTCGGGGGCATAATAAGCCCACAGCGCGCCAGTCCTCGAACAGAAGGTGCAGGTGCAGGCGGTGACGCTTTCTGGCAGCGCGTCGATCTCGAAGCTGGTGGCGCCGCAATAGCATTTGCCCTTGATCGTCATGGCTGTCTCCCGGTTTTCGATGCCACGAGGCTAGCAATGCCTGCTGACAGAAAGTGGCAGCAGGTGCCGGTTACCTTGGCGTGCCTGCTTGTCGGCCGCGCGGGTTAGGCACATGTGTCGAGGCAAAAGCAATGAAGGCCAACATGCCCAAAACCCTCAAGATCGACGTCTTCACTGACGTCGTTTGTCCCTGGTGCCTCGTTGGCTCGGCCCGGCTCGACAAGGCGATCGCCGAATTGCCCGCCGATGTGGCGGTGGAGGTCGAGAACCACCCGTTCTACCTCGATCCGAACGTACCCGCCGAGGGCGTCGATGTCGCCGACATGCTACGGCAAAAGTACGGGCGGGAGCCCGCCGAGATGTGGGCCCGGGTCGAAGGCGAGGCGGCCAAGGCCGGCATCAGCCTCGATCTCAGCCAGCAGCCGCGCATGTTCCGCACTGCCAAGGCGCACACGCTGACGCGGCTGGCAAAGCCCCTCGGTACCCAGCACGCGCTGGCCAATGCGATCGCTGCGGCCTATTTCCTCGAGCATCGGCAGGTCAACGACGACGCAGTGCTGGCCGACCTTGCCGCCGCGCACGGATTTGATCGCGCCGAGGCGCTGCGGCTGATCAACGATCCAGAGGAACTGGCGATCACCGAGCGCGCCGCGCACGAGGCGGCAGGGCAGGGGATTTCCGGTGTGCCGTTCTTCGTTTTCGGCGAGAAATATGCCCTCTCCGGCGCGCAGCCGCAGGACGTGTTCGGCATGGCGCTGGAAAAGACGCTGAGCGAAATCTAGAAGTTCCCGGAAACGCAACCATGATCGGGCGCTGCGGCGCTTGCTCATCGCCTTTGGATCGGCTTCAGTCGCAGCCTGGCAGCCAATGGAGCGGACATGCGGATCTTGCGGCGCGTTATCCTCGCTTTCGTCGTCGTGGTGGTCGTCGGGTATCTGGCCGCGCTTGCCGTCCTCTACGTCAAGCAGCGCGATTTCGAATACGACGCGCCGGGGCCGGTGACGGCGCTGGCCGCGACGCAATTGCCGAACGCCGTGGCGGTTGCCATTCCCACGGCCGACAACGCCGTGGTCAATGGCTGGTACGAGGCGCCCGAGCCGGGCAAGCCCGTCATCCTCTACTACAAGGGCAATTCCGGCAGTTTTACCGAGGAGCACGAACGCTACGAGGCCTTCGCGCATGATGGCTACGGGTTCCTCGCGTTCGACTATCGCGGCTTTCCGGCCTCGCCCGGCAGCATCACCCAGAAGCATATCCTCGCGGACGCGTTGGCGGCCTATGACTGGGTGAAGGGCAAGGGCGCGCCGATCGATATCTGGGGCCGCTCGCTGGGCTCGGGGCCCGCCACCTATGTCGCGAGCCAGCGCGACCCGGCGGCGCTGCTGCTCGAGACGCCGTTCCTGTCGGCGGCCGACGTCGCCTTCGACCGGTATCCCTACATGCCGGTCTATTGGGTGATGGAGGATCAGTTCCCGGTCAAGGACTGGATCAAGTCGGTCAAAGCCCCGGTCTATGTGGCGCATGGCACCAACGACCACACCATCGACGTGCATCACGGGCGGGCGGTCTACGACCTCGTGCCGAACAAATACGGCCTGTGGATCGTCGACGGCGCCGACCATGGGGATCTGTGGAAAGACGGCATCTGGGGCAAAGCCAAAACGTTCTTCACCGACGTCGCCAATGGGGTTGGCAAGCCGGGGGGTGGGGCCGTGGAGCCGGCGAACTGAGTTTGCTGTCCGGTGAGGCGTTATCGCGCGGCGATCGCCGAGGGTCCTTCGAGGCTCGGCCTGCGGCCGCGCACCTCAGGATGAGGTTGGGGTGGGGCGGGCTGGTGATGGGTCCTTCCCTCCGCCATCCTCATGGTGAGGTGCGAGCGCAGCGAGCCTCGAACCACCCGCAGTGATCTCGAAACTTCGTCGCGAACGAAAACGCCGCTCCGAGGAGCGGCGTTTAGCAGTTGCGATAGCGGCGATCAGCGCAGCGTCAGGCCGGCGAGCGCGATGGAATAGTCGAGGCCGGCCTGCGCCTGGATGCTGAGGGGCTGCAGGGCGTAGCTGCGGTGGAAGCCGCCGACGAGCCAGTTGGCGCCAAGGCCGACGCCGAGGGTGGCTTCGGCGGAGGCGCCGACATAGGTGCCGGCCAGCGCGTGGCGCGTGTAGCGGCTGCGCGTGGCGGCGAACACCAACCATTCGATGTGGGTGCGCGCGGTGATGCCGATATCGAGGCCGAGCTTGCTGATGTTGCCGTGATAGCGCTCCGGCCGCGCGTTGGCGCGGTGGAACCAACACGTCATGTCCTTCGACGAGCCAATGATGAAACCGATGCCAGGATCGACGTCACAGGCGAGCCGACCGACCTGCACGCGCGAGCTGGAGGCAGCCTCTGCGGGGGCAAGGCCGAGGGCAAGGCTCGCGGCAGCAAGGGCGGCGATAAGAAGACGCTTCATGATCATTCCCTGTTCCCAGTTGTTATTGAATTCGCAATGTTTACGTTTTGACGACAGAGTGCAAGATCAGCCGGAGGGCAGCAACCGCCGGCGGGCTCGCCGCCCGGCCAGCATCGGCTGATCGGTTCCGACGAAAAAAAACGCCGCCCGGAACGAGCGGCGTCTTTGATGCAAAAGGCAATTGCCTCAGGCGCGCGGCTGCGGCCGGGGCGCCGTCGGGGCGGGGATACCGCTCTCGCGCTGGGCGCGCTTGCGAGCCAGCTTGCGGGCGCGACGCACGGCCTCGGCCTTCTGGCGCGCCTTCTTTTCCGAGGGCTTCTCGTAATAGTTGCGCAGCTTCATCTCGCGAAACACGCCTTCGCGCTGCAGCTTCTTCTTCAGGGCACGGAGCGCCTGATCCACATTGTTATCGCGAACGACTACTTGCAAGCGCCAACCGCCCTTTCGATCCGGATCATCAGTTTGGAGTGAAGCGACAGGGCCAAAAAACCACGTCGCCGACCGGCAGAGCCGATCACCGTTGGCGCGGTCAATAGCAGATGCCGCAGCGGGTGTCCACAGGGGAGCACGCGGAAGCGCTATTTCACCGGCGGCAAAACGATGTGGTCGAGATGCCCCATCTTGCGTCCGGGCCGCGCCTCGCGCTTGCCGTAAAGATGCGGGCGGATGCCGGGTCCGAGGCGCGCCGGGAGGTTGAGCGCGGCTTCGCCGATAAGGTTTTCGAGCTGCACGTCGGCCAGCCGGGTGGGATCGCCGAGCGGCCAGCCGAGAATCGCCCGGATGTGCTGCTCGAACTGGTCGGTGACGCAGACCGCTTCGGTCCAGTGGCCGGAATTGTGGACGCGCGGCGCGATCTCGTTGACCAGCAGGGTATCGCCGGCGACGAAGAACTCGACGCCGAGCACGCCGACATAGTCGAGCGCCGCGACGATACGGCTCGCCGCTTCGACCGCGGCGGTCGTCTGCGCGGCGGTGAGGTTGGCCGGCACGGTGCTCGTCGCAAGGATATGGTGCCGGTGGACATTCTCGGCCGGATCGAAGGCGCGGATTTCACCGGTGGCGCCGCGCGCGACGATCACCGAAACTTCGCGGTCGAAGGGAATGAACGCCTCGAGCACCAGCGGTTTCGGTTCGAGTTCGGCGAAAGCGGCAGCGGCGTCGGCCGGGGCGCGCAGCAGGCGCTGACCCTTGCCGTCATAGCCGAGGCGAGTGGTCTTGAGGACGGCCGGCGGGCCGAGGTCGGCGATGGCCGAATCGAGGTCGGCGCGTGAGGCGACGGGGCGCCAGGGCGCGACGCCGATGCCGAGGCCGCTGACGAAGGTCTTTTCCCGCAATCGATCCTGCGCGATCTCCAGGGCCGCCGCGCCGGGATGCAGCGGTTTTCGCGCCGCGAGGAAGCGGGCGGTGGCAACCGGCACATTCTCGAACTCGTAGGTCACGACGTCGACCGCGGCGGCAAAGGCGGCGAGGGCGATGTCGTCGTCATAGGCGGCGACGGTCCGGCGCGGGGTGACGTCGAACGCCGGGCTTTCTGGATCGGGGCAGAAGATGTGGGTCTTCATGCCAAGGCGCGCCGCGGCAAGGGCCAGCATGCGGCCGAGCTGGCCACCCCCGAGGATGCCGATGATGCTGCCGGGCGGCAGCGGTTCAGTGGCCGTCATCGTCGCTCGGGAATTCCGGAACGGCCGCGGTCTGGGCGGCGCGGTAGGCATCGAGCGTCGCCTCGACCTCCGGGTCGCTGAGGGCCAGCACGGCGGCGGCGAGCAAAGCGGCGTTGGTTGCCCCGGCCTCGCCGATGGCGAGGGTGCCGACGGGAATTCCGCCGGGCATCTGCACGATCGACAGCAGGCTGTCCTCGCCCGACAGGGCCCGGCTGCGCACCGGCACGCCGAACACCGGGAGCGGCGTGAGGGCGGCGATCATGCCGGGCAGATGGGCCGCGCCACCTGCTCCGGCGATGATCACCTTGAAGCCGTCGAGCTTGGCGCTGCCGGCAAAATCATACAGCCGATGCGGCGTACGGTGGGCGGACACGATGCGCGCCTCGTACTCGATCTTCAGCGCATCGAGGGTTTCGGCGGCGAACCGCATGGTCGGCCAGTCGGACTGGCTGCCCATGACGATGGCGACGGGCGGCGAGGTCAGCATCCAGAACCCCCTGCGGCAAAGCCGGGCTCTAACCCATGGGGCGACGCCGGGCAAGGGCATCCGGCGCGCGGTGACCAGGCGCCGGTCATGCGATGATGTCGGGCAGCAGGATGTTCTCGAGCTGCACGATGCGGTCCTTGAGGGAAAGCTTCCGCTTTTTCAGGCGCTGCACCAGCATCTGGTCGGCGACGCCGGAAGCGGTGAGGGTATGGATGGCCGCGTCGAGGTCGGCGTGTTCCTGGCGCTTGGCCGCCAGTTCAAGCCCGAGAGCAGCTTCCTGTTCCTTGGTGAGGGGTAGCATGGATCGGTCCCGTACCGGCGGTGATCGACGTCCCGATGGTCAAATGGGTAGCCGAAAGATGAGGGATTTGCATCCTGTTTTCCACGGAGCCGCATGGAGGTCGACAAGTCGTGAATTTTTTGTGACGATCAGGCCGTTCGAACGCTGGAGAGTTGTCATGACGACTGAAGGCCACATCGCCGCACTGGAACGGCGTCACCAGGAGCTGGAACGCGAAATCGAGACTGAACAAGCGCATCTGAGACACGACGATCTGTTGATCGCTACGCTCAAGCGCCGGAAGCTCGAGGTCAAAGACGAACTCAACAAGCAGAGGAGCGGTGTGTCGTAAGGGCTCTCCCCTCATCGGCAAGCAAGCGAAGGCCGGGGCGGATGCCGCGGCCTTTTTTGTTGGTCGCGGCTATGCCTGATCGTTGAGTTCGAGCCAGTAGCCGTTGGGATCCCTGAGGAAAACGGCCCGCACGCCATCCGGCCGCACATTGATGGCGCCGGGCGTGCCCTTGAAATCCGCATAGCTCAGGCGGGCAGCGGCGAGGCCCTGGAGCAGTCCGTCGAAATCGTCGGTCGCGAAGGCAAAGTGGGTGCGCTTTTCCACGTGCGTGGCGGAAACGTCGCCCTGTTGCAGGTGGAAGCGCTGCACGCCGCCGCAGGTGAACCAGCGAATCTCGGTGCCGCCCATCGGATTGGGGATTTCGGTTATTCCGGGAATGCTGGTGTAGAATTTGGCACTCTCGTCGAGGTCGCGCACCAGCAGGGCGATGTGGTCGAGCCGCAAAGCCATCTCAAATCCCCGTGAACCAGATGCCGCGCACGCCCTCATAGATGAGGTCGATGGCGAGGATGAAGATCAGCACATAGGCCAATTGGTAGAACCGGCGCGCATCTACGCGCTTCACCAGCCACACCCCCAGCACCATGCCGAACAGCGCCACCGGAAAGAGCGCTGCCGCCAGCTCGATATTGGCGATCGACAACTGGCCGAGGAAGTAGAACGGGATCAGCTTGGCGTAGTTGATGGAGGCGAAGAACACCGCCGTGGTGCCGGCAAACACCACCGGCTTGAGATTCAGGGGCACGGCATAGATCTGGTAGGGCGGGCCGCCGGTGTGGCTGATGAAGCTGGTGAAGCCGGCGATGCCGCCCCAGAAGGCGCCCCAGAAGCGCGATGGTGGGAGGCCGGCGAGCTTCTTCCTCAGCGGCAGCCAGGCGTCGAGCACGAACAGCAGGCTGATGATGCCGACGGCAAGACCGACGGTCGCCTCGCTTACATGGGCGGAGAGCAGCCAGCCGATCAGCGTGCCGGCGAGGGCGCCCGGGATCATGATCCAGTAGACGCGCCAGTCGACCTCGCGCCGGTAGATCAGCAGCGCAATGATATCCATGGAGCACAGGATTGGCAGCAGCATGCCGGCGGCTTCACGCGCCGGCATCACCACGGCGAGCAGCGGTACCGAGATGGAGCCGAGGCTGACCGCGAAATTGGACTTGGCCAGGCCCGTCGCAAACACGGCAAGCACGGCGATGGTGATGAAGAGGGGGCTGGGCATGGGCGGGGAACCGACGGAAGGCGGTAATACCCATGGTGACGGCAGCCGGATGTCAATGGCGGAAACCGCCGATGCACAGGCGGAGAGCGGTAATACGGCGGCTAAGGCCGGTGATGTGCGGGCAAAGACCCCTCACCCCCTGCCGGCCCCTCTCCCCGACGGGGAGAGGTATGATGGGGCACGGCCCGCGCTTGAGCCTATTCTTCGGCCTGCTTCAGCGACTTCAGCTTGGCGAACACCGAATCGGCGTGCAACTCTTCCTCGTGTTCGAGGCGATGATGCTCGTCGGCCTGGGTCAGGCCGCTATGGTTGCGGCTGTTGGCGGAGGCGAGGGCCTCTTCGGCGGTCAGCAGCATGGTGCCTTCCTCGGCCTCGTCTGGTCCGGCACTACCCTTGCTGGCGCGCGACACTTCGAGGTCGAGGTCGATCTGCGAGCAGAGTCCCAGCGTCACCGGGTCCATGGCGGCGAGGTTGGTGGAATTCCAGTGAGTGCCCTCGCGCACCGATTCGATGGTCGACTTGGTGGTGCCCACCAGCCGCATGATCTGCGCGTCCTTGAGCTCGGGATGACTGCGGAGCAGCCATTTGATGGCGTTCGGGCGCTCGTTGCGGCGCGAGATCGGGGTGTAGCGCGGGCCCTTGCGCTTGGCCTGCGCGACGCGGACCTTCGGCTCGCTCAGCTTCATGCGATAGCTCGGGTCGGCCTCGGCGGCGACGATTTCCTCGCGCGTCAACTGCCCGTTCTGCACGGGATTGACGCCCATGATGCCGCCGGCGACGTCCCCGTCGGCGATGCCCTGCACCTCGAGCGGGTGAAGCCCTGCGAAGGCGGCAATCTGTTCGAAGCTCAGTGAGGTATTATCGACCAGCCAGACGGCGGTCGCCTTGGGCATGAGAAGCGGTGTGACCATGGCATATAACTCTCTCTTCGGGCGGCCCGGGATTTTCCGGTCCGCTCCGCCTCTTGCGTCATGCTGAGGGGGATATTCCCAATATAAGGGTTCGGCTCGCCCGCTGCAACGAATTTGCGCTGGTCAGGCAGTTTCGCCGAAGCGGGTGAGCAGCACCAGCTTGCCGTAATGCGTCCGCTGCTCCATGGCGGTGTGCGCGGCCGCCGCTTCGTCGAGCCGGAAAGTGGCAACGTGTGGCGTGGGGATGGCGCCGGCGGCGAGGGCTGGCCAGACTGTTTCGGCGAGGCTGGCAGCGATTGCGGCCTTCACCGCCGGCGGCTGCGGGCGCAGCGTCGAGCCGTGCAGCGTCAGGCGCTTGCCGACGATGAGGCTGGCGTTGATATCGGCCGGCGCGCCGGACAGGGTGGCGAGGAGCAGGATGTGCGCTTCGACCGCCGCCGCCTCGAGGTTCTGCGCCAGGGTGTCGCCGCCGACGATATCGACGATGCGATCGGCGCCGCGATTGCCGGTGAGGGCGCGCACCCGCTCGACGAGGTTTTCGCGCGAGCGGTCGATCACTGCCCACGCCCCGAGGCTTTTCGCATAGGCGGCTTTGTCGGCCGAGGAAACGACCGCAATAGGGTTGGCGCCGTAGACCCGCGCGATGCAGATGGCGGCCCCGCCCAGGCCGCCGGCCGCGCCGTGGATCAGCACCGTCTGGCCTTGGGCGAGCCCGGCGCGCAGCACCAGAGTCTGCTGGATGGTGAAGTAGGTTTCGGGCAGAGCGGCGCCCGTGCTGAGGGTAAGGCCGCGCGGCAGCGGCAATACCTGGCCCTCGGGAACCGCGACGTATTCGGCGTAGCCGCCGCCGTTGCAAAGTGCGACGACGCGCGCGCCGATGACGTGGCGCGTGGCGCCCGCGCCACAGGCGACGACCTCGCCGGAGACCTCGAGGCCGGGCAGGGGGGAGGCGCCGGGGGGCGGATCGTAGCGGCCGCGCCGCTGCTGCAGGTCGGGCGAATTGATGCCGGCGCCGGCGACGCGGACCAGCACTTCGCCAGGAGCGGGGACCGGTACCGGGAACCTGGTGGCGCGCAATACCTCGGGGCCGCCGGGGGCGGTGATTTCGATGGCGGTCATTTCAACGGGCAAGGGCATGGCTGGAGTTTGGCCCCGCCGCGCTTGCCGGGCAAGGGCGAGCCGCTACAATGGCAGGTCAAATCGGAGGATCGAGATGGAAGACGACGAGCGGCCGAAACGGCGGGTGGCGCACGAAGTCGGGATGCCGATCGACACCATGTCGGTCGAGGAACTCAGCGAACGCATCGGCCTCCTCGAGGCGGAGATCGCTCGGCTGCGCGTGGCGATCGCCGCGCGCCAGAAGACCCGTTCGGTGGCGGATTCGCTGTTCAAGCTTTGACTAGTGTTGCTCCACCACTTTTGGGCGGCATTGCGCGACAAGGTTAAGAAACTTGCCGATGTTAACTTCCAATTAACACATTCGCGTTAACTTGAAGGGTGTCCAGCGTGCTGGACTGCAGAGCGATTTCTCCCTCTGTTTTGACGCCTCCCTGTTAACTCTCGAGAGCCGTTCTTACGGCTCTTTTTCTTTTTGTGCGCTATACTTTGCGTTGGTTGTCGTTAAGCCTGCTGCAAGACGGCGCGGCGTCGTGGATGACGACTCCCGGCAATCGGCGTAGGTTCGCCGTAACGTAAACTTCGGCAGGTCAGCGTGAGCGAGCCAGGCGAAAAGCAAGCGATAGCCATCGGCCCGCGGATCGTCGCTTCGGGCGGTTTTGACCTGCTCTATCGCGAAGGCATGGGGCTGATCGAGGAAGTGGCGGGCTATCTCGACGGCGGCGGCCGCGAGGAGAGCCGGGGCTTGCCGCGCGAAGTGTCCTTCGCCTACGCCACCGAATCGATGCGCCTCACCACGCGGCTGATGCAGCTCGCCTCCTGGCTGTTGTTGCAGCGCGCCGTCAACGAAGGCGAGCTGACCGCCGAGGGGGCGCGGGCGGAAAAGGAAAAGGTAAAATTTTCCGCGACCCCCGAACAACGGGGCGGCCCCGGCTATGAAGGCCTGCCGGAAACGCTGCGGGGTTTTATCGTCCGTGGCGACCGGGTATTCGAGCGGGTGATGCAGTTCGACAAACTCGAGCGCGGTATCAGTACGCCCCCGGAGGCGGGCGGACAGAACGGCATCGCCGACCAGTTATCCCGGCTGCGCGCGGCATACGAGAAGCTGAGGCAGTAAGCTCCCCTCACCCGTCTCGGCCTTGCGAACCATCCTCTCCCGAATACAAAAAAGCCCGGACGTGCCGGGCCTTTCCATTCAATATCGGTCGTCGCTCAGGAACCGAGAATGCCCTTGAAGCGCTCCTTGAAGCGCGAGACGCGGCCGCCGCGGTCGAGCAGGGCGCCCGTGCCGCCGGTCCAGGCCGGATGGGTCTTGGGATCGATGTCGAGCTGCAGCGTGTCGCCTTCCTTGCCGTAGGTCGAGCGCGTCTGGTACTTGGTGCCGTCCGTCGTCACCACATTGATCATGTGGTAGTCGGGATGGATATCTTTCTTCATGGGAAACCCCGAAATCAAACGGGCGCCGCGGCGCCCGGTCACGTACATGTCGAATTGAGGCGGTCTTTACAGAAGAAGCGCCGGCTAGGCAAGGGGCGATGACGGCGCACGCACGAGTTGCGGGAACGCCGGTTCCTCCTTATCTAGGGCGCCGTTTCCCGCCGATGGCAATCGCGCCCGCGGCAGCAGAGTTCAAGCATGGCCAGATCGTACAGCGCCGAACGATATTGCCCGGCGCCGGTCGGGGTGGCGTTTTGAAGACGCCCGAAATCCTGCGCTTCAGCGCGCCGCCGCAAGTGCGGCCGCTGCGTCGGCTGCTGCCGTTCATCCTGGCCTATCCGTGGCGGATCACCGCGATGGTGGCGTTCCTGCTGGCGGGGGCGATCGCGACGCTGATCATCCCGATCTTTGCCGGCAAGATCATCGACAAGGGGCTTACCGCCGGCAATCTTGACATGGTGGCGGGCTATGGCTGGGTGATCATCGGGCTCGCGGCGGTGATGGCGGCGGCCAACGGGGCGCGGTTCTACTTCGTCTCGGTGGTGGGCGAGCGCATCCTGACCGACATCCGGCGCGCGGTGTTCAGCCATCTGCTGCGGCTCGATGCCGCCTATTTCGATACCCACCGGGTGGGCGAACTGACCTCGCGGCTGACCGGCGACGTGGCCATCGTCAGGGCGGCGATCGGCTGGAGCTTCTCCTCGATGCTGCGCGGCTTCGTGACGCTGATCGGCGCCGTCATCCTGATGTTCCTGACCAGCCCCTATCTGGCGCTGGCGGTGGTGGTGATTACCCCCATCCTCACCATCCCGATGGTGGTGGTGGGGCGGCGGCTGCGGCGCATGTCGCGGCGGGCACAGGATGCCATCGCCGAAATGTCGGCGACCGCCACCGAGGCGCTCGGGGCGCCCAAGACGATCAAGTCGTTCACGCAGGAAACCGAGCAGTCGCGCATCTATGGCGAGCGCGCCGAGGAGAGCTATCAGGCTGAAATGACAAGGGTGGTGGCGCGCTCGGCGCTGCAGACCATCGTCACCTTCGTGGCGACGGCAGGGCTGGTGATCCTGGTCTGGTGGGGCGCGCGGGCAGTCATCGACGGGCAGGTCAGCGGCGGGCAATTGGCGCAATTCATGATATATGCGCTGATGGCTTCGACGGCGCTGTCGTCGCTGTCGGAGATGGCGGGGACGCTGCAGTCGGTGGCTGGGGCGAGCGAGCGGCTGGCGGAAATCCTCGATACCCAGCCGACCCTGGTGCAGCCGGACGCGCCGCTAGCCTTTCGGGTGCCATCGGGGGGTACCGTGGCCTTCGAGGGGGTCGATTTTGCTTATGGCGTGCGGGACGACCGGCCGGTGCTCAGCGGGGTCAGCTTCGCCGTCCGGAAGGGTGAGACGGTGGCGCTGGTGGGGCCGTCGGGCGCCGGCAAGTCGACTATCTTTGCGTTGGTGCAACGCTTCTACGACGTGCAGGAGGGGACCATCCGGGTCGACGGCCTCG